>ERZ791861.861-NODE-861-length-16347-cov-2.770071_pt1 | contig 16347 bp, 18 predicted proteins | sample MGYA00510283_ERZ791861 | MGnify/ENA primary metagenome ERZ791861 (study PRJEB30046, sample SAMN00792074) | human gut metagenome | study: EMG produced TPA metagenomics assembly of the A metagenome-wide association study of gut microbiota in type 2...
GGCGCACAGCCCTGTGCCTGTATGGATGTAAATACCGCCTGCACAGGCTTTATAACAGCGGTTGACATTGCAAGAAACTTCCTTGCAAACGATACCTACAAGACTGTGCTGATTGTAGCCAGCGAGCGTCTGACAAGTCAGATAGACTATACGGACAGAGCGAGCTGCATACTTTTCGGTGACGGCGCAGGTGCGGTAGTTATCGAAAAGGGAGAGGGCAAGGAATACTACAGCCACTCCGGCGCAGAGGGCGATATGCTCCAGAGCCTTTACTGCAAGAATTTCTACGACAGGAACAACCCCTATTTCAAGGGTGACGACTGCCTTAAGGATATAATAGACACTCCGAACAAGGAACGTTATTTACAGATGGACGGAAAGGCGGTATACAAGTTCGCCGTTGACGCTATGGCAAATGCGGTAGAATATGTATGCGAACATTCCGGCATATCTCTTGATGATATAGATCTTGTTATTCCCCATCAGGCGAATATAAGAATAATCCAGTCCGCACTCAAGAAGATGAACGTTGATCTTGACAAGGTATTCACAAATCTTGAAACACACGGCAACACATCAAGCTCGTGTATTCCTATGTGCCTTGCGGAGCTTGACCGCCAGGGCAGGCTTAAGCGTGGCATGAAGATATGCCTTGTCGGCTTCGGTGCGGGACTTACCTACGGCGCAACTATTTTCGAATATTAATCCACAGCTGAAAGGATAAAAACAATGGAAACAAGGATCACAAAATTACTCGGTATAAAGTACCCCATATTTCAGGGCGGTATGGCATGGATAGCCGAAAGCACACTTGCGTCGGCTGTTTCAAACGCTGGCGGAGTAGGTATAATCGCAGGCGGTTCTGCTCCTATTGACTATCTGAGAGATCAGATAAGAAGAGCAAAGTCACTGACAGATAAGCCCTTCGGCGTTAATATAATGCTTATGAGCCCCAACGCAGAGGATCTTGCACAGCTCGTTATAGATGAAAAGGTTCCGATGATAACGACCGGTGCGGGCAACCCCGGCAAGTTTATGGAGGCGTGGAACAACGCAGGCATAAAGGTTATCCCCGTAGTACCCAGTGTTGCACTTGCAAAGAGAATGGAAAGAAGCGGTGCGTCCGCAGTAATCGCAGAGGGAACAGAATCGGGCGGTCACATAGGCGAAAATACCACTATGTGCCTTGTTCCGCAGGTAGTTGACGCTGTATCCATCCCCGTTATCGCCGCAGGCGGTATCGCAGACGGCAGAGGAATTGCCGCCAGCTTTATGCTCGGCGCAGAGGGCGTACAGGTAGGAACAAGATTCCTTGCCGCAGAGGAGTGCCAGATCCATCCTACATATAAACAGCTCGTTATTGACGCAAAGGATACAGACAGCATAGTAACAGGCAGAACGACAGGTCACCCCTGCCGTAACGTAAAGACAAAGTTCTCGAAGAAGCTCGCAAGCGGTGAGATGAACGGAACTATAACACCCGATGAATTCGAGCAGATAACGCTCGGTTCACTGCGTAAGGCAGTACAGGACGGCAACCTCGAGGAAGGCTCATTCTTATGCGGCGCTATCGCAGGTATGGTAAAGAAGGTACAGCCTGCAAAGGAAATTGTGGAAGAAATGTTCGCAGAGGCTGAAAAACTGCTGAACAAGTAAGATAAAACTATCAAACGATAAAACGATAAAAAAAGGAGAAAATCAATGGCAACTGCAATCATCACAGGCTCTGCAAGAGGAATAGGTGCGGCAATAGCTCTCCGTCTTGCAAAGGACGGATATGACATCGCATTAAACGACATCGCTGAGAGCTGCTTTGAAAACAACGATATAATCGACAAGATAAAAGCAGAAGGCGTAAAGTGCGAAAAGTACATCGCTGACGTATCAAAGTACGATCAGTGTGAAGCATTCGTAAAGAGCGTAAAAGCCGATTTCGGCAGTATTGACGTACTCGTTAACAACGCAGGCATAACCCGTGACGGTCTGCTTGTAAGAATGAGCGAAGAAAACTACGACCTCGTTGTTGCGGTAAACCAGAAAAGCGTATTCAATATGACAAAGCTCGCAGGCTCTGTTATGATGAAACAGCGCAGCGGCAGGATTATCAACCTTGCAAGCGTAGCAGGTCTTTACGGCAACCCCGGTCAGATGAACTACTCCGCTACAAAGGCGGCTATAATCGGTATGACAAAGACCACCGCAAAGGAGCTTGGTCCGAGAAACATCACCTGTAACGCAGTAGCACCCGGATTTATCCACACAGCAATGACAGATGCTCTTTCGGAAGAGCTGAGAGCGGCAATGGTAAAGCAGATAGCTATGGGCAGATGCGGCGAAGTTGAAGAGATAGCAGGCGTTGTATCATTCCTTGCTTCAAAGGACGCAAGCTATGTAACAGGTCAGGTAATAGAGATAAGCGGCGGCTTATCAATGTAAAGACAAGCCACGAAAGGAAATACAAAAAATGAGCAGAGTTGTAATTACCGGTGTGGGCGTAGTAAGCCCCATAGGAAACACCAAGGAAGAATTCTGGAACAGTCTTATGGAGGGCAAGCACGGCTTTACATTAGAGCAGTGGTTCCCCGGTCAGAGCGAAGAGCTTAACGTAAAGGCTTCCGTAAAGGATTTCAGCGCAGACGGCCTTTTTGACAAGAAAGAGCTTCGCCGTACAGATATAATCACACAGTATGCCGTATATGCGGCTGACAAGGCTATAAAGGACGCAGGAAGCGACTTCAAGGATCTCGATCCTTACAGATGCGGCGTAATAATCGGCTCAGGTATCGGCGGTATGGAAACAACGCAGGAAGAGCTTCTCGCATATCACAACAAGGGCAACAAGAGAGTTTCGGTATTCACTATCCCCAAGATGATAGGCAATATGGCGGCAGGTACGGTTGCTATCCGTACAGGCTTCAAGGGCGTAAACTACTGCACAGTATCTGCCTGCGCCAGCGGTACACACGCTATAGGCGAGGCATTCCACGCTATAAAGAACGGCTATATGGATGTTGCCATAGCAGGCGGCACCGAGAAATGCTCGATAGGCTTTGCCTATGCCGGCTTCAACAATATGCACGCTGTAACTAAGTCCACCGATGTTGACAGAGCAAGTATCCCCTTTGACGCAGAGAGAAGCGGCTTCGTTCTCGGTGACGGAAGCGGTATCGTAATTCTTGAAGAATACGAGCACGCAAAGGCAAGAGGCGCAAACATCTATGCTGAGGTCATCGGCTACGGTGCTACCTGCGACGCTTATCACGAAACAAGTCCCGACCCCGAGGGCAAGGGCGGCGCAAAGGCTATGGAGTTCGCTGTAAAGGAATCAGGCAGAGCGCCCGAAACCTTCAACTATGTAAATGCACACGGCACATCAACTCCTATGAACGATAAGACCGAAACAGCCGCTGTAAAGCTGGTATTCGGCGAACACGCAAAGAATATGGTTATCAACTCCACAAAGTCAATGACAGGTCACCTCTTAGGTGCGGCAGGCGGTGTAGAAGCGGTAGCCTGCGCCCTTCAGATAAAGAACAGCAAGGTGCACCGCACATTAGGTCTTAAGGTGGCAGATCCCGAATGTGATCTTGACTATGCGGCTGACGGCACGAGAGATATGAAGATTACAGGCGCACTCAGCAATTCGCTCGGCTTCGGCGGTCATAACGCTTGTATCGCATTTGCTCCCGTAGAGGACTAAGAGAAAGGTTGACACAATATGCAGTTTGAAACTAATTCGCTTACCGATGCCGTAAAGGAATTTATCGGTATTATGAAGGACAGCGGTCTGTCCTATATGTATGTAAAGAACGACAAGTTCGAGCTTGAGCTTGGTCAGAAGAATCCCCCTCCCGCACCCCCTGTGATGCCCGCAATGCCTCCTATGGCTATGGCGGCTGCTCCCGCAGCACCGACATCAGTACCGCAGGCACATGCTGCGGCACCTGCCGATACCGGCAAGAGCATAAAAAGCCCCATTGTCGGCACATTCTACTCTGCCCCCTCCCCCACAAAGCCTCCCTTTGTAAAGGTCGGCGATAAGGTAAACGAGGGCGACACAGTATGCATCATTGAGAGTATGAAGGTAATGAACGAGATACAGGCGGACATTTCCGGCACTGTAAAGTCGATTGCCGTAAAGGACGGAGAGGCTGTTGAATTCGGTCAGCCGCTCATCATAATAGAATAACGGAGGACTGTATATGTCGCTTATGAATAAAGAGCAGATAATGGAGATAATCCCTCACAGAGATCCGTTCCTGCTGATTGATACTATCGAAGAAATGGAACCCGGTCAGCGTGTGGTTGCCACAAAGTATATGAAAGAGGACGAGTTCTGGTTCAAGGGACACTTCCCCGGATACCCCGTAGTACCCGGCGTACTTATGCTTGAGATGCTTGCACAGGCAGGCGCAGTGGCAATGCTTGCACTCCCCGAAAACAAGGGCAAGATAGGTCTGTTCGGCGGCGTCAAGGACGCTAAGTTCAGAAGACAGGTAGTACCCGGCGATCTTTTAAAGCTCGAAGTTGAGATAATAAAGGTAAAAGGTCCTATCGGTGTCGGCAAGGCTCTTGCCACAGTAAACGGTGAAAAGGCGGTATCCGCAGAGATCACCTTTGCTATTAAGTAAACGGAAGGCAAACGCTGTATGTTCAATAAGATTCTGATCGCCAACAGAGGCGAGATTGCTATAAGAATAATCCGTGCGTGCAGAGAGCTTGGAGTAAAGACTGTCGCAGTATATTCGACAGCCGACAAGACTGCGCTTCACGCACAGATAGCTGACGAGGCGGTATGTATAGGACCTGCTCCGTCAAAGGACAGCTATCTTAATTCAAAGGCACTGCTTGCCGCCTGCGAGATAACGGGCGCACAGGCAATTCACCCAGGCTTCGGTTTTCTTTCCGAAAACAGCCACTTTGTACGTCTTTGCGACAAGTGCGGAATAAAGTTCATAGGTCCGGGCGCTGACGCTATGGATGCTATGGGTGATAAGGCAAACGCAAAGAAGACGATGATAGAAAACGACGTTCCCGTAGTTCCCGGCTCCGACGGTGTTGTTGGGACGCTTGAGGAGGCTCAGGAGATTGCCGCAAAGATCGGCTATCCGATAATGGTAAAGGCGAGCGCAGGCGGCGGCGGACGAGGCATAAGACTTGTTGAAAAGCCTGAAGAGCTTGAAGCGGCAATGACCGCCGCAAAGCAGGAGGCTAAACAGTTCTTTGCAAACGATGATATATATATCGAGAAGTTCATTGTAAATCCCCGACACGTCGAGATACAGCTCCTTGCGGACGAGCACGGAAATGTAATTTATCTCGGCGAGCGTGACTGCTCGTTACAGCGCCGTAATCAGAAGGTGCTTGAAGAAAGCCCCAGCCCCATTATGACGGAGGATCTCCGTCGGAGAATGGGAGAAGCGGCAGTAAGAGCGGCAAAGGCTTGCGGCTATGCAAACGCAGGAACGGTAGAATTCCTTGTAGACAAGGATTTAAACTTCTACTTTATGGAGATGAACGCAAGAATACAGGTCGAACACCCCGTAACCGAAATGGTGACCGGCGTGGATCTTGTAAAGGCGCAGATAAACATCGCCGCAGGACTTCCCCTGCAGTATAAGCAGGAGGATATAAAGCTCAGCGGTCACGTTATCGAGTGCCGTATAAATGCGGAAGAGCCTAAGAACAACTTCCGCCCCTGCCCAGGTAAGATAAAGTCGATTCATATGCCCGGCGGTTTCGGTGTGCGTATTGATACGGCGGTATATCAGGGCTACGAGATACCCCCTTACTATGACAGTATGATAGCAAAGGTGCTTGTAAAGGGCGAGGACAGGAAAGAGGCTATCCAGAAGATGAAGGTCGCCCTCTCCGAATTTCTCATAGAGGGTATCAACACCAACATTGATTTTCAGCTCAATCTCCTGCGTGACGAGGATGTCGAAAGCGGTAATTTCGATATAGGCTTCCTTAACCGCAAGGATCTGACGAATTATTGATAATGCCACAAGCAAACGAAAAGGCGGTGCTTTAATTGTTAGAAGATCTGTTTAAAATGGTCAAGGACCGTTTTAATGAGGAACAGAAGGAAGTGGCGGATTCCTCCGCCCCCGAAATACCCAAGGACCTGCTGTTCAAATGTCCCCGCTGTCAGAACGTGTTCTATATGGACGAGTTTGAAAAGCGTAAGAAAACCTGCCCTGTCTGCAACTATCACGCAAGGCTTTCCGCTAAGGAGCGTCTTGATATAACGGTTGACAAGGACAGCTTCAAGCCGTTTGACGAAAATATGGTGTCACTGAATCCTATCGGCTTCCCCGACTATGAGAAGAAGATAAAGAGTATGCAGGAAAGCACGGGACTTAAGGATGCAGTAGTAACGGGCGAATGCACTATACGAGGCTACCGTGCGGTCATCGGCATTATGGATTCCAATTTTATGATGGCGAGCATGGGCAGTGTTGTAGGCGAAAAGATAACAAGAGCGTTTGAATATGCCACAGAGCATAAGCTGCCCGTTATACTCTTCACAGCGTCGGGCGGTGCGAGAATGCAGGAGGGTATAATCTCCCTTATGCAGATGGCTAAGACAAGCGGTGCGGTAAAACGTCACAGCGATGCAGGCGGACTTTATATCACGGTGCTTACCGACCCCACAACAGGCGGTGTTACAGCGTCCTTTGCAAGTCTTGGAGATATAATCCTTGCCGAGCCTAAGGTGCTTGTAGGATTCGCAGGCAGACGTGTTATACAGGACACTATAAAGCAGAAGCTCCCCGATGATTTCCAGACAGCAGAATTCCTGCTTGAAAGCGGTTTTGTTGATGCGATAGCCGACAGACGCTCAATGCGTAAAACGCTGTCGAATATATTAAGACTGCATAACTATAAAAAAATCGGCGCTGACTGGCAGCACGGTTGAAAGGACGGTAATGATAATGTCAAATATGACTGCTACACAGCATCTTGAGATAATAAGAGAAAAGAATCGTCCTACCGTAAACGACTATATCCCTGCTATATTCAACCACTTCACCGAACTTCACGGCGACCGCCACTACGGTGACGATGCCGCAATATTATCGGGTATAGCTACTCTTAACAGCACTCCCGTCACAGTGATTGCACAGGTAAAGGGCAGAAATCTTGAGGAAAACAAGAAGTCGAATTTCTCAATGCCTCATCCCGAGGGCTACAGAAAGGCTCTCAGGCTTGCATATCAGGCAGAGAAGTTCCACAGACCCGTTATCTGCTTTGTTGATACACCGGGCGCATTCTGCGGAGTTGAAGCCGAAAAAAGAGGTCAGGGCGAGGCTATAGCAAAGAATATTGCCGAGTTTATGACGCTGAAAACCCCCGTTATATCGGTAGTTCTCGGTGAAGGCGGAAGCGGCGGCGCACTTGCACTTGCCGTATGCGATGAGCTTGCTATGCTTGAACACGCTTTATATTCCGTAATTTCTCCCAGAGGCTTTGCTTCTATTCTATGGAAGGACCCTTCAAGAGAAAAGGAAGCGGCTGATCTTATGAAGATTACGGCAGAAGATTTATATAACTTCGGTGTGTGTGACAAGATTATTTCCGAGTCGGTGGGCGGCGCTCATACAGACCCTGCACAGACAGCGGACAATATATCGGAATATCTTATAAGTGCGGTCGAAAGGCTGTCAAGGATAGATATTCCTACCCTGCTTGATAACCGCTACAAGAAATTCCGCAAAATCGGCATGTTTTCCGAGTAGATTTGATTACTTGTTGTATTCTTATATGAATTAAAAAACGGCAGATTGTTTGTTTGCGTTCCACAAACATTTTGCATATAACAAGCATAAACAATGTTCCCTTGGTTCTTTACGCTTTATACCACTAAGTAGCGTTTTAGCGTCCGTCTTTACTTGACTTTTAGAATTAAGTCGTATGTGGGTCTTATCGCCAACACTTCTCAGCGGGGTAAGGGTGTGGGTAAGGAAAGAGGGAGCCACGAGGGAGAGAACCTAAGGGATAGGGATAGGGCTGAGCACTAACCTTTGGCAAGTGCTCAATCGTTTCGCTTTGCTTCACTGCGGCAGTCCAGCGGAGCTTTAGCGGAGTGCACGAGCCTTGCGTAAGCGAGGCTCAGACTCTCCCTAGTCCTTTTGGTTCTTTCCCTCGTAAATAGCAGCAACGTTATCGTATAGAATAGCGAACCCGAGAAGTGTTATCCGACGAATAGAACTAACGGTAGCTTAAAAACATATAAAACCATTTTCGTTTATCGCTATGGAATAACATAACGATGCTATTATAAACTTGTGCAAAGTGTAGAAATACACCCTGTAAATTTAGACATTTTTTTAATGTATTTGTTGTAAATACGACTTGATTATTTCGGCGTAATGCCGTATAATATTAACGAAAGAAAATTTCTTTTTAAAAACACGGAGGAGATTTCAAATGGTATTTGATAAGGTAAAGAAGATAATCGTTGACCAGCTCGACGTTGAAGAAGACAAGGTTACTGAGGCTGCAAGCATCACAGACGACCTCGGCGCTGATTCACTTGACGTAGTAGACCTCGTAATGAGCTTTGAAGAAGAGTTCGACATCGAGATCCCCGATGATCAGGTTGAAAAGATCAAGACTGTCGGTGACATCGTTAAGTTCATCGAAGAAAAGGTTGAAGACTGATTTACATCTAGCTTTAGCACATCAGCCGTATTTGTCAGACGCAGATACGGCTTATTTTTCTTTTTATCGTAACTAAAAGGAGGCTTTGCGTATGACATCGGTTTGCTTTACAGGGCATCGTAAAATTGACAGCCCGGATATGTATGCGCTTAAATCTCTGCTTGACAGCACAATATGCGGACTTGTCAAGCGTGGCGTCACCGACTTCTACTGCGGCGGCGCTCTCGGCTTCGACACTATGTGCGCTCATATGGTGCTGTATCTGAGAAAACGCAAGGCACTCGATATAAAGCTCCACCTTGTACTCCCCTGCTCAAACGAGGAACAGACAAAGAACTGGAGTTACAACGACAAGCAGGAGTTTTATGCGATAATGATGGCGGCTGACAGCATCGAGTATATCGGCAGTGAATACACCAAGGACTGTATGAAACAGCGTAACGCACGCCTGACAGAGCTTGCAGACTGCTGTGTAGCGTATTATGACCAAAGCAACAGCAGGAGCGGCACAGGTCAGACGGTACGCATGGCTGAAGCCAAAGGTATTGAAGTGATAAACCTGTTTGATATGTAACCGCTTAATATCGCATATCGGTACAATAAGTTAAATCCATCGTACTATCCCGGAAGATTACCGGCAAGTACGATGGATTTTTTCCATAAAGCAACACCCTCACAGCTGATGCTGAGGTTTTATAAGGCAGTATGATAAAACTTAATAGAATTGAGGCATTGCAATGGTGGAAAAAGGCTTTGACCGTAAAAGGTCAGAGCCTTTTTCTATATCAGAAATCCACACGTTGGTCTTTTCGTTTTGTATTCAGTATAATGAAGTTACCAAATACAAGGAGGCTTCGATATGAAAACAAATTTTGAAAATATTGGCGATAGTTATTCATAACAAGGCGATTATCTTTTGCCAAATCTTACGCTACCTGATGAAAACCAAAGGCAAATCGGTGTGTGGCAATGAGGCACAGACGCTATTTGAAATCATGTCATCAAGTGCTTTATTACAATCTTCTTACATCGGGTAAGCTTTACAATTACATTGCCGATGTAGACAAACGAGCACAAATTTTATTTAACCAGACAGTAAAATCACTTGCCGAGCAGGAGCAAGTTACAGAAAAACTCAAAGCCGAAAATATGATGTTAAAGGTGCGAAAGAGGAATATTATTCGCAGTCGAGCAACAGAAATTGTTAATGAACAAGTGATCTATAGATAAGAAAAAAGGCACTACTTACGGAAGATAATTCCGTAGGCTGTGCCTTAATTTCATTTGTGAGATTAAAATGTATAATCTTAGCGAGCAGACCATTTGGTTATCCAAACGGTAAAACTGACGCTATCCGTTCCGTCTTAGCGAGCAGTGTATTTGACTAACCTAGCTACCAAATACGCTCGTTAGGATGAAAACCTAAGAAACAATTACAGTCTATCTCCATAAGGGAGTGATTTCATATATTTTTCCATCCACTGCCAATCAGGAAGATACCCTTGTTCAGAGTAGCGCTTGCTTTTATCTATAACAGGCAATTTATCCGAATTTCTGACGATTGGCAATTTGATTATTGTGTCCTTGATTCTATCCATCAAAAATGCTCTACCATAGGAATACTTGTATTGTTCTTTGTTGAGAATAGATGTTACATATAATCCTAATGGTTTATTTAACCATTCTGCTCTAACAATAACCATATGATCTCCGGTTATGAAATCTTCGTCTTGATAGAAACAGGTTGCAGTGGTATCGCCGATTGAAATTGCATTTTTATCTTGAATGTAAGTTTTATCTACCGTCGAAATATCTACTAATAACTCGCAACCATTATTTTCTCCAGTTCTTGTAATATATCTTATACTATGTTTTTTGTTATTTGTTTCGATTAGGTCATCTTTGTTCAATGTTTTTGATTTGTTTATGCTAGAAATAAGATTTCCGAAGCGAAATTCCTGCCACTCATTCACATTAAACAGCAGAGCATCATCTGTCTTGTTTTTGGTGGTAAGTAGTTTGTGATGTAGTGATTTAATATAGTTTTCCATCCATTCCCAATCAGGGACATAACCATCATCAGAATACTTTTTTGAGGTATCTAAATAAATTGTGCCATCATCATTTCGTTGCGCAGGAAGCTTAATAATAGTGATATTCATATTATCAAGAGTCCACTTTCGTCCATAGGAAAACTTATATTTTTCTTGTCTTAATACAGTGGCAATAAACAAACCTATTTGTTCATTAAACCCTTTATATTTTGAATATAATGCATTAACATCATCTGTTGCCCAATAAGGGTCTTTTTGATAAAATGCTTCTCCCACGGAACCATTATAACTGAGTGATATGGTATTGCCTTTGTGTATTGGAGCTTGGACTATATGATTAGCTATACCGTTATTTGAATCTATTGCACCAATATAATTATTGCATCCATCTTCTTGCTCTGCCGAAGTCAAACGTTTTCCCTTTTTTATAACAAATAATCTTCCTAAAACAAATTCTTTCCAATTAGTCGTATTAAGATTCATAGATTTTACCCTCCTTTATTAAATAAGCAAGGTAATTGTTAAGCGTTTGCTGAAAATCGTCCTCAGAGAGTTTACTATAATCCGTTTTCATATATGATTCACATAACCATTCGGATTTTCCGTCAACAGTTGCCGTTGCCGACTTTCCGTCGATAGACTTTTTATTATTATATAAATATAACCATTCTTCTTCGATAACTTTCCATTTTGAATTATTATTCTCGTCAAACTGCTCAATTCTTCCAAGATTTTTCTTCTTTTTGAAGCCATCTTCTTTGCAGTAGCCGAAGAAAGTTTCATTTACTGTTCCATCTGCTTTTTTATGCGGCTTGCCCAACGTAAATAGCATACAGCAAGCCGAAGCAGATGCACCCGGATAGAAGATTTCGTTCGGAAGTGTAAATACTGCTTCAAGCGTATTATTTTTTAGCATTTCAATCTTTTCGTTTTCAATAATTTTACTTGTCCCGATAGCGGCAGATACTGGAAGAAGAACTGCAAGTTTTACAGTTTTTCTTTGATCGTCGTTGTTTTCTCTTTCTTTATTGATTTCTGCAATAACATCTGAGAGATAATGAATAAACACTAATCCCTTTGTTGGATCTTCCTTGCCATCTTTTGCTTTACCCCAATTCTTTTTGTATCTTTCAGGAATACCGATAGGTTTGGCATTATAAGGTGGATTCATTAAAACAATGTCAGGGTTAGCAGACTTGATAAATGCCTTACAGTCAAAGCAACTTCCAAACTTAATATTGGAATTTCCGTCACCATGAATAAGCATGTTGGTTGTGGATAAACCGTAAGCTTTTTCTTCAACTTCTATGCCATATATATGTTCTTTTTTTACAATGTCTTGTAATGCTTTTGCTTCATCTTCGGTTTTATCACGACTGCAATCAGCTAATTCTTTAACCATAGCCTGCACCAAAAAAGAACCACTACCGCAAGTTATATCAAGCACACGCTTTGTTCTATCCACTTCGGTTAATCTGCACATAAATTCTGTTATATGGTCAGGGGTAAATGCCTGATTTTTGTCGGCTTTTCCAGTGTATTTATTAAATGCAATGAAGAACAAATTCAAAATATCTTGTCCCTCAGAACTGTTTGTATCAATATACTGATAAATATCCATAAGGATTGTATCTAAAATTTTAATCCAATGGGTTATTGTCAGCTTTTTAACTTTTTGGTCGTTTAGAACATTCTTCTGGAGCAATTGATTTTTTTTGCTTTATTATCAGAGCCGTCAAGCAAACTATCCAAAGTTGATTCTATTGCTGCACGAAGTTGTTTGCCGTCCATTACAGACCAATGCGCATCAAGCGTTTTCTTTAATTCTTCATCAATTTTCTTTACACCAAATTTTTCAACTAACTTTTTAAGGTATAGAAGTGTTGTTCCGACAAACTGACTGCGTAGCCTTTCGTCAATATCCATTTTATGAAGAAGTTCATTCAAATCATAAGTGTTCTTCAATACCTTTTCTCTGTCATTTTGTTTGCTTGCATCAAACAAACCAACATAATGTTCCATTTTATCAAGAACAGTTTCGTTAGTTAAAATGTGTTCATCGTCGACAGCAGATTTCCAAACCTTGATTTTCTCATTATTTGTATTCGCAAGAATAGCAATAATTTTCTTTCCGTAATGTAAAGCACGCTCTTGTTGAAGATATTCATTAAGTTGTGCTTCATCGGATTTTTTGAACAGTTGCTTTGTTTCAACAAGAACGACTATATCGTCTTTTTCAAAGCGAATATCAAGCTTGAAGTGGGATATACTGCGTCCCAAAGCATTTTCAAGATTTGCCCTTGAGCCTGCCTCCTGAATATAGCTATACTCGCCACCTTCAATATTTGATGTCATGTATATATTTCCAATGCGTTCAATCATATCGTGCCTTGTCATTGGTTTTTACCTCCGGCTTCCTTTTCTTTCAAATATTTTTCTGCTGCTTCATTAAACAAGTCAGCCATACTATGCATATCTTTGTCATAAACAATGGTAGCTTTTAATTTGTTAAATATTTCAGGGTCCATTCGGAATTGAACTTGTCTTGTTCGATTAGCTTTATTCTCTTTAACCAAATATTGCACCTCCAAAATGATATCATTAAATCTTAATATAATGATATCATTTTGGCTGTTGAAAGTCAAGATTCATCTATCAAAAAAGGAAAGCAAACGAGAACAACGGAATTGAACTACAAGAATTAATAAGAAGCATAAAAAAGGTGCAACCCCACCAATAATGGGGTTGCACCATAATTCCTTAAATACTGCCTTATTAGCCCGTGGCTAAAGCCGTGAGGGCGTTTTTTATAATACCTAAGAATCTCTTACTTTGATTCCGTATCATCGTGAACAGTTCTGTTCTCAGCAATACTGCTCTTTAATACACGGATCTTTGTTCTGTCAGAGCCTGTTTCGATAAGTACAGTATCATCTGTAACTCTTAATACTCTGCCGACAATACCGCCTGTTGTTACTACTTCGTCAGCAACCTCAAGGTTGTTGAGCATTTCCTGCATCTTCTTGCCACGCTTCTTTTCGGGTCTTATGATAAGGAAGTAGAATATAACTACCATAAGTGCAAGGGGGATAAGCATTGTGAGAATGCTCACTATATCGTTTCCACCCTGTCCTGTGGTTGTTGCTGTCTGTCCGCTTGTTAATAATGTCAGTAATTCTGTCATTTTGTATTCCTTTCTTTTCCGTGCGAAATTCGCTCTTACGTTATTCTCTAATTATACCTTAAAAATGCCGCAAATGCAAGCACTTTTGTGTATTTATTCGAATCTTATATCGGTAAATCCGAGCTTTTCGAGTGCCGTTTTACAATTTTTGATTTCGTCTGCCGATAAATTTGCACTGCCTGTTATTCCGACCGATATTTCCTTGTCGCCGACAGCCTTCTTTACCAGTTTGAATATCTGATTTATCGCCTTGACCTTGTCCTTTTCGACTGTTACTGTCTTATCTGCCGAGGTCTGAAGCTTTGTGCCGAGTAGCGACATATCCATTGTGACAAGCACACTGCTGTCACCCATCTTATCCTTCGCAGACCATATTTCAGCCGTACCGTCATAAGTCGTTGCCGACATTGTAAGCAGTGCGTCAGCCTTTATTTCAACCGTTGCGGTTGCGTTGCCTTCCTTTGCTTTCTTTGCGCACGTTGCCGCAAGAACGGCCAATTTCTCGCTTCTGTTTGCATTCTGCAGTTCCTTTGACAACAGCGAGTAGTCATAGGACTGGAAGTTCGGGAAGACAGTGTTTTCAAGCTCAATATCGGCAAACCCTGCCTTTGCAAGCTCTCCGCATATATCCGCATAATAGTTTACCGCATCGGCGGAATAGGGAGTAGTCCACGGCTTACCGCCGTTATCGGCGGCGGCGTCCAGCCAGCTCCAGTTTCCGTCAGAGATTATATATCCCGCATTGTCGAAAAGATACGGTGTCTTTCTGTCGTAAAGCGTTGTTATAGCCGCAACGGGAGTGATTCCTGCCGTCTTGCACGCCTTTACTATCTGAGCCGCCGTCAGACTGCCCTTATTTACATCTGTGTTGTCCTTTACAGCCTTAAGCGATGATTTGTATAACAGCTCGCCTGTGGTGTTTTTAAGCGTAAATACGGCGGCGTTATAACCGCTGTCTTTTGCTGAGGCAAGGAACTTATTCAGTGCGGCATCGCTTTTCAGTGCGGAGTCGGGAGCGACCGTCGCAAAAGCCGACGTTACCTCGTTTGGTGTAGAGGAGGTGTTATCCTTTGTTGTATCACTGCCGCCTGAGTTGTCGGACGTGTTATCCGAAGTGTTCGCCTGCGAATTGCTGTCCGATGTTTCGGGGAGCGATTCGGGCGGCGTCCACGCAGGCTCGCTAACAGAGGAATTGTCCCCGTTTCCGCCGAAAAACTTTATCAGCGGAGAAGCGACCGAGTATCCCACAAAGACAAATGCGCCCAGTATTACAACGAAAAGAACCCCGTCAAATATCTTCCTGCCGGTGCTTTTACGTTTTTTATACAGATTTCTTCTTGAACGTTTTACCTTGAATCCTTTTTTTCTGCTCATATCAGTATCTCCATTTTAGAAATTATCAGATAGCGCCCGTGTTATATCCTGTCAGCGCATAGAATGCAAGTGACATAATGCCGACAAAAACCATCATTATCGGCATTCCTCTGAATGCCTCGGGAATAAGCGGAGAATTGAGCCTTTCGTTTGCGATATGAAGGAAGAACACCGCAATGAAAAAGCCTGCCGCTATTCCGACACCGAATCCCATATACGAAAAGAAATCAGCGTGATATGTCGTGTTCAGGAACAATGCTCCAAGCACTGCCGCATTGAACACCGAAAGATGAACGTATTTCTTGATGTTTCTGAATATCTTTGGCAGGAATCTCCACAGAAGGAGCAGACTGCCCGTATATACTATGCTCACCGTCAGCGTGTATATAAGCGGCATGACAACATAAAAATACTGCCAGTCGGCAAGCCACCCGTCTATAAAGAACGTGATACAGCTTGAAACCACGATAACGTATGTTATGCCAAGACCGAGTCCGAATATGCTTTCTTTTTTTCTTGATGCGTAGAACGCCACGCTTGTGCCGAGCGCACGGGAGAATATCGCATTCTCGACAAACATAGCGAGCATAGCCGTATTGATAAAAAGTGCTAATTTATCCATCACTGCGCTCCTTTACGTTGTCGTCCTGCGAGGGAAGCAGATGGGGTGCAGCCGGCTTGCTTTCGGTGCTTGAACTGTAGGTGTGAGCCGCCGCCTTGTTATGCTCCTCGCTGTTAAGCCTTATTCTGCGGTTACGCAGATAGTTGTAAAGCGCCCTGAACATACCTGCCATTATTCCGACAAGTATAAATCCGCCGAAAGGTGATTCAAAAGCCGCAATCTTGAAATCAAACAGCTTTATTCCGGCAAACGTGCCGAAGCATATCAGCTCCCTGAAGCCTCCGGTAAGGACGCACACTGCGCCGAAACCCGCTATGAAGAAAATTACGTCGATTATCATTTTCAGCTTGTCCTCAAGATAGAAACGGCTTTCCGTTTTCGAGAAGATAAGCCACTTGGGATGACCACGTTCTCCTGTTTTCTTTTCCAATGTCGGATAGTACAGG
>ERZ791861.865-NODE-865-length-16260-cov-5.382907_pt1 | contig 16260 bp, 18 predicted proteins | sample MGYA00510283_ERZ791861 | MGnify/ENA primary metagenome ERZ791861 (study PRJEB30046, sample SAMN00792074) | human gut metagenome | study: EMG produced TPA metagenomics assembly of the A metagenome-wide association study of gut microbiota in type 2...
CAACAAGACAACAAGACAACAAGACAACAAGACAACAAGACAACAAGACAACAAGACAACAAGGGGTTCCGTGGGAATTTCTGCGATAACACCCGCTAAGCGATTCCTCCCTGACGGAAATCACTTGTTTTCCGTCAGGTCCTGCAGTTGAAGAAAATTGAATCCATAAATCTGTGATTTTTTGCGTGACAAACCCTGTCGGAATGAGAAACTGTACGGAAACTTCAATTTTAAGGTTTATCGTACATGTTGATTGGTTATATGCGGGTATCAAGCAATGATGAACGTCAGTCAGTTTCTTTGCAGCGTGATGCGTTGATTGCTGCTGGAGTGGATCCCCGGCATTTACATCAGGATCATGCTTCAGGTGCTCGTGATAATCGCCCGGGACTTAAGTCCTGTCTCGCTGAACTTCGCGAAGGTGATGTACTGATAGTCTGGAAACTGGATCGACTTGGTCGTTCACTCTCACATTTGCTCCGAATTATTGAAGACCTGAAAATTCGTGGTATTGCTTTCCGATCATTGACTGAATCTATTGATACAACAACGCCACACGGCTCGTTCCTCTTTAACCTTTTTGGCACGCTCGCGGAGTACGAAAGAACACTTATCACAGAACGCGTTAATGCTGGTCTGGCTGCTGCTCTCCGGCGGGGGAGAAAAGGCGGAAGGCCACCGGCGATAGATGCAGAAAAGGTTGATCAAATCCTCGCAGCTCTGGAAGGAGGTGCCAGTAAAGCGTCAGTATGTCGCGCATTCAGTGTGCCACGCTCAACGCTCACCGATACTCTACGACGAATTGGCTGGGCCGGACCTGGGGGGCGTAATCTGACAACGGATCAGAGCAATGTCATTTCTCGACGCTAAATCGTACGATACGCTTTTTGGATTACCTGAACTTTATGAGGATGCACTTCCCCGGTTTTCGCTCTCCTGCGAGGATATTGCATTCGCCAGAACTCATCGTCGATCTCATAACCGTCTGGGTTTTGCCATTCAGCTTGCACTTGTCCGTGATCTCGGTCGTACACTGCGTGCAGGAGAGATTCCCCCGGAGGCTGTTATCACCGTTGTTGCGGAACAACTGGATATTGACCCTGCTGTTTTTACACTTTACGCACAACGTGAGGAAACCCGCCGGGAACATGCCCGCGAAATAGTTTCGGCTTTGGAGCTTCGTTCCGTCCGGAGTAGCGATTACAGAATGCTCATTATCGCGGCTACACGCGAAGCAGCAACCACCGAAAAAGGACTGCCGATCACCAGAGCAGTTATCAATAAGCTGAAGGACCAGAAGTTACTTGCCCCTGCTCCGGCACAACTCATCCGTCTGGCAATGGCGGGCCGGGCGGCTGCCCGTCGCCTTTCTTATCGGGAACTCATCAGGGATCTGAAACCTTCATCCATTAGCGCTCTCGAGCAGTTGCTTACCGAACGAGTCGGAGAAAAGAGCATTTTAGGCTGGATAGCTGAAGCGCCGGAAGGCGTGAAACTCAAGAATCTTAAGGGGTTAATTGCCAGGCTGGAGGTATTACGAACAGCGGCAATCTCCGATGAGCAACGTAAACGGATTCATGTAAACCGTTACGGTATTATTGCCCGGGATTCTCGCGTTTTACATGCGCGTGAAATACAACGAATGGCATCCGAACGCTGTCATGCCACGCTGGTAGCCTTTGTTATTGAAAAGCAGGCAGCAATTACAGATCTGGCAATTGATATGTTCTGCAAATTGATTGGCAGCACGAGGCGCAGAGCAGAGATAAGCCAGAAAGAGCGTCGTCTGAAAGCCGCTGAAGTACTTGAAGTCGTAGCTCAGGATCATATTAAGTTGGGACGGGCTCTCCTGGCAGCACGTGACGGTAATACTGATATTGAATCTGTAATAACAGCATCACTCGGCTGGGAAGGTTTGATTGCCAGTATGGAGGCTGCAGCTTCGGTGGCATCTTCCCATCACTGTTCTGAACTGGATGAACTTATCGGACGACAAAAATCATTACGTAAGCTTGGACGACTCATTTTCAGCGCTTTTTCTTTCAGAGCTTTTCGCCCGGATGATAGCGTTTTGTTGGCGATTGGGTATTTGCAGGCGTTCTATCATGGCCGAAAATTACCCAAACAAATTCCGCTCGATTTTATGTCCCATAAATGGCGACGTCGTGTCATCCATGGAGAAAATACCGATCTGCAGGCGTGGGAAGTCGCCGTATTCGTTCATTTGCGGGAACGCCTGAAAACAGGTGACATATGGGTTGATGGTAGTCGGGCCTGGCGTAGTTTTGAGGACTACCTTCTTCCTCACCATGTTTTCGGGCAGATGCGGGCAGAATCCCGGCTGGGACTTGCCATTCCGGACAACTTTGCTGAATGGCGGGCTGAGCGAACCACCACACTCAACGCAAAACTGAAAGCGCTGGCAAAAGCTGCTTCGGAGAATGCCATACCCGATGCAGAACTTTCCAGCAGAGGGTTGTCTGTGTCTCCGATTCGCGAAGAAGAGAGCGACAAAATTAAGGCTCTCAGCCGTAAACTCTACATGCTGGTACCACGCATCAGAATTACCAGTTTGCTGGCAGAAGTTCATAGCTGGACCAGTTTTCTTGATTGTTTCACCCATTATCGCACCGGGGAACAGGCGGAAGATGAAGCTGCACTTATGGCTGCGATCCTTGCCGATGCGACGAATGCGGGAGCAGAACGGATGGCGCAGAGTTCCCGGGGTGTCACCATTCACCAGATGATGGTAATGATGGATCGTCATTTACGCACTGAAACCTATGCGTCTGCCACATCAGTTCTGGTCGATGCGCAACAGGAACATCCTTTTGCTGCTATATGGGGGGATGGGCATGTGTCATCCTCGGACGGGCAGTTTTTTCCTGCGGGTGGACGAGGAGAAGCCAGCCTCGAATATAACGCCAAATACGGCAAACGACCTGGCGCGTCGATTTATGGTTTTTTATCGAACCGTTTTGCATCCTTTTTTTCCAGAATGATTCAGGCCTCTGAAAGCGAGGCTCCCTACGTACTTGACGGCTTACTTCATAACGAAAGTTCTGTGGTAATTCATGAGCATGCCACCGATACAGCCGGTGCGACTGAAACAACATTTTCAATGTTTCACTCTTTTGGTTACAGACTCATACCCCGTATTCGCAACCTCGGCAGTCGCAGGTTGTACGTTATTTCCCCCTCAGAGGAATATAAACCACTTGATGCCCTGATCGCCGGAAAGGCCAAAATGGAAGTAATAGAACAGCACTGGGATGAAGTTCTGCGGCTTAAGGCCTCGATCGGCGCTGGTCTGGTACCACCATCGGTAATACTGAAAAAGCTGGCAGCATCTCCGAGACAAAACAGGCTCAATCTGGCCCTGCGTGAAATGGGACGTATTGAACGCTCAATTTTTATCTGTGACTGGTTGCTTGACACTCGGTTACGTCGCAGATCACACGCAATCCTCAACAAAGGCGAAAGCCGCCATGCACTTGCCCGCGCTATTTTTCTTCACCAACTGGGCGAATTCCGGAACAGGGCTGCCGAGACAATGGCTCACAGGGCATCGGGCCTCAACCTTGTTGTTAATGCAATAATTCTGTGGAACACGGTCTATCTCAGTCGGGCTGTTGATTACATTCGCAGCCAGGGGATCATTATACCGGAAGAGCTCTTGTCCAGTGTATCACCACTACCATGGGGTCATATCTCACTCACTGGAGATTACCTGTGGAACGAAATTGACCATCCCCTTGAACGATACAGGCCACTTCGTACTAATCGCTTCAATCCAAAGAACTTCACTTTTCCTTAGCGTGTGTTATCGCAGAAATGCCCACGGAACCCCTTCTGGCTGGAAGTTCTCAGTACACGCTCGTAAGCGGCCCTCACGGCCCGCTAACGCGGAGATACGCCCCGACTTCGGGTAAACCCTCGTCGGGACCACTCCGACCGCGCACAGAAACTCTGTCATGGCTGAAAACGGGTATGGCTTAGCAGGGCTGGGGATGGGTAAGGTGAAATCTATCAATCAGTACCGGCTTACGCCGGGCTTCGGCGGTTTTACTCCTGTGCCATATGTAGCCACATCATGCCGCCTTCCATGCCGCTGGCGCGGCATATACCGGCAGTACAGCTATCTGTGTTTGATAGTATTTAAAGCGACGTTTTTTTCTTGAACCTGTGTCACTTATAAGAGACAATATACACAGGTTAAGGGAATGAGGGCGGCAAGATGCCTTACACGGCGAAACGATATCAGACAGAAAACGGTGAGATCCCATACACCGACTGGATGAAAAAATTAAGACGCAAAGACCAGGCCGCAGCGTTAAAGGTGGATTCCAGAATTGCCCGCGCTATGAGCGGAAATTTCGGAGATCATAAATTTGAAAGGGACGGTGTCTGGGAATTACGGATTGATTACGGTCCTGGTTACAGGGTTTATTATTCAATTGAAGATGGCGAAATAATTCTTCTGCTCATTGGCGGGAATAAAAAAACTCAGACAGCCGATTTAGATAAAGCCGTTAGTTATCTGCAAGATTTTAAAAAGAGGTCAAAAAAATGACAGCCACCAAAAATGTGAAGGCGCAGAAAAATGGTTATCCGGCATCCGTTGATCACAATGCCGCCATGATTGAAGAATTGCGCGCAGATCCTGATTATGCAAACGCTTATCTTGCTAATGCCCTGGAAGAAATAAACGAGCCTGGTGGTTTAGGCGGTTTTCTTGTTGCGCTACGTCAGGTCATCGAGGCGCGAGGGGGGATTTCCGAAGCTGCCAGGAAATCTGGCCTTGCCCGTCAGAGTATTTACCGCGCATTATCCCCGAACGGGAATCCGACCATCACAACACTTGCACAACTTACATCAGTAGCCGGATTACAGTTCACTCTCAGTAAATCCAGCCACTAATCTCTCCGGTTCCCCCTGAGCGGGGGAATTTCACTGGCACTTATTGCGGGGAACAAAACCATCGGACGGGGGAAACATCTGTATTTCTGTGTGTCCTGGTGTAATACGGTGGATTTGTGTGTGTCTGGAAGCTTAATGCTAATGTATGCGTACATTAGCATTAAGCCTGTTTTCCCGTCGTGTCGGGGTCAGTCTGGGAAACGTACAATATTGTGTGTTTCTTGCTGTAGGGGAACGAGGTAACGTTTACACACTCGCGAGTGAGCGGATGAAATAATATCTCATTCAGTACTCTTTTTATCTGCTGCCGTTTTTTCCGGTGATTTTTTTTCTGCATACAGAAAAAAAGCCTGCCCGGAGGGCAGGCATGAAAGACAATCGCACAGTCAGTGTTGAAATTAATGATGTCACGCATTTTCCCAGCGGATACACAAACCATCCCGGCCAGTACCGGCGGCATCGTAATCAACGTCTGCGGGCTGTGCAATGCTCTTTTTGCTGATTTAAGATAAAGTTATTACAGCCCCTGACGGAGACGAAAACAACGGCAGACAATATACGGGAAATATAATCAGACCGTTTTAATATTATTTCCAGGAACGCGACGAAGTCAGGCAGATTTATATATTTCTGGCCGGGCTGACATTCCGGATTGGTGTATATAATAATACGTTTGTGATATATTTATAATCGGTTTTATTATGTTGCCGGGGTATTTATGGCCAGGAATCAGGAAAAGAAAACGCCCGTCATTGTGGTGAAAAAACGTCGCGTTATTTCACCTCCTGTCGTCGATAAAACAGAGACTGTCATTCCGCCTGTACCGGAAGTGGCGGTACCACCGGCAGCTGCTGATGCGCAGCTGCCAGCCCCCATCCCGGATGCGTCTCCTACGCCTGCTGCCGTCGGAAAGAAAAGGAAAGGAAGACCACCACGCAGGCCCCTCAGAGAGCACTGGACACGGGAGTTCACCGACCAGTGCATGGAAAAGGTCAAGGCAATTTTCCCGCATCTTCGCGCTGAAGGCGGCGGTTTTCTGCCTCTCAGGGTCGGTATCTCCCGCGATATTACTGCCTGGCTGGCTGAGCACCCTGAAGCCGGACTCACCCGGGATGAATGGGACTGTGCCGTATCCTGTATCACCTCCCGGCGTGTCTATCTGTTGCGTACCGCTGTCACCGGTGCCACCCGCTATGACCTCGATGGTAAGCCTGCCGGGCAGGTTTCTGAGGATGAGGCAAAAAATGCTCAGCGCTGGCTGGCCATCCGGGACCGCCGGTGGGAGAAAAAACAGGCCGCTCTGGCCGGGGCAACAGGCGGGGAGAATACGACCGCAAAATGACTCAGCTCCCGGCCGGGCAAGCCCGTCACTCTCCGACCGCCGAACCGCAGGTTGTCATTGACTGGCTGGCCAGAAGCTGGGGCTGGTTGCTCTCTGTGATTTCATTTTTGCACGTTTCAGGCAGTGCTGTATTCGTCTCTGGATACAGATCCGATCATCTTCCTGAAGGTAGTTCAGCAGCAATTCCTGCCAGCGTGCAGCGGCTCTGCGCCATAATCCCCGCTGTTCGAGCTCTTCAGCTTTTTTATCAGTAATCATATTCACCTCTGCTCTGGTCGGTCATGCTTTCTTCCCGGTATGTTATAGTTATTAAGATACTTTTGTCCCTGTTCTGTTCCGGAGTGAACATGATTTTTGTCTGTTCTGTTGTACTGGCTGGCAGGGCATTCACCCTGCAGTTTGCCGGGAAAATGCTGTCCCTTTCTGCAGGAGATGTGCTTCTGATTGATGATGCTGATCGTGAGGATTTTCAGCCTCATGCTGAGCATATCACTGAGGTGAGGCTGGATGAAAATATCATCCGCAGATATCTGGAGAGTTGTGGCGGCAACCGGGAGGCCGACAACACGGTTTCTTCTGGTTTCATCAGAGTGGCCTTTGCTCATCCTGCGTTGTTGCGTGACGTTATGCATCATCTGAATTCGGGAGGATTTGTTCATCCCGGATTTTCCGAGCAGATGTTTTTTTCCTGCATTGCTGTCTTTGCATCAAAAAAAGGCTTTCTTCCTTTGTTGCTGGGCGGAATGCTTTCTGTGGCCGGGAGAGTGAGGCATATCATCTGTACTGACCTTTCACGCCAGTGGAAGCTGCGGGATGTCAGCAGTCGTTTGTATATGAGTGAAAGTCAGCTGAAAAAGAAACTGAAGGAAGAAGGATGTTCGTTCACCGGAGTGCTTCTGGATGTGAGAATGGGCTATGCACGCCGTCTGTTACAGGCCCGTCTGCCGGTCAACAGGGTGGCCGCGCAGTGTGGTTATGTAAGCACATCTTATTTTATCTGCGTGTTCAGGGAATGTTTTGGCGTCACGCCTCACCGGATGCTGGCGCTTCAGGAGCACGGGCAGCATAAAAGTGAATGCTGAGTTTGAATTATTCTGAAGAACGGCGGGCATTTTATGGAAACGGCACATTTCCGTGTCTCTGTGGTCATTCCCGATTGCTGTTGACGCATCGCCACTCACCGGAAATGTGCCGGAATATTTTAATCGTTCTTCACCGTCTGTGAAGGTCCTGTGCTTACATTGCTGAGCGGAAAATGGCTGGTAGGGGTTTGAGGTCCAGTGGAACGAAAACGTACGCTAAGAGAGTAATTCGTTGTTTTTAAATAGCTTAATACGTTGAATCCGGGAGAGTTTAGCCTTCCCGGATTAGATGCGGCGTAATCCCATTACCTCACATTCAGCGATAAACCGAACGTGCAATGCGGGTATATGTATGCCTGACTCCGCGAATGGCAATACTATAAGCTAGGATGTTCTCCGGTAGTGCCATCCCCATATAGCCGGTATCACCAATATGGTGCAGATCGGCCCCTGCCATTTTGCTCATTAACGCTATTTGACGAATGGTGCTTATATCAGCACCTTCCTGGGACGTGCCAATAGCAGTCATCGCCAGTACACCATTGGCATGTGCGGTATCTATAAGCGATGTCACACGCTGCTGACTCATTCCGGGTATCGTGCCTGGAGCCGGGATCAACACAATGTCTGCGCCTTGAGAGGCAAACCAGATAACATCCTCCTCGCTGATAATGCTGCTGCCACTTTCATGCGCCACTCCAGCACCGTGCATTTTTCCGGTAATAATCACGGCACCATCCCCGATTGCCTCGCGAATATCTCTCGCTGCCAGCCCCAGAGCGCAATTGCTGACCCCGTTATTAGGATTACCTGTTAGCACCAGAATTTTTGCGCCCATATTAACCAGCTTACGGGCATTGTTAGCCGTTGCTGCCCGCCCTGATTTCATTTTCCAGATATCGTCATGAGCAACAGCAAATTCAGGGTCTACGGCCTCCAGGTTCACACCAATGATACGGCCTGTCAGGCGTTGCAGTTCATGCAACGTTTGTTCTGGTGCAATACCTGCGGGTAATCCCTGAATATACGGATTTTCACTGTCAAACATATTAACCAGTAAAATATCTGCGCCCTGTGATGCAGCAAGTTCGGCATTCGTGACATTGTTCAGTAATGGCTGGGTAATCGCGATGGATTCGCTAACCATCACACGGCCTTCACTGGCACGAATAGCGTACAGAAGCCTGGTTTTATCCATCGATACAAAATCGGAAGCACAGCAGTCCAGCAGCCGTTTATTGGTCATTGAGCGCCTCCTTGCTGATTAACCAGTTCACTGATTTCACCCGCGATAATTTCTGCCCGGGTTCCTACAATGACCTGTAGCCCGGTATCTCCGCGTTTTACAACGCCCATGGCTCCGAGTTTCCTGAGTTCTGGCTCTTGAATCATGTCCATGTTTGCGACCTCCAGGCGCAGACGGGTAATACAGGCATCAATACGCATAATGTTTTCTTTCCCACCCAAAGCGGCAAGATACGCCGTTGCTAAATCGGAGGAACCGGCAATAGCTGAAATGGTTTCCTCATTATCTTCTCTTCCTGGCGTAGCGAGATTAAAGCGACTAATAAAAAAGCGGAACAGGAAGTAATAAATCAGTGCCCATAAGCCCCCAATAGGTAGCATTAATAACGGATGTGAGGCCAGTCCGAATGACAGTACATAATCAATTAACCCAGCCGAGAACGTAAATCCAAGTTTAATCCCAAGAATTTGACACACAGCCATAGAAACGCCAGTCAGTACCGCGTGGATACCGTAGAGCACAGGCGACAAAAACAAGAAGGTGTATTCCACGGGTTCCGTAATCCCCGTCAGGAATGTCGTCAGCGCGAGTGACAGGAATAACCCGGCGACAGCGGGGCGTTTATCTTTCGGGGCTGCGTGATACATCGCGAGGCATGCAGCAGGCAGAGCAAACATAAATACCGGGAAATATCCCGCCATAAATGCCCCGGCAGAGGGATCACCGGCAAAGAATCGGTGGATATCACCGGTCACCACGGTACCATCCGCCGCCGTAAAGGAACCGAAAACAAACCAGACCAGCGAGTTAACAATATGGTGCAAACCCACGACGCGAAAAAGAACGTTCAGTATACCGTACACAAAGGGGCCAACCGGGCCAGACGCTACCAGCCAGTTACCAATTGCATTCACGCCATGCTGTACCGGTGTCCATGCCCAGCCAAGAATAACACCCAGCAGCAGGCAACTTAACCCAGTGGCTATTGGGACAAAACGTTTTCCACCGAAAAAAGCCAGATATTCCGGTAACTTGATATTATGATAGCGATTATACAGCACGCCCGCCAACAACCCAGTCAGAATGCCAGACAGGACCCCCATATTAAGTTCAGGATTGATAGCCTGCATCACAGAAGTCAGTACCAGGTAACCAATCGTACCTGCCAGGCTGGCGGCACAGTGATTGTCCTTTGCAACCCCCCCACTGATACCTATGGCAAACAGTAGTGGTAAGTTTTCAAACAGTGTTTGCCCTGCTTTCATTACAAACACAATATTGAAAACATCGGGCTGCCCAAGACGTAGCAGCAACCCGGCGACGGGTAATACAGCAATAGGTAGCATCAGTGCCTTGCCCAGGCGCTGCATGATGACGAAAAAATTCCCCTGCATAAATTCACCTCAGTAGTCGTTGTTCATTTTGCGCATGAGACAGTAAACCATCTATGTACCATTTGTAGACCATAATGTTTTATGGCTAAAAAGACCTACTGATAGATAGCTGTTTTGTGATCTAACGAGCTTTATTTTTCTTCTGTGAGTGATTTCCAGGATGACAATGGACGCTCACTGGTTAAGAATTGGTATACAGAGATTGAACCAGATATAACCTGCTAAGAGGAACGATGAAAAAAACTCCGCAACCCGAATTTCATCTTGATGAATCCAGCGCGATGCCGCTGTATATGCAACTGGTTAATGCCATTAAGTTAGCCGTAGCGGAAGGTCGACTGCATCCTGGTGACGTTTTGCCGTCAGAACGGACACTGGTAGAGACGTTGAACATTGCGCGAGGCACAGCCCGTAAAGCATTGCAGCAACTGCTGGAAGAGGGCGTTCTCGTGCGTAATCAGGGTTCTGGTACATTCGTTGCTCCACATGTACTTCAATCTCTGCCGTTATTGGAAAGTTTCAGTGAAATGGCCGTTGCCAGTGGTGGAGAAGCACAAAGCGAACTGGTCGGGTATCAGCGTCGGGCATCTGCGCCGGAAGAGCGTCGTGCCCTGCAACTGACAGATGGTAAAGATGAGGTTGTGGAGCTAACCCGACTGCGGAAGATTAACGGTATTGCCGTTTCCCTTCAGACAGCGATTTTACCTGCGGCTCTGCTGGATAAAATCAGTGAACTGGATGAGTCGTTGTACCTGCATCTGGAGAAGAAAGGCGCTCCAGTGCTGCGGGCGAGTCAGAGCTTCCGCGCAGTGCCAGTGGACAATAAACTGGCACACTATCTGAACATCGGGGAGCATGAACCACTCCTGTTGGTAACCCGCACAGGCTTCACTCACGAAGATAAGCCGGTGGAATACACCCGGACATGGTGCCTGAATGATTACTATGATTTTACGATTGAGCTACATCGAAAAGAATCATAAGGTAATTTTTTCGCATTCTCCAAAAACGGTTTTTAATATACAAAAATCATTATTTATCAAATACATTATTTTATGAAAATAAATGTTTTATGTGACCTTTTCGTCTTCCAGAATTTTATACACAGTGGAGCGGGCAATACTGAGTTGTCGGGCTATATCCGTTGCGCCAGTCCCCTGGCAGTGGAGCGCCAGCACACTGTTTCTGCCGATGGTGCGCCTGCGACCAAAGCGGATACCTTTCAATTTTGCTTCCAGTCTACCTTCATTCGTGCGTTCCAGTATTCTCTGTCGCTCGGCCTGGGCTACAGCCGACAGAATGGTGACCACCATAAACGTACACGTCAGCACACGACAAACATGCTTCAAAAATCGACTAATTCGCTGTGTCGGAAATTTCGGCGGTTCCGGCGTAGAACCCCCTATTAATATTTGTTTTGTTTTAGGTTCTATTCAACATAGGTCATCCTAAAATACATTAAAGATAACAAGATAACAAGATAACAAGATAACAAGATAACAAGGTGTTATCTTGTTATCTCAAGGTGTTATCTTTGTTTTACTTCTGCTATCAATCGTGATACCTCTGTTTTTGATAGTGTTTTAAGTGCTTCTACCGCCGCCCTGACAACATCAGAACGATTCACTCTGCCTTTACCTGAAACCATCTCAGCCGTTATAAGGGCATCAATGTCTTTTAGGTTTTCTTCAAAAAAAGAAATACTCACTGGTTTTGCTTTGCTTACAACCGATGATTTATCTGATGACTTTTTGGTATTATCAAGGCCAGCCGTGCCACCGTTAATAAATGCTGCCTCGTCACGAGGTGAAGTGTTTGCTCTATTTCTCACAGAATAACCTCTTTCACTAACGCTTCGATTTCTTGCTGGGCTTTATCATTTTGCGTTTCAAAAATTGTCATTGATTCGGCCCAAGCATCTCGATGTGCTTTACGATCACATACCCGGGAGTTTGCCAGATGCATTTCAGGGTAATCCTTAAGTACTTCAGCTGCCTCATTGGCTTCATTAACAAACATATTTGTGGGCGTCATGTTTAAAACGAGATATCCCCGAACATCCTCATTAAAATCTTTTGCTGCTGTAAAAACGGAGCATGTATGAGGCACAACATCCAGGTCCATCTGAGATGGGCGCAAAGGAGAAATGAATACATCTGCGGCCATCAATCCACTACGCATTTCTGCGCTATCACGGCCAGCACAGTCTGCAATAACAAAATCATAGGATTTTTCGTGTTCCTTTAACATGGCTTTGATGTTACCTGTCGCGCCTGTAACCGGAATATGAGGGAGATCTTCAGGGCGATTGTTGTACCAGGTTAATACTGATTTCTGGTCATCTGCGTCGACAATAATCACTCTATTGCCTAGTGACATCAGATACGCAGCTATAGATACCGCCAGTGTACTTTTACCTACCCCACCCTTTTGACTACCTAATACTATTATCATTATAGCCTCATATTAAGTTGTTAAGTTAACAACTTAATATTGCCATCTGAACGCGAATCATGCAATTATTTTTGTTATATTAACAATTTAACAAGTTATTAAGTATTTGATTTATAGATTAATTAAGATAACAAGATAACAAGATAACAAGATAACAAGATAACAATATTATGGGTGGATTACATATTCATAACTGGGCTACTGGCAAATCTGTCCATCTGGTGGTATACGCAGGAGAAAGCATTTCCCGTTTCATTTGCCATTCAGGGGCGGTTCCTCGCCCCGCAAACCACACTTTCCCTTTTCCAGACTGGTTCAGTTCATCGAGTGTTTTCATTAACTTTTCGCTGTTTTTACGGGGCTGGATCTCATCAAATAATCCCGGCTGCGCTATACCCGATGGTGTGAAATCAGCCAGCATGACTCCTGCCTTCATATAGCGGTACCCTTCACGCCAGACATGGTTTAAGGCTCTGCATGCGGCGGCAATAATGTCCCGGCTGTCCTGTGTGGGCAATGGAAGCTTTTCCACAGCGGCATTGCTGTAACAGGGTTCTTTTACTGCAAAGGGGGATGTCCGTACAAATGTCGTCACCTGCCGGCAATACTGACGTTCCCCACGTAGTTTCTCTGCGGCCCGCTCTGCATACTGAACAACAGCCTGGTGCATGGCATCTTTGTCTGTGATTCGTTCACCAAAACTGCGACTACAGACAATCTGCTGTTTTGCCGGTGGTGCTTCTTCCAGGGATATGCAGGACTCGCCGTTGAGTTCGCGTACCGTACGCTCAAGAATGACGCTGAAGTTTTTCCGGATGAATGCCGTGTTAGCCTGCGCCAGCTGCAGTGCTGTGTTAATACCCAGCGCATTCAGCTTTTCCGTCAGTCTGCGTCCTACTCCCCAGACCTCACCAACTGGCTGCAGCCCCAGTAGCTTCAAGGTCCGATTACGGTTTTCTGCCGTCAGCGCGACCACTCCGGAAAACTGTGGCCATTGCTTTGTTGCCCACTGTGCACTTTTAGCCAGCGTTTTTGTAGGCGCAATGCCCACCCCCATGGTGAGTCCTGTCCAGCTCTTTACCTGTTCCCTGAGCTGATGACCAAAAACCTCCGGAGAGATGCAATGATTTATCCCCCGCAAATCAATGAACATTTCATCAATTGAGTAGGGCTCAACTGCGGGAGAAAGCGACTCCAGAACAGCCATAACCCGTTGGGTCATGCTGTGGTACAGCGCATAATTGCTGGAAAATACATGTATTTTCTTCTCCAGGCGCATTTGTCTCACCTGAAACCAGGGCTGCCCCATTCTGATGCCAAGGGCTTTTGCCTCCAGGCTGCGCGCGATCACACAGCCATCGTTATTGCTGAGTACGATGACCGGTTCGTTGCGAAGGTCCGGGCGGAAAACTTTTTCACATGAGGCGTAGAAACTGTTGATATCAGCCAGTGCAAACATCAGCGTAACTCCCGCGTCCTGTGTATCACGTGAGTGACAACACCAAAAATACAGATGTTTTCCGGATACAGTGTGCGGAACTCCGGGCTGTCTGAAACCGGCTCCAGTGCCGGGCGTGGGCGCAACAGCAGTCGTTTGACGGTGAACTCACCATCGATCTCAGCGATAACGATGTCCCCGTGTTGTGGTTTTTCGGCCCTGTCCACTACCAGCAGATCACCATTCTGCACGCCAGCCTGGTTCATCGATTCACCGCTGGCGCGCAGAAAGAAGGTGGCTGCAGGTCTGCTGATGCAATAGCTGTTCAGATCCAGTTCCTGCTCAGCATAATCAGTGGCAGGCGAAGGAAAACCGGCCTGGCAACGATCGGCAAACAACGGTCGCACGTAACTGTCATTGCCTGAAGGGTCAGCCGGACGGTGATAAACGGTACTCATGCTGCAGGCAGCCAGCTGTCGTCCTGCCAGATTTCTTCCAGCAGAGACAGGATACGTTCTTTATCCTTGTCGTTGCGGGCTCCTGTGACAGATACAGACGGGGCGCTGCCCTGGTCTATACGCAGCCAGATTTCCGGGTAGTGTGGTTTCAGACGTCGTTCGATTTCATTCTGTAGCGCCTGAAGTGTGCCTGATTTGAGGTTTTTTGTGCTCTGGCGGTCGAAAAGAATTTCAATGCGGATCATGTTCTCATCTCCCTTTTCTTTTGCTGTATGTATATACAGTATTCTAATAACTGAATCCACACACAGTCAAATGTCATTATTGTGACTAAAAAACGCTCAATTCTCTGAGGGTGTGGCTGTATGCCTGCTGTGGACTGCTGTGTCCAGCTTATCCACAGCATTTTGCGCACGGTTCTGTGAATAAAATACCTGGTTACCCAGGCCGTGCCGGCACGTTAACCGGGCTGCATCCAATGCAAGTGTGTCGCTGTCGCCGGCATCCTCACCAGGTCACTCAGCAGTCAGGGAGAAAAATGGCGGATGAAGTATGACGGAGACGGTCGGGCAAGTGCCCGTTTCTTTTCCGACAAAGGATGTCGCCGTGCTCCTCTTTTTACTGCGCCGGCTGACGCGGCGCGGCATAAACGCTGCCTGTGGTCAGTGTCCCGCGTCCGGCGGGCACGGGACGGGCGCTTTTACCGCTCCCGGCTGGCGTCGGTGACAGTGTACGCCAGCCCGTCGCCCTTTTCTGATGAACGCCCTTCAAGCCGCTTTCGCGGCATAGCCTTGCCGTCAAAAAGACGACGGCTGCGGTATTCCACGGTCGGCCTGACCCGTTACCGGACGCGGTGAACAGCCCACAGGCAGCGGGGAACGGGCACCACAGGGGGGCCCTCCCGGTGCTCCTGTGAGGAGAATTCCCATGCCAAACTGGTGCTCAAATCGTATGTATTTTTCTGGTGAACCAGCACAGATCGCTGAGATTAAACGACTGGCCAGCGGTGCAGTCACACCGCTTTATCGCCGCGCCACAGATGAAGGTATTCAGCTGTTTCTGGCCGGTAGTGCCGGACTTCTGCAGACCACTGAAGATGTGCGGTTTGAACCATGCCCCGGACTGACGGCTGCCGGACGTGGTGTTGTATCGCCGGAGAATATCGCGTTCACCCGCTGGCTGACACACCTGCAGAACGGTGTGCTACTGGATGAAAAAAACTGCCTGATGCTGCATGAACTCTGGCTGCAGAGTGGTACTGGCCAGCGTCGCTGGGAAGGATTACCGGATGAGGTCAGGGAAAGCATCACCGTGCATTTCACCGCCAAAAGAGGTGACTGGTGTGGCTTCTGGAGTAACGAGGATGTATCGGTGTGGTGGAACCGTCTGTGTGACAATGTACTGCCGGAAAAAACCATGCCGTTTGACCTGCTGACGGTTCTGCCCACCCGCCTGGATGTTGAAGTGAATGGCTTTAACGGTGGTGTTCTGAACGGTGTTCCTTCTGCGTATCACTGGTATACGGAACAGTATGGCGTGAAGTGGCCTGTGGGGTATGAGGTGAATATCAGCAGTCAGGGAGACAACTTCATTCAGGTTGATTTCGACACGCCGTGGTGTCAGCCGGAAAGCGACGTTATTGCAGAATTAAGCCGCCGTTTCAGTTGCACACTGGAGCACTGGTATGCCGAGCAGGGCTGCAATTTCTGTGGCTGGCAGCGATATGAGCGTGGAGAGCTTGTTGATGTCCTGTGGGGGGAATTGGAATGGTCTTCCCCGACAGATGACGATGAGCTGCCGGAAGTCACCGGACCTGCGTGGATTGTCGACAAGGTGGCGCATTACGGTGGATGAATTCTGACGGAGACGGGCGGGCAACCGCCCGTTTCTTTTCCGACAAAGGATGTCGCCGTGCTCCTCTTTTTA
>ERZ791861.873-NODE-873-length-16171-cov-1.924671_pt1 | contig 16171 bp, 15 predicted proteins | sample MGYA00510283_ERZ791861 | MGnify/ENA primary metagenome ERZ791861 (study PRJEB30046, sample SAMN00792074) | human gut metagenome | study: EMG produced TPA metagenomics assembly of the A metagenome-wide association study of gut microbiota in type 2...
AACAGAATTGATGTTATTCCTGAATGTGTAATAATAAAAATTCCCAATATACACTTTAATATTCCTTCAAACAACACACCTCTTATATACAATTCACTCCATATGTTCATATAATATATAAGGTCTATAAGTCCGTTTGCAAAAATAACAGCACCAGCAACAATCGCTGTGACTTCCATTGCTCCCTGTGGTCTTGCTATAAATAAAATTCCGATTATCAAAGTCATAATAGCATTAATCCACATATCAATTTTAATTTTCTTTAATATCTTCATAACTACCGCCGCCTTTCTTTTATTTGTCTTTATTTTAACAAAAATAAAAGCATAAAAAAACAGGCAAATGGTGATAAAATGTCTGTTTTTATAACATCATATCTTCGTTTGCCCGTTTTGTGCCAGCCACGTGGCTTTTAACATTATGTGATTTATAACAGTTTTAAAAATTCCTCATAAAATTCGCGTTCTTTTTGCTTTGCCGCACGTGCTTCATCTGAAATATCTGCTGATAAAGACAATGGATTTTCAAGAGCATACAGTGCACTTTCAACCGCACTTCTTGCAGATTCCACAGTCGAGCCGAGCACATCTGTATCATAAATTCCTTTATTCCACTGCATGAATCTTTGTATATCCAACTGCGTAATATGAGTCATCATACCGTTTTCTTTTTGTCCGGGATTGTTTACACCGACCTTTTGTGCCGCCTTTATCCACGCATCTTTTACGCTCTGTGGTGCATTTGGTCCGAAATTCTTAAAAAATGCCTCATGTGTTACCCGTAACTTTTCTTCTTTTACATCACCGTTAAGAAAATTCTCCCAGAATTTCAGCGAGCCTGCAAATGCTAAATTTATGTCATTGTCAAAGCGATTCAAAAACCCCATAACTTTGTCGTAGTCACCTGCATTTTTGTACTTGATTCTCCATGAGCCAATCTCTACACCATCGCAATATTCCTTGCTTATTATGCCGTCAGGACCAAATGCCGTAATTGTGTATCTTTGTTTTTTATCTTCATCTTCGCTTACAGACACACATTCTTTAACATTTGCATTCTTACTGATATTTTCTTCAAGCATACGCAAAATATCAGCCGCACTTATTGATTCACCCGTTGCTTCTTTTTTAAGAACACTGCCTGAAGATGCCAATGCTGCTGCCCAATCACGTTTTTCATTAACCGCATCGTTTAGCGTCGCATACTGTAAATCATTTCCACTTGCCGATAATACCTGTTTTAAGGCATGCCAGCTTCCCCATTTGTTATCGATACCTGTGCCGTTACTGTCGGCATATTGACAAAATGCAAACATTTCAACTGCTGACGCATTTCTTACATCGACTTCCGAAAGATTGACATCGACAGTTTCACATTTGCCCTCTCCCACGGCAATTTTAACCCTTACTATTACATCTTCCGAATCGTCACTTATTATCTGCCCTGCTGACATTCCAAGTCCGACACCTCCAACGAATAAAAATCCCACTCCGAGATTTTTCATCTTAACATCCTGTGCCGGCTCATCTTCAGCCTTTTTAATATCCGCTGATGCATACGATACCTGCCTGTAATACAGTTCTCTCGAATCAACCGTTTCTTTTTTTGATTCTGAATGTTCCTGCATTTTGTTTTTTAGTTCCGAAGCAAAATCATACTCCGTTTTCTCTTCCTTATGCAAATCCTGTCCATATTCATTCAAAAAACCGTTTGCATATCTTGTGCTGACCTCCATATAACTCCTTTCTGCGGCCGCTCCGTCATTCACAGCCACCCTGTTCTCCAAATAGGTCCGAACAGTAAATAAATAAAAAAGGATGGCACTCCATTTCACATCAATCCGTTGAAATAAAGTACCATCCTTGTGTTTAATATATCGACAGCAATTTTAAAATTATTAACCAATTATATTACAAATTACAAAACTCACTCTTTTTCCCCACCTAAAAATGCCTTATAAGCCGGAAACATTCCACGAAGTCTTTCAACTATCCGCTTCAGTTCCCCAACTACTGTATCTATCTCTTCCTTTGTATTCTCATATGACAAAGTGAGGCGGAGAGATTCATGTGCCATCTCATCGCTTAAACCTATTGCACGAAGAACATGCGACGGGTCTATTGCACCGGATGTACACGCTGAACCGCTCGATGCACAGATTCCTGCCTGGTCAAGCATTATAAGTACTGACTCACCCTCAACAAATCGAAAACAGAAATTAATATTGTTAGGAAGCCTGTCTTCTCTGTGTCCGTTTAATACAGTATATGGAATTTCCGCAGATATTCTGTCAATAAAATAATCTCTTAATTCTTTTTCTTTTTCAGCACGTTTTGCCATATTTTCCATGGCAAGCTTTGCCGCTGTTCCAAGCCCTGCAATTCCCGGTACATTATAAGTTCCGGCACGTCTGCCACGCTCCTGCGAACCGCCATGTATGAATGAACGGATTTTCACTCCTTTTCTTATATACATTATCCCGACACCCTTAGGACCATTAAACTTGTGTCCGCTTGCAGACAGCAAATCAATATTCATCTCGTCAACATTAATTGGTATATGTCCATATGCCTGAACTGCATCTGTATGGAAAAGTATTCCTTTTTCATGTGCTATTTTACCGATTTCTGCAACCGGCTGTATTGTTCCTATTTCGTTATTTGCTGTCATTACTGAAATAAGAATTGTATCTTCTCTTATTGATTTTTTAAGTTCATCCAATCTTACTTTGCCATCTGAATCAACATTCAGATATGTTATATCAAATCCATGTCTTTCAAGATATTCACATGTATGAAGCACTGCATGATGCTCAATTTTTGTCGTAATAATATGTTTCCCTTTATCAGAAAATGATTCTGCTACAGCCTTAATCGCCCAATTATCAGATTCACTTCCACCGCTTGTGAAATATATTTCCATATCAGAAGCACCTATCAGCTTTGCCGCATGATTTCTCGCTTCTTCAATCGCAATCCTGCCCTTCGTTGCAAAGCTGTATGCAGCCGAAGGATTGCAGTAAATTTCCGAAAAATACGGCATCATTGACTCTAAAACTTTTTTGTTTACTTTTGTTGTTGCGGCATTATCAAGATAAATCATTCTCATTCACTCCCAAAAGACCCAAAACTTATATCTGAAAATTTCATTTATTATCATACTCATCAAGGAAATTGTGCTTTACACCGTTCTGCTTATAAGCAATAACTGTGTCAATATTAACATTTTCAACGCTTCTGAAAATATTACTCTCAACATGAGGATTAACCTGCTTCAATGTTTTTATCAGTTCCTTGATTTCAACCCGCTTTGACTGGTTTTCTTCATTATTACATGTTGTACATGTATCCGTTTTGATACGGTACGTCCATCCGGGTCACAGGTAGTACAGGTATCGGTAAACTTGCAGGCACACTGGATAAAATTAAGTCCATTATAATCACGCCATGCTTTTATATCATCTTCTCTCACAAGATAGAGTGGGCGGATAAGCTCCATTCCCTCAAAATTCGTGCTGTGAAGTTTAGGCATCATTGTCTGTACCTGTGCACCGTAAAGCATTCCCATAAGTATCGTCTCTATAACATCATCATAATGATGTCCAAGTGCAATCTTATTACATCCGAGTTCTTTAGCATACGCATAAAGATGTCCTCTTCTCATTCTCGCACACAGATAACAAGGTGATTTTTCAATATTGTATACAGACTCAAAAATATCAGATTCAAATACGGTAATCGGTATATTAAGAATCCTTGCATTTTCCTCTATTACCTGCCTGTTTCTCGGACTGTAGCCCGGATCCATAACAAGGAATTTCACATCGAAATCAAACTTGTCATGAAGCTTTAATTCCTGAAAACATTTTGCCATAAGCATTGAATCTTTTCCGCCTGAAATACAAACCGCTATTTTATCACCCGGTTTCACAAGCTCATATGTATTTACGGCCTTTGTGAACTTTGACCATATTTCTTTTCTGAATTTTTTACGGAGACTCTTTTCTACTTCAAAAGCCTTCTCATTTTCATCAGTCATGCTCATTTTATCAAGAAGCCATGCCCCAAATCCACCTTCAAGACTTTGTGCATCGTAACCTTCCGACTGTAAAAGCCTGGCTGTCTCCTCGCTTTTCTCGCCTCTTGCACAACATATAATGAGTTTTTTAGAATAATCTATATTTTTATTATCAAGTACATTTTCAGGTGCCACGATTACTGCTCCCGGAATTTCGCCGTGTGCAATCTCAGCAGCACTTCTTATATCTATAATCTGATAATCATCTTTTAAGAGTTTTTTCATTCTTTTTACTGATATACTCATACTCTGCACTCCGTTATTTACATTGATAAAATATCAGACAGATTATTGTAAATTGCACCTGCAACAGATGAATCATTCATTGAATATACATGGACGTTTTTCACTCCGTTTGCATATAAATCAAGTATCTGTTGTGTCGCATATATAATTCCTGCCTGCTTCATTGATGCTTTGTCTTCTTTAAATCTGTCTACAATTTTAATAAACTGCTGTGGCATCTTACAGCCTGAAAGTTTTATTACATTTTCAATCTGTGATTCTCTTGTAATAGGCATTATTCCCGGAATTACCGGCACATCAATTCCTGCTTTACGCACATTTTCAACAAAATCATAATAAACGCTGTTATCAAAAAACATCTGTGTTGTAAGAAATTCACATCCGGCATCAACCTTCTTTTTAAGATTAATTATATCTTCCTGTCTGTTTGCTGAATCAGGGTGTACTTCAGGATAACATGCACCACCTACAGAAAAACCACCAAACTCTTTTATTGTTGATACAAGTTCAGATGCATATTTGTATTCTTTAAAAGGTTCTCCATCAAACCACTTAGGCTTATCACCACGAAGTGCAAGTACATTTTCTATTCCTGCATCTCTCATATCAGAAAGTGATTTTATAATTGAATCTTTTGATGCTCCAACGCATGTAAGATGTGCAATTGTTGCAACACCATATTTTTCCTGAATTCCTTTTGCTATTGCAAGCGTATTTGTGCTTGTACTTCCACCGGCACCATATGTAACACTTATATATGCCGGCTTTATTGCTGCCACTCCAAAAGCAGCTTCTTTAACTTTTTCAAAATCTGAATCCGTCTTAGGCGGAAATACTTCAAATGACAGTGTCAATTTGTCTTTTCCCACAATACTGCTAATTTTCACTTATCTTTTCTCCTCGTCTTTAAGTGTTTCATTCATACTTCCACATCTGTATCCCAAAAGGTCCAGTGTAACATATGTAAAACCATACTTTTTAAATTCCTGCACAATTTTAAATCTGTTTTCTTCTTTCATAAGTTTATCAAATTCAGCCGGTTCAATTTCAATTCTTGCCATCATACCATGAATTCTTACTCTTACCTGATGAAATCCCATATCAAGAAGAAGCTGCTCTGCTTTGTCTACCATTCCCAGTTTCTCTTCATTAATAGTCTCTCCATATACAAATCTTGAAGAAAGACAGGCAAATGACTGTTTGTTCCATGTAGGAAGTCCCAGCATTTTTGACAATGCTCTTATATCATCCTTTGTCATTTTGCTCTCTCTTAATGGGCTCTTTATGCCAAGCTCGGCAACTGCTTTAAGTCCTGGCCTGTAATCCCCATTATCGTCCATATTGGAGCCTTCTGCAATACATGCAATTCCATTTTCATCAGCAATTTTTTTGATTTCTTCAAAAAGTTCATGTTTACAAAGATAACATCTGTTTTTCGGATTCTGAGCAAATCCTTCTATTTTTAATTCCTCAGAATCACATATAAAATGTCTTATTCCCTCTTTTTTGCAGAAATCCACTGCCTCATTGAGTTCTCTTTTAGGAAATGAACATGAACGTGCTGTGACAGCTATGGCGTTATCACCGAGCACATCATGTGCTGCCTTTAACAAAAACGTAGAATCAACTCCACTTGAAAATGCCACTGCAACAGAGCCTAATTCTTTAATATACTGCTTCAGCTTTTCATATTTAATCTGCTGGTTTTCTGTAATATCTGCCATAAATTCTCCTTGCTTTATTCGTCACGTCTTTTATAATCACATAAATCTTTAACAACTTCACCTGCTATTATAAGTCCAACAACAGACGGAACAAATGCTGTACTGCCCGGAATAGCTCTTCTCTCCGTGCATTTATGCTGTGCACCAGGTGGACATATGCAGTTTGTACGACAGCTTATCGCCATATCTTCAAGAGGTCTTACCGGCTTTTCTTCTGAATATACAACTTTCAGCTTCTTAATTCCACGTTTCTTTAACTCTCTTCGCATAACTTTTGCAAGAGGGCATACCTTTGTCTTATATATATCAGCCACCTGAAACATGCTTGGTTCAAGTTTATTTCCTGCTCCCATGCTGCTTATAATCGGAATATTCATCTCGTTGGCTTTCATTACAAGCTCAATTTTTGCTGTAACAGTATCAACTGCATCAACTATATAGTCATACTCATCAAATGGAAATTCATCTGCATTTTCAGGCAGAAAAAAACATTTGTGAATTCTCACATCCGCCTTAGGATTAATTTCAAGGATTCTGTCACGCATAACTTCTGTTTTATACTGCCCGACTGTTTTTCTTGTCGCAATTATCTGTCTATTAAGGTTTGTAAGACAAACCTTATCATCATCTATCAGGTCAAATGCACCGACACCACTTCTCACAAGTGCCTCGCATACATATCCGCCGACTCCGCCGACTCCGAACACCGCAACTCTTGAAGCTGCAAGTTTATCCATTGCTTCCTTACCAAGCAGAAGCTCTGTTCTTGAAAATTGTGTAAGCATAGATTCTATCCTCTTTCATAATATAAGCGGATGCTTCAGGCATCCGCTTATCACTTTATTTCCTAGCATTTCAATAGTTTTATTTATTAATTATTTTCCGTCAGTTTTGCTGAAAAATCTGCTAACATAAGAGGTTTTGAAAAATAGAACCCCTGTATGTCATCACAGTTAAGATTTTCAAGAAAATCAAGCTGTTCTTTATATTCTACCCCTTCTGCTGTTATCTTCATTCCAAGACTCTGGACAAGCTGTACAATAAATTTAAGAAGCTTCTCACCATTTTCATTGCCAACATAATCAACAAGGCTTTTATCAAGCTTAATTGTATCAAATGGCATCTGGTTAAGAGATGCAAGTGATGAATATCCACTTCCAAAATCGTCCAGAAGAATATCGAAACCTGCATCATGGAATTTCTGTATAAGTTCAACAATCACAGTATTTTCAATTATTGCACTCTCTGTAATCTCTATCTGTACATACTTATGATCCACATCATAATAGTTAATTATCCTCTCATATTTTTCTACAACATTTGAATAGTAGAGGCTGAATCTGGAAATGTTTACAGATACAGGAAGTATCTGAATTCCTTCTTTCTGCCATTCTTTCTGCTGTCTGCACACTTCACGGAATACATATTCATCAAGTCTTATTATATTACCATTTTTTTCAAACAAAGGAATAAACCGTCCGGGTGAAATAAGTGAACCATCGTCCGCACGCCATCTGATAAGTGCCTCTGAGCCAACTATTTTACCTGTATGTGAGTTAAATTTAGGCTGATACCACACTTCAAATTTCTTATCTGCAAGTGCTTTCTCAAAACCATTCTCCAGTTTTTTATTCTCAACTATTGTATCATAATCAATCTCATCATAAAAAGCATAATGACGGTCACGTCTGTTCTTTACAAGTGCTTTAGCTCTCAATGCCTCACCATAACGTTTATCTGCATCATCAAGCTTTTCTACAGCACGTATTCCTATTACAGGATACAATCTAGGCACGCTCAACTGCTCTGATATGCCTTCAATCTCATTTATCAGCTTTTCGATACGGTAAGTAACTGTCTTTTTGCTGCTTTCAATCCAGAATATTACAAACCTGTCAGCATTAACTCTGGCTGCCTGCTCATTATCATTGCAATTAGCCATTATGACATCCCATATAACCTTTAATACTTCATCACCACGGGCGTTGCCGCATACATTATTGACGAGCTTAAACTCACTTATATCAAGTGCAATTACATATCCTTCTGTATTTTCATACTTCTTTGCTTTTTCCTTGAAATTTGAGAAATTATCTCCACCTGTAATACTATCTTTATATGCAAGCCTGAATAATTCCTGTCTTCTTCTTACATTGTAATATAAGAATATAATATTAGCCATAACAAGGATACATATAAGGATAACTGTAAGAAACTGTATATCTCTCATTATAGGATGCATTCTTTCATCAAGAACACTCTTTGGTTCAATAGAGAAAATATACCAGTTCATATCAGCAGACTCAATCTCGAGTGGTTTATAGCAATAAAAATACTTATCGTTATCCTCATTAACACCTATACCAACCCTGCTAATCTTCTCCCGCATATCATTTTCAACTTTTTCCTGTATGGCATCGTCATATTGTGCCGCATCACCTGTATATATGAAAATATTATCATATTCTTTCTGCATCCCGTCACCATATGATGATATTACATCACCATCGCCGGCAACAATATATGTATATCCTTCACCCTGAAATGAATCTGAAAATATCACTTCGTGAAATTTTTCTGTAAGATATGTAGCAAACAACACGCCCTTAATCTCACCTTTATTATCATATACAGGAACGCTGAGAATATTTATCATATCTTCTGTAGAATCACCTATAGTCTCCTGAAGCGATTCTGTAATAAATGATTCACCTTTAAGACCAACCTGATAGAATTCCCTGAATGACAAATCTTTTTCAAATCCATCTGTCGTCTTCGCAATACCATTAAGGTCAACAAATCCCATTCTTCTAAAATTATACACTTCAACGAAACTCTGCATATCGCGAATCTCTGCAATCTCATCACCTGTTGACGATAATTCATTTGCAAAACTTTGCAATACACCAAATTTTGCATCAATCTCTTTTTCAATCAAAGCTGCATTCTCTTCAGCTTCCTCACACTCTTCGTCAACACCTGGACACTGCTGATGGTAATTTCGCGTTCAAGATTTGTCTTTATATTATTAAATACAACTGATACCGTCACAATAAAAGCCAACGATATCAAAAGCAGCAAAATTGTAATAAAAAAACCGTTTTTCTTCTGTTTCATAAAATAAAATCCCCTGATTACATCATTAGCTAATACATCTTTGTTGCATATAATTATAACACCTAAATATATTAGCTGTAAATGTAACAGGGAAATATAAACTCACCAATAGTACTTATTTACCATCTTTAAACATTTCATTTAATGTACGCCATCCAAGCACAGCACATTTTACTCTTGCCGGCATATGCGAAATATCCTTTAATACTGATGCTTCCTCAAGCTGGTCAATTTCATCTTCTGATGCTTCACCCTTTATCATTCTCAAAAAAATATCAGCAAGCTGTAAAGCTTCTTCTTTTGTTTTTCCAACAATCAGATCAAGCATCATATCAGCTGAAGCCTGTGATATAGCACAGCCGTCACCCTGAAATGAACCATCTTTGATAACTCCGTCCTCAAATTTAAGATTGAGAAAAATGTCATCACCACAGCTTGGATTAACACCCTCAAGAATCATATTGGCATCATCAAGTGCATGCTTATGACCAGGATGAAGATTGTGGTCTGTCAGTACCTCATTATAGAATGTCTTATTCTCCATAACCCATCTGTCTCCTTATCTGTGAAAGACTATCCACAAATGTATCTATTTCTTCACATGTATTGTAAAATGCAAGACTCACTCTTGTAGATGAAGAAATACCAAGATATGCAAGAAGCGGCTGTGCACAGTGGTGTCCGGCACGCACTCCTATATTATCTGCATCAAGTATAGATGCTACATCATGCGGATGTACTCCGTCAAGTGTAAATGATAATATTCCGTGATGTGATGATGCATCAGGCGAGCCTATAATATGCACACCATTTACGGCTGTCATTTTTTCAAAAGCATACTTTGTAAGATAATCTTCTCTTTCCTGTATAACATCAAATCCGGTTTTGTTGATATATCTTATCGCCTCTGCCAGTGCAACCGCACCTGACGCATTAACTGTTCCCGCTTCAAACTTGTGAGGAACCTCCGCATATACCGCACTTTCTCTTGTAACGGATTCAATCATTTCACCACCATAAAGAAATGGTGGCATCTGCTCAAGAAGTGATTTCCTTCCATATAATACGCCAATTCCCATAGGTGCAAACATTTTATGTCCCGAAAATGAAAGGAAGTCCACTCCAAGTTCCTGGACATTAACAGGAATATGCGGAACACTCTGTGCTCCATCAGCAACAAAAACAATTCCTCTGTCATGGCAATATGAAGCATATTTCTTTATATCATTCTTACTTCCAAGTACATTGGAAATCTGTGTCATTGCAACTATTTTCGTCTTATCTGTTATAGCATTTTCAAAAGCTTCATCTGTTATAACGCCGTCTTTTGAACATTCAATAAATTTAAGAACCGCACCTGTTCTTCTTGCGGCCTGCTGCCATGGTAAAAGATTGCTGTGATGTTCCATGATACTTACAACAATCTCATCGTCTTCTTTTAACATTATCTGTGAAAGGCAGTATGCGGCAAGATTAAGTCCTTCAGTTGCATTTCTTGTAAATATGATTTCTGATGAATCTGCTGCACCGATAAAATCTGCAACTGTCTTTCTTGCATCTTCATACTCTTTTGTTGCTTTCTCAGCAAGTGCGTAAAGACCTCGAAGCGGATTTGCATTTGACTTTTCATAGAAATCACGCTCTGCCTGTATTACACATTCAGGCTTTTGTGAAGTTGCAGCATTGTCAAGATATACAACATCAGCAGAATTAAAAAGCGGAAAATCTTTTCTTATTTCAATCCCCTGTTGTCTGAACTGCTCTTTATTCATTCTCCTGCTCGCCTCCATTTTCAAGTAACTGTTCACCTTCAAGGTAATCACTCATCATATTTTTAGTATCCTCATCCGGTATAAGATTACATACCGCCTTAATTCTTGCCTTTGACATTTCTTCATATACCTGTTCACGGCTAAGACCTCTTGCCTGCATATAAAGCATTATCTGCTCATCAAGCTCACCTATTGTTGCACCATGGTTACCTTCAACATCTTCCTCAGCACATAAAATAATAGGAATTGTCTGGTTTACAACATTATCATCAAGCAAGAGCACATCCTCTTTTTCGTTACCTACAGCACCGGCTGCCCCTTTCTTAAAATCAATTGTACCTCTGAACAGCTTAAATGCACCGTTTTTCAATACACCGGCTGCATTTATTTCACTCTCTGTAACTTTTCCTTCATGAACGGCTTCATAGTTCATATCAAGTCTACCGTCATTGTTTACCATATAACCGATATCAGTCTTTAATGAACTTCCTTTTCCTTTAAGAACAACACGGCACCCCATATAATTTTTATCGCCATCAAGTATAACCTGTACTATGTTAAGTCGTGCATTATCATCAAGAACCGCCCCGATATCATTAAGGCATGAATAATCTGAAGAATGTCTTAACAGCTGGACAAGATTAACTTTTGAGCCGCTTCCGGCCTGTATTCTTGTCTGGACACCAAACATTTTATTTTTTTCTTCATCATGCAGACTGTCTGAAAGATAATCCATCACAACAGTTATTATGCTGTCCTTATCCGTCTCAATAACAAGCTTGTTAATTGTTCCCGCATCAGCAGGCACTTTTACTATAGCCGGTTTTGACGATGTAATTCCCGGTTTTGTCTTTAAAACAAAGCTGTTTACGCCTGAATCACTTATAAGTTCATCAATATCTCTTCCCATGCCGCTTGTTTCTTTGTCAATGCCGGAAAGTGCAATACTGTCCACAAGTTCTCTTTCACATGTAACTTCGTCAGGAGTTGTCACAACCATGCTTCCGCACTCAAATTCCGGCACATCTTTGACAACGCTTTCATTCATTCCCAGCCAGTTAAATGTTTTTGCTGACAATTCATTTATCTTAATATCCATATTACTCTCCATTTCTGCATCATTAACCTATGCTGCCCTTCATTTCAAGGCGGATAAGATTATTCATTTCAACTGCATATTCAAGAGGAAGTTCTTTTGATACATTATCGGCAAAACCACTTACAATCATTGCTCTTGCCTCTTCCTCGGAAATACCTCTCGACATAAGATAGAATACAGCCTCATCGCTGATTCTTCCAATTCTTGCTTCATGTCCGACATCAGCATCCTTTGTTCTTATATCCATTGCCGGAATTGTATCTGAGCGGGAAATATCATCAAGCATAAGTGACTGGCATGATACTGCAGACTTGCTTTGCTTTGCCTGTGGTTTTACAACAACAGAGCTTCTGAATGTACTTATGCCGCCATCTTTTGAAATTGACTTTGTATTGACATATGATGTCGTCTTAGGTGCATTATGGACAACTTTTGTACCTGTATCAAGATTCTGTCCTTTTCCAGCAAATGTTATTCCTGTAAATTCTGCTCTCGCACCTTCTCCGTTTAATACACTCATAGGATAAAGGTATGAAACATGTGAGCCAAATGAACCTGATACCCACTCAATAGTACCGCCTTCTTCTACTAATGCACGCTTTGTATTAAGGTTATACATATTCTTTGACCAGTTCTCTATAGTTGAATATCTGAGTTTCGCATTCTTACCAACAAATAATTCAACGCAACCGGCATGAAGATTGGCAACATTATATTTTGGTGCTGAACATCCTTCAATAAAGTGAAGATATGCACCCTCATCTACAATAATAAGCGTATGTTCAAACTGTCCTGCCCCTGGTGCATTAAGTCTGAAATATGACTGTAACGGAATCTCAACTGAAACTCCGGGTGGTACATATACAAATGAACCGCCTGACCATACAGCTCCGTGAAGTGCGGCAAATTTATGGTCTCTAGGTGTTACAAGCTTCATAAAATGCTTTTTAACCATATCTGCATACTCACCTGTCAATGCACTTTCCATATCTGTGTATACAACCCCCTGTGCTGCAACTTCTTCACGGACATTGTGGTATACAAGTTCTGAGTCATACTGTGCACCAACCCCGGCAAGTGATTTTCTTTCTGCCTGAGGAATACCAAGTTTTTCAAATGTATCCTTAATATCTTCCGGAACATCAGACCACTTTGCACTCATTTTAGTATTTGGACGGACATAAGTTACAATATCGTCCATATTGAGTCCCTCAATTGACGGACCCCAGTCAGGAACTTTCATCTCATTGTAAATCTGAAGTGACTCAAGTCTGAAATTCTGCATCCACACAGGGTCATGTTTCTCAGATGAAATCTTTTCTACAATCGCTGGTGTAAGTCCTTCTTTTACTCTGTATACATCTTTTTCTTCATTTCGGAAGTCATACATACTTCTGTCTACATCATTGACGTTCGTCTTTTCTCTCATGGGTAATTACTCTCCCTTCACAAATCTGTCAAATCCGTTATTGTTAATCTCTTCTACAAGCTCTGCTCCGCCTGTTGTAACAATCTTACCATCTACAAGAACATGTGTGTAATCAACGTGGAGTGATTCAAGAATCTTAGTATTATGTGTGATAATAAGAAGAGACCCCTCCTTGTCCTTCTGATATTCACAGACACCCTTAGATACTGTACGCACCGCATCTACATCAAGGCCAGAATCTGTCTCGTCAAGAATAGCAAGAGACGGCTTTAACATAAGAAGCTGTAAAATCTCTGCCTTCTTTTTCTCACCACCTGAAAATCCCACATTAAGGTCTCTTTCCGCATATGACTCATCCATATCAAGAACTTCCATTGCCTTTTTTAATTCTTTCTTGAATTCCCAGAGACGGATTCTCTTACCATTTCTCTGCTCCAATGCACTTCTTATAAAATTGCTGAGTGAAATTCCCGGTATTTCGATAGGATTCTGGAATGATAAGAATATTCCGTCTTTTGCTCTTACATTAACCTCTTCATCAACTATATTCTTTCCGTTAAATATAATCTCGCCGCCTGTAACGCTGTACTTAGGATTACCCATTATAGTGTATCCGAGTGTAGATTTACCTGCACCGTTAGGTCCCATAAGCACATGAGTCTCCCCTTTACCAATATTCAAATTTATACCACGAAGAATCTGCTGTTCTTCAACATTTACTGACAAGTCTTTTACTTCCAACAAATTATTGCTCATCATTTTTCATCCTTTCACAATCTTGTTATTTTCAGAATTCCGATTGGCTTACTAGGAATTCTTGAAACATTATATTATGATTCTTTGCCAAATTCAATACTTAAATTCAAAATTTTTTATAAAACTGCGATTAGTGCACCACAGCGGAATTATTGCCGTGTCATCGCTGACATCTTCCTACCGTTGCAACAGCGTAACCTTACACCGCCGTAACAAAAAAGGCTCCGAAACACACAAATGTGATGTCTCAGAGCCTTTAACCAACAGATATTATTATATTGGCACAGCATTATTTTGATATAACATGTTTTTTCTTATGAAAAATCTTATAAATCCAAAAAATCAAACCGCCGATGATAACCGTAAAAGCTGCATAGAACTTTATCCACGACGCAACGTCGGTTTTTATAATTCCATTTCTATAGTCAGTTCCTTTATAATAAAGCGTCACTGAATTGCTTTTATCAGGTGCATACGAAGCATTGTAAGAATACGTTCTTCCATCCGGTGCTTTCCATGTAACAAACTGCTGTTTTCCGTCATATTCAATCTCAACTGCCGTCGCACCGGATATTTTTCTAATTTCCGTAATATGAAGATAAATAATTCCTGCAAGTCCGATAATCATAAATGTAAGAATTATAAATGGAAGTATTGCATCAGAAAATTTTGCCTTTTCTTCCTCATATTCATCGAATCTGCCTTCTCCGATTCCGCTTCCCTCAAAATCGGAATTATTTCTTTCCATCCTGTCACGCAAAAAAATATTATTCATAAAATCCCTCCTGTCCGTTTAATTTTTTCGTAATGTACATTGCACTATACTTTTTTACCCATAGATTTTCTTTATCTCGTCATACTTTGACGATGTAATAAGTGCGTCATAATCTTTTCCGTTAAACTTGACAATGTATGTCCAGCGTCCATATGGCTCTATTCTGCTTACGTAATCCATATTAATTATAAAAGATTTATGACTTCTTATGAACTTACTGTCAGTCAGCTTTTCCTCAATATCGCCAAGCCCCATTGACGTATTATATTCATCCCGGATTGTATGTATTATTGTAGATTTGCCCTGTCTTTCAACCATTACAATCTCATCTATATCTATAAAATTCGTACTCTCCCTGCCACGTATCATCATTTTTCTGCCTGGCGAAGATTTTACCTTACCGGTGTTGTCACTACTGGTTACATTTTCCCCAGAAGCGGCAATCCTTCTTAATGTACGTTCAACACGCTGTATATCAAAAGGTTTTACTATATAATCATAAGCATATATATCAAAAGCATTTGACATATATTCACTGTGTGCCGTCACAAATATAATTTTTAAATCAGGATTAATATTGCTTAGAATTCTTGCACACTCAACACCATTTACCCTGTCGCTTGCATTTTCATCTGCTTCATTTTCTTTTATCTCAATATCCATAAATATAATGTCCGGCTGACATTCAGAATACATCTTTATAGCATCATGAAAACCTGCACATTCTGCAACAACCTGAAATGATTCATTTTTTGAAACAATCTTTACAAGAAGTTTTCTTATGCCCTCTTCATCTTCAACTATCATAACTTTCATAAAAGTTTTCCCGCCTCTCTTACACTTCTTTCACAGTAAGTCTTGAATCTTTTATACTAAAAATAACTATTTTAGCACCCTTCTGGATAAACTGTCCTGAAGAATTAACATCAAATTCGACACCCTCGAAATTACCTTTTCCGGCAGGTCTTAAATCTGTAACTGCCACGCCTTCTTTTCCAAGAAGGTATCTGAGGTCATCTTCCCCCAGATATCCGGCATTACTGTCTATCGCATTATCAAGAACTATCGGCGATTTTACTTTTGCCTTGAATATAAGAAAATACATAATCACAAATATAACAAGAAGAATACATAAAATTACGATAACAATTATAATTCCCTGCATAACATTCTTTG
>ERZ791861.887-NODE-887-length-15977-cov-3.937445_pt1 | contig 15977 bp, 28 predicted proteins | sample MGYA00510283_ERZ791861 | MGnify/ENA primary metagenome ERZ791861 (study PRJEB30046, sample SAMN00792074) | human gut metagenome | study: EMG produced TPA metagenomics assembly of the A metagenome-wide association study of gut microbiota in type 2...
CAGGTCAGCGAGGATGAGATGGTCATCCTGGCCCGTGAGCTGGCCAAGCGCATCGAAAGCGAGCTGGAATATCCCGGCCAGATCAAGGTCCACGTTCTGCGTGAGACGAAGGTCGTGGAGTACGCGAAATAAAAATTTTATGTTTGCAGGGGCCGCTTCGCATTGCGAAGCGGCCCCTCTTTTGCTATAATGTCTTCGAGTACACAGAAAAACCGACCGGACCCCCGATGGAGGACATACTATGAAGCGTTTTCTGCTGTTATTTCTGCTGCTGGCCCTGCTGCTGAGCCTGACCGGCTGCTTTACCATCACCGGAGACACGACCGACACCTCACCGGAGGGGAAGCAGGAGGCGCCGGAGGAGCAGCACCTGACCGCTGACGTTGACGAGACGCAGGTCTGGCAGCGCACTGCCGGCGCGCCCTGGACCGGCGGAGAACCCCAGACCGTCAGTGCCGACTTTGAGCGCATTAGTGGCGCGGCGGCCCAGGGCATGACCGTGGGGCAGGAACTTCTGCTGCTGGATTTCATGGACTGTTACTACCAGTCCATTGCCGACCTGCGGGTCATTGACCCGGCCGTGCTGTTCGCCGACAGCGAGGAGACGCTCTACCACAAGAATATCTGGCACGGCCTGTGCGTCATCCGCAAGCTCTCGCCCATCGACCTGACCATGACCTCATACAGCTACTCCCTCCGGTGCGTATCCATTACACCCTCCGAGGAGACCGAGGGCGACGTGGACCTGGTGCTCCGGGAGAATAATGTGGTCTATTTCAAGGGCTTGAATGGCCTGCCCTCGGAGCAGTTCGGTATCAAGCACACCTTTACCCTCCGGGGGGAGGGAGACAACTGGTCCATCGTGAAGCACTGGTCTGATGACAATCCCTATTACAGTGCCGACTATGACCGCACCACCCATCAAGACAAGAATTTCCCCGCCATCACCGACTACATAGAGACCCGCCGCGACCTGTCCCGCGAGGGGTTGAGCGTGACAGCCGCTGCCGACCACCCCTATGACCGCGACGCGGCCCGGGCTTATATGCTCACCTGGGTGGGCAAGCGTAATCCGGCCTTCATGGCTTACGACGACTACGGCGGGAACTGCATGAACTTCGGCTCCCAGGTGCTGGCTGCCGGCGGCATTCCCATGGACACGAACGGTGGCTATGAGACAGGCTGGTATTGGTACAGCGGCGGACAGAGCACGTTGCCCTGGGTCAATGTGGGGTCCTTCCGGGACTATGTGGCGGCACCCCGTGAAAGCGGCCTGGTGGCTGTGGCGGACGCGCCCTATTTCAGCGGTGAGACCGGCGACATTATCACCATGGGCGTGGACGAGCCGGCCAATCACACCGTCGTTATTCTGGACACCATTACGGATGAAAGCGGTAATGTGGTGGACTATCTGCTCTGCTCCAACACGGCGGATCTGCGGAATTTCCCCGCGTCCGCGTATTACTATACCAATCGCCAGCTGATCAGGATCATCGGCTGGAACGACTGAGCAAGGAGGCGTATTCCGTGGAATACAAGGTTTTGGCGCTGGGCGATGTGGCCAGCGAAACGGGCCTGCAGCTGCTGGAAAAGAAACTGCGGGCATTCAAAAAGGAGCATGATGTGCGCTTCACCGTGGTCAATGGGGAGAACATCTCCGGCAGCGGCCTGACGAAGGCGCAGGCGGAGGCGCTGTTCGCCGCCGGTGCGGACGTGATCACGCTTGGCAACCACACCTTCGGCAAGCCCCAGATCGCCTCCTATCTGGACGAGGAGCGCTATATCCTCCGGCCCGCCAACTTTACCGGCCGCGCGCCGGGGCACGGCTGTCAGGTGGTGGACTGCAGCCCCTTTACCGTGGCTGTGATGGTGCTCATCGGCCGCTGCGACCTGGACTTTAACGCCGAAAATCCCTTTACCACCGCCGATAAGCTGCTGCGGGCGCAGGCGGACAAGCCCACCTTTACACTGGTGGAGTTCCACGCTGGAGCCACCAGCGAAAAGCTGGCCATGGCCTACTACCTGGATGGCCGTGTCTCCGCCCTTTGGGGTACCCACACTCACGTGCCCACGGCGGATATGCAGGTATTCCCCAAGGGTACCGGCTACGTCACCGATCTTGGTATGACCGGCCCCATCCGTTCTGTCCTGGGTATCCGGCCGGAGCAGTCTGTGGAGTTTTTCCTGGGCGGTCTGCCGGGCCGCTATCAGGCGGCGGAGGGCCCCTGCTCCGCCCAGGGGTGCATTTTTACCCTGAACAGCGACACGGGAATGTGCGAAAAAGTGGACAGAATAGAGATGAAATAACTGGTAGGTACGAAAAGCGGACTGGAAAAATTTTTGAAAAAACTTGAAAACAGGAGTGAATTTTTGGCTATGTCTGTGGAGAAAGTAAGAGAATATCTGATGCCCTACGGCGTCGCAGATCGTATGCGCGAGTTTGAGGTCTCCAGCGCCACGGTGGAGCTGGCTGCTCTGGCTGTAGGTGTGGAGGGTGCCCGTATCGCCAAGACCCTCAGCTTTAAGGTGGGGGAGGACCCCATCCTCATCGTGGCCGCCGGCGATGCCAAGGTGGACAACAGCAAGTATAAGCACTTCTTCGGCGCTAAGGCCAAAATGCTCACCGCCGAAGAGGCTGTGGAGCGTATCGGCCACGCCGTGGGCGGCGTGTGCCCCTTCGCTCTGCCCGACGACGTTAAGACGTACCTGGATGTGTCCCTCAAGCGCTTTGACACGGTGTTCCCCGCTGTGGGCAGCGCGGCCAGCGCCATTGAGCTGACCTGTGATGAGCTGGAGCACTGCTGCGGAAAGAACTTCGTTCAGTGGGTGGATGTGTGCAAGGGCTGGCAGGAAGAGGAAGCGTAAATGGTGCGGGTCGTTCACGCAGGTGACTTCCACCTGGACAGTGCCTTCGGTGCGCTGACGCCGGAGCAGGCCCGCCAGCGTCGTATGGAGAGCCGCCGCACGCCGGAGCGTCTGGTGGAGTGGGCCAACGACCACGGTGCAGACCTGCTGCTCCTCTCCGGCGATCTTTTCGACAGCGACAGCCCCTATGGCGACACCGCGCCCCTGCTGGCCCAGGCACTGGGGTGCTTCCGCGGTCAGGCGGTCATCGCCCCCGGCAACCACGATCCCCTTACACCGGACGGGCCCTATGCCCGCACGCGCTGGAGCGACAACGTTCACATCTTTACAGAGGACCGTATGCAGACCATTACATTCCCGGACCTGAACTGCGCCGTACACGGCGCGGCCTTCACCGCCCCGGAGTGTCCCACGGACAGTGTACTCCCCGGCTTCCGTGTGCCGCAGGACGGCCTTATCCACATTGGTCTGCTCCATGGCGACGTTACGACCTCCGACAGCCGCTACCGTCCGATCCGCGCGGCGGATATCGCCGGTAGTGGGCTGGACTATCTGGCGTTGGGTCATGTTCACAGCTGTAGCGGCGTTCTGACCGCCGGGGCGGTCCCTTATGCCTATTGCGGCTGCATCGAGGGCCGCGGCTTCGACGAGCTGGGCGAACGGGGATTTCTCTTCGGCGAGGTGGGGGAGGGCACCGCCGATCTGCGATTTGTCCCCTTTGCCCGGCGCCGCTACTGCATCGCCCAGGTGGATGTCACCGATGGAGATGCCCTCACCGCCCTGGAGCGTACCCTGCCCCATGATACGGAGCAGGATATCTACCGCCTGCGTCTGACCGGTACGCCGGAGCAGCCGCCCCGCCCGGCGCTGCTGGAGGAGGCCCTGTCGGGCCGCTTCTTTGCTCTGCAGCTGCGGGACGAGACTACCGTGCGCCGGGACCTATGGGACAAGTGCGGCGAGGATACGCTGCGGGGCCTGTTTTTGCAGGAACTGCGCCGCCAATACGACGCCGCCCCGGACGACACTGTCCGCCGCCGTATTGAGCAGGCGGCCCGATTCGGCACGGCGGCCATGGACGACCGGGAGGTATGAGCATGAAAAATATCCTGATGATCGGCACCGGCGGGACTATCGCCAGTGAGATGACGCCCTCTGGCCTGACGCCGGAGCTGAACAGCACGCAGCTGCTGTCCTTCGTTCCCCGTATCGGCGAGATGTGCCATGTGGATTGCGTTCAGCTCTACAGCCTGGACAGCACCAATATCCGTCCCGCCCATTGGCTGGGTGTGGCCAGGGCCGTGCGGGAGAATTACGACAGATATGACGGCTTTGTCATCTCCCACGGCACGGACACCATGGCCTATACCGCTGCCGCGCTTAGCTATCTGATCCAGGGCAGCCCAAAGCCCATCGTCCTTACCGGCGCGCAGAAGCCTATCTGGTTCGACGGTACCGACTCCAAGCGCAACCTGACCGACGCGTTTCTCTACGCCTGCCGCGGCTGCGGCGGCGTGCAGATCGTATTCAACGGCAAGGTCATCCTGGGTACCCGTGCCCGCAAGACCTGCTCCAAGAGCTTTCAGGCCTTTTCCAGCGTCAACTATCCCGACCTGGCCGTGGTACAGGACGAGCACCTGCTGCAGTATATGCGCTGCGCCTGCTATCCCAGCCCGGTGTTCTATGACGCGCTGGACGACAAGGTGGGACTGCTGAAGCTGATCCCCGGCACCCCTGCCGCCGTGCTGGAATTCATGCTGGACCGTTTTGACGGCCTGGTCATTGAGTCCTTCGGCGTAGGCGGCCTGCCGGAATATGAGGGCGACGCCAGCTATTTCGATATCATTCACCGGGGCATCGCGCGGGGCAAGCTGGTGGTCATGACCACCCAGGTGCCCAACGAGGGCAGCAATCTGGCGGTCTATCATGTGGGCGGGCGGCTGAAAAGCGCCCTGCGCCTGCTGGAGGCCTATGATATGACCACGGAGGCTGCCGTGGCCAAGCTTATGTGGATCATGGGGCAGACCCGTGATTTCGACGAGGCGGAGAGGCTGTTTTACCGCCCGGTGGCCCGGGATATACTGTATGAGAATTAAAAAGGAAGCGCCGGGGGCGCTTCCTTTTTTTGCAGTTTATGACGAAGAGGGGATACGTTTGCCTCAGCTGTTCTTTTTCGTCACCGGGCGGCGGTATAGCAGACGGGCCAGCTTCTTCCGGTCAAAGGGGATGAGAGGGTACAGGTACCCCTTGCCCACCAGCGGCTTTGCCGTCACGATCAGCGTCAGTATGATCACGATCCCCGCCGCGAAGCCCCACCAGTCCCACAGCCAGATCAGCACCAGCAGCAGCATCCGGCACAGCTTTGTGGCGTAGCCCATCTCATAGCTGTGCTGGGCGTAGTTGGCCACTGCCACGAAGGCCATATACACCAGCACCTCCGGCACCAGCCACCGGGCCTGCACCGCGAAGTCACCCAATATCAGCGCACCCAGCATACTGAACGAGTTGCTCAGCACGTCCGGTGTGTTCAGTGACGCGATTTTCAGTATGTCGATGATCAGCTCCACCAGCAGCAGCTGCACGATCAGCGGCACATAGTATTCGTCCTGCACCAATAGGAAACGCAGGTTCTCGTGCAGCGTATTCGGGTTCTTCACCAGCAGGTACCACAGCGGTGTAATGAACATGGTCAGCAGCAGCACCAGCGTCCGTATGATCTGCAGATACGTGCCGATGAGGGGCGGGAAGTAGTAGTCGTTGATCTCCTCGTTGAACCGCAGGATCGTTGTGGGCAGCAGCAGGGCCGACGCTGAGTTGTCCACCAGCACCACCACATCGCCCTCCATGATACACGCCGTGGCCACGTCCGGACGCTCGGTATACCGCACCTTGGGAAAAGGTTTATATAAACTAAGTACTTACAGGAAGTCAAATTCAATCCGGCGATCTTTGTAAAGCCGGATTTCTTTTATTTTGAGCTTCCAAAATGCTTGTTTATTTTCTTTATTAAGTTGTTTGTATATTTCTTGCCATCCTGCGGAAAATAAAGTTGCAATTTCTTCTGGTGCGCGGCTTTGTGATTTTACTTGTGTAATCTTATCCATTTGTGATGTCAGCTCTGCATACTTTTTTGAATAGTCCGCTTTTGAAATCATGTCGTCTATATATAACTCTGACAACTTGGATAGTTTTTTTTGTAAAGCCTTTAATTGCACATCTTGGTTTGCTTTGGGTTCTTGACGCGGCTTGGCTTGCAATTTGATTTGTATCTGCTCGTCTATTGTCGACAGAAGATAATCTTCGATTTTCCATTCGACAGTAAAATTACCGTTGTTGCATCCTTTTCTATGGGCAGACCCTTGACAATAGTAAGAGTAAGAACACGCCCCGCTTGGCCGTGGAGACGGATGCCCTGTCATTCTGCGTCCGCATTCCCCGCAGACTATTAGCCCCGAGAAAATATACGTTCGATTGTAAGGGGATTTTCGCGTCACCCTGGTGCGTAAGTCTTGCACACGCTGAAATTCCTGCGGTGTTAAATACGGGGGTAATTTTATCCCGTGCCAGTCTCCCATGTATCCTGTGTTGTCCAACATTTGGCTGGCTGTTTGGTATTTAAGTTTTAATTCCGGTACTGCGTCCATCGCTTTTGTTATGGAGCCGGTTTCCAAAAATGTAGAAAAATATCTCCGTATAACCGGCTCCGCTTCTTTGTCTATAACAGCAAATTTCCCTTCGATTTTGTAGCCTTTCGGCAGATGACCGGTGCAAACCTCATTTCGATCTTTTTTTGCATCAAGCACTTTTTTTATGCGTTCACTGGCGCGGTCAGCTTCGTCCTGTGCTACGGAAAGCATAATGTTAATCTTCAACCGGCCTGCGGCTGTAGACGTGTCGTAGTCCTCATAAATCGTTTTCCACGACACGTTGTGGGCTTCAAGGATCTCCTGCACTTTGTAATACTCGCCGATATTGCGAAACCACCGGTCCAGCTTTGTGACAAGAATAATGTCTATCTCATCATGCTTTACGGCTTCCAGCAGTTGAAGCATGGCGGGACGCTTTTCAATCTTCTTTCTGGCGGAAAACCCGGCATCCTGGAAAACGCCTACCACCTTCATATTGTGGGCTTTGGCGTATTCTTCGAGGTCGTTCTGCTGATCGTGAATAGACAGGCCAAACTTTTTCTGTTCTTCCGTGGACACACGCGGGTATAATGCTGCCCGCAATACTGCAATCATTGTTTATCTCCTCCCTTATCTGGCGACAATGTATACTTTTTTGCATAGCGCAAATACATCATCAAAATAGCGGCAAAAAAGCCAATACCGACTGCAAGCAGCAAAAAGACGATCCATGCAAATATGCTGGCCTCTCCGCCCTGAATAAGCCCCTGGTGGGGGATACGGTAGTCAAAAAAGATATATCCCACGATAACAGCCATAAATATGGCGCACAAAAACGTAAGGCCATAAATAGCAAATTTTGTGTCCCGCGATTTCTTGCGGTGGTAGTTAATGGTTTTTGCCATCTGCTCCATGCCGCCCTCAAGATGGGCTATCTGCACATCGGCATCATGCAGCTGTTTTTGATGCGCCAGCTTTTCGTTGGCTTGTGCTAACTTATCTTCCGTTGTCACTTCTTTTTCAATTCCGAAATATTCATCCATTGAAACGCCAAGCGCGGCACAAATTAAACCCATTTTGTACACGCTCGGCTCCTTTGATGATGCGGAGAAAAAATTACTTATGGTTGATGCTGAAATGTCCGTCATGTCGGACAAATCTTGTATAGTTAAATTCTGTCGATCTTTTGCATCCCTGCACAAATCCTGCAACGTTTTTACCATTTTCCCCTTTTACTCCTTTTTCGGGCAGAAGAATTCCAATTCTGGTTTGCCGCAAACGGTAATTATCCGAATTTGGTATTGCCCTGCCAAACCCTTATTTGTTAGTGTGAACATGCAGCCGGAAAGCCGAAAGGCCACCGGCGAGAATAGCCCCGCTGTCCGTTGCGGGAGCAGCGGGGCTATTTAACAAAGGCCCACATATAAACACTTCCCCCTGAAATATTTTTTAATTTGTTGCCCATTTGTGGGCAACAAACAGCTTGTGCGTAACTATAAGTGTACTAACTTAGTTGTACACCGAGAAAATAATATGTCAAATTAAGAAAGGGGAAAGAAATGAGTTCTTGTACAAATGCCAACGTCTGGGGTATAATAAAAACAGATGCATTGGCGCAATGTGATATTGAAACGTTGCGGAGAATAGCCCTTAGAAAAATCGACCAGCTTTCCGATGAGGACTGCGCTAATATTATGAGTACGTTAAAAGAAAGAGGTGTGCTATGAGCAAGGACTACGAGATTTATATTGATAGGCTGGCTGAAAACAGCATTATCATGAAAGGCCAAATCAACGACGTTGTGTTTGGTCTAAAGGGAATTACAGACAAACTTGATACGTTGATCGCGCTCAAGCAAGTTGAATTATCACTCCTGCAACAGCAGCGATTGCCGCAACAGCCGAAAGAACAGTTGTAATAATAAACCGCGTTTTTTCGCGGCGTTCCCTGTCGGCTTTTTCTTTGCGTTCATGTTCCTTGTCTTTCCGTTCCGCTTCCGTTCGCAGCCAGTCTTGCGGATCGGTAGGATATAGTGTAGGCATTACTCCAACTCCTGTAGTTTCTTCGTGGCTTCGTTGATAAGAGCCAACAACGCCGCACGATCATTTGTAGCTTTAATAAATTTTGATGCAGCTTCTTTTGAGCCCTCGCCCTTTGTGGCGGGGGCGTTTTCTTGTTCGCCTACTCCGGCCATCAGTTCTGTGGCGGTAACGCCAAAATAATCGGCAATTTTTAATACGGTTGCGTCACGAGGAGTAGCCCCGTTTTTCCAACGTGTAACAGAAGGTTTCCCTATTTTTAATTCGAGTGCAACGGCAGATGGGGATTTATTTATAGAGTTGCACAAGCAAAGGTATTTTTCGTAAAATCCCACAATTATTTACCTCCGTATTTGTGCGAGTTGCTAAAGTTTCGTTCGATAACGCTTTTGGCTTGACAGTTTCGTTTGGTAACGCTATAATGGGAATGTGGGTTACGGAAGGTAACACAAAACCAGACCCCGATACATTGTATCCGTGTCAACGCTACTTTATTGCTTGAAGGTACGGTAGTTAACGAGGCTCCGATGCTCCCGCAACGGACACCGGAGCCCCGGCAGGGACGTCGTGACGTCACCTGCAAGCACATAGTAGCATACTTTGTTAACTTTTGCAACCACAAATTTAGCCGCAGGCGGGAATACCGCAACTATTCTCGCCTGCGGCGCACCAAAAAACAAAGGAGGGCTAAATTTGCTGGAGAGTTGGACAGGCAAGCTGGTCGGCAAGATGCACGTTCACGAAATCACATACGACGAGGTAGCGGCAGAGCTTGGCGTTTCCCGCCCTTATGTGAGTATGCTGCTGAATGGGCATCGAAAGCCACCGGACGCAAAGAAGCGTATCGAAATGGCGATTGACAGCATTATCGCCAGACGCGCTGAAAATGGGTAAGAAAAAGCCCCGCCCGGTGCTGGCACACCGAACGAGGCATCTCCGAAACATCTACCAAAATGTTCTGCGGATAGTATATCACAACCGCAGAGGAAAGGCAAGAGATTATGACGTGTGCTGAAATCGCCGTGATGTTATGGGCACGGCAGAACGGAATGGAAATTATCGAGGTCGAGTATATTCGACAGGAGGAAACGACATGAGTTGGTTTGCATGGGCGCTGGCGTTTATCGGCGCGGCGTGGCTGAGCTGGGCCATCGTCAAGGGCGTGGAGGCGCTGGGGCGATGAGAGAGCGGAACAGGCGGGCGCGGGAATACTCCCGGATGTGCCGGACCAGACGATGGTGCAGGCGTATGTGGGTAGTGGCAATCGTCCTGTGGGTGATGCTGCTGGTGCTGGTGGCGTGGTGCCTGACGCTGCCGCCGTTGCAGGAGGACGTGGTACAGTCGCCGCCCACAAGGGAGATCGTGGAACCGGAGCCGGAGAACCTGCTGGTGTGCGACATTACCGGGTATTGCGCGTGCTGTACGCCCTACGCCCACATGAACCAGAAGGACGGCAAGGTGCTGACGGCCAGCGGACAGTGGGTAGCCATCGGCGAGGCGGTGGCGGTAGACCCGGACGTTATCCCGCTGGGCAGCACCGTGACGCTGGGCGGTAAGACTTACATAGCCGCTGATACCGGAGTGTACGGCTACACAGTGGACGTGCTGATGAGCCACGAGGACGCGGCGCAGGCCGGTGTTGTGAAAGCGCTGGTGAGGTGGGAATGATAGGGCTGGTGAACCGGACGGCCCCGCCCTGCAAGGGCTGCCATCGCAGACACGCAAAGTGCCACGGGCAGTGCGAGGACTACGCGGCGTATGTACAGGCCGTACAGTCCGACAAGGCGAAACGCTACGCATCGTACAGCGAGGGCGACTTTTACAGCATGAACAGCGCAAGGCGAGAGAACGCCAAAAAGGCGATAAGAAAGAGGGATGGAAGATGAAGGTCTATAAGGCAACAGACAAGGACATGAAATGCCGTGGTTTTCAGTATGAGTTGGGCAAAGCGGCGGAGGTGGACGGAGGCATTGAACTTTGCAAAAACGGCCTACACGCCTGCGAAATGCCGCTTGATGTTCTGGGCTACTATGCGCCCGGTGACGGCTCCCGGTATTTCGAGGCGGAGCTGGAGGATGTCAGCGGCGAGAGACGCAGCGACGATACGAAGCGCGTCGGCAAGAAACTGACATTGAGCGCAGAAATCGGTATTCCTGGGTTGGTCAAGGAACAGGTGGAGTACGTTAAGGCACAATGCGACTTTGACAACGCCATCAAAAAGGCGAACGCTGAAAAGGAAAACCGCGCCACCGGTAAGAGGGGCGCAGCATCCGCCACCGGTAAGAGTGGCGCAGCATCCGCCACCGGCGTGAGTGGCGCAGCATCCGCCACCGGTGAGAGTGGCGCAGCATCCGCCACATGTTGGAGTGGCGCAGCATCCGCCACCGGCGTGAGTGGCGCAGCATCCGCCACCGGTGAGAGTGGCGCAGCATCCGCCACCGGCGTGAGGGGCGCAGCATCCGCCACCGGAAAAGGATGCGTGGCTATGACCACGGGGTTTTCCGGTCGTGTAATGGGAGCTATTGGAAATGCTATTGTGTGCGTAGAACGCAAAGATGGCGGAGATATAGCCGCTATTCTGTCCGCTATTGTTGATGGGAGAACGCTGAAACCCGGCGTGTGGTACACCGTTAAGAACGGTGAGTGGACGGAGGTGCAGCGATGAACCGACTGAAAGAGAGGCGGATGGAGCTGGGGCTGACGCAGGAGGCGGTCAGCAGCATTCTGAAGCTGACAGACCAACGGATGGATGTGAGTATGGTGAGCCGGTTTGAAAACGGCGCGTGCCTGCCCACAGAGGAGGTCATGACAGCACTGGAGGCGGCGCTGCGTACCGACCGGGCCTACCTGTACGGCGACGAGGACAAGGTTGACATTCCCCAGCGGACGACGGAAACGGAGCGCATTGCGGCGCTGATCCCCCACGGGCGGCGGAACGCCATCAGCCGCGAGGATCTGGCGGCGGCGCTACACACCACCGACCGGAAGATGCGAAAGGCGGTGTCCGAGGCAAAGAAGCAGGGCTTGATGATCTGCAACGACGGGGACGGATATTACCAGAGCGACGAACTGAGCGACCTTTGGCGGCAATACAGGCGGGAGACGGCGCGGGTTATGTCCATACTCAAGGCGCGGAAGCCGATGCGGGAGGTGCTGAAAGCGGCTGGAAGGCCGGTATGAGAAGCGTAATGGAATACTGGAAGCCGGAAAGGCCGGCAGAACCGAAGGATTACAAGGTTCCGCGCTGCCCGGTATGCGGCGAGGAAACAGATACCCTGTACAAGAACATATACGGCGAGACCGTGGGATGCGATGGCTGCATACGAACGGTGGACGCATGGGATGAGATGTAAATACAGGAGGGAAAAAGAAATGCTGAAATCATTTAACGAGTTGGTAAAACTGGATGTGCGTCCTTTTTGCGATGTGCGAGATGCGAAGGATGAGAATGGGAAAGTCATTAAGGTACCGTATTTAAGTTGGGCAAGGTGCGTAAAACTGCTACATGAAAATGGTGCGGAGACCGTGTGGTATGCGCCGGTGGAGTGCCCGGAAACGAAAACGTACTTGTGGCCACAAGCAAAGGTGACCACAAGTAAAGGGCGGGAAACGGATTGTTGGTTTGTGCGTGTGCTTATCCACATCGACGATACAGAGTACACCTATGATACACCTCTTTTGAACGGGTCTCTTGTGGTGTATTCCGATACGTTGAACCAACTTCGCATAAACAACGCGCTGGCGAGAGCTTTCGTTAAAGGTGTTGCCGTTCGCACCGGACTTGGGTTTGACCTTTGGGCAGAAGGTGACGGAGACGATGGTGAGGACGATTTGAGCCGTCACAGTATCTTTGCCATAAAGGAGAGACTGGAAAGGCTAATCACCATGAAAGAACGAAACGGTCTTGACCACAGCGACCTGCTTCGGGGACTTGACATTAACGATAAACAGCTTGCAAAGATGATGGGCTATTTTGCAAGTCTGGACAAGCTTGAAAAGGCTGTGAGTAAGTTATGATACGTAACCACGACAGAAGCGGGTTGTTTGGCGCAAGCGACACCGCCACTATCATGGGGAACTGGAATACAGATACGTTTCGAAGATGGTGGCTGGTGAAGCTGGGGGTCAGGAAGGACAGGTTTATTACGCCGGCAATGCAGTGTGGCACGGCTTACGAGCACAAGATACTTGATGCGCTGCGTGTAAAGACACGAGACAGGCAGATACGCATTCGGTCGCTACGTTTGCGCGTGAACTATGACGGGGAAAGCAGACAACTCATTACCGAAGTGAAAACGCACAGCAAACCTGTATTCAAAGTTACGAAAGCGTATTGGCAGCAGTGCCAGGTGGAGATGTTTGCCAGCGGATGCGGATTGTTCCGAAAGAGAAAGTTTTGCAGGATCGTGGCATACCGCGTTACAGAAGACGAATTGTTTAATTTTTTCCTGCCAATAGACGAAAACAGGTTGACACAGCACAAGGTTGATTATGACGCGGATTGGGTCGAGGGGTGTTACCTACCTCGCCTTAGGTATTTGGCAAAATGCCTACGAACAGGACATTGGCCGCAGGAGGAAGAATTATGAAGCAGGTGACAGTCGATGGCGCACGGTGGCAGCAGGACAGCGATGGCGCGTGGCTGGCGCTGCGTGTGAAGTCGCCGCAGACCGCTATGGACGTGTGCGACGCGCTGAAGCCTGGCAAGGAGTACAACGTGACCATCAAGGGCAAAGGCCGGAGCCTGGATGCCAACGCCTATTGCTGGGTACTACTGGACAGGCTGGCGGCACACTACGGCATCTCCAAGCAAGAGGTGTACCGGCAGGAAATACGGAACATCGGCGGCGTGAGCGAGGTGCTGTGCCTGCGGGAAAAGGCGGCGGAGGCGTTCTGCCGGAGTTGGGAGCGGAACGGTATCGGCTGGATGACCGATACCGGCCCCAGCAAAATCAAGGGTTGCGTAAACGTGACCGTCTGGTACGGCAGCTCCGTATACGATACGGAGCAGATGGCGCGGCTGATAGATGCCATCGTGCAGGACTGCCGGGATGTCGGCATCGAGACCATGACGCCGGAAGAACTGGGTGCGCTGGTGAGCCGGTGGGGAGAGGTGAGCGCATGAACAAACTGCACATACAGCCCTGCTGGACGTGCAAGAAGTGCTACGGCGACTGCAGCTGGTCGATGAAAGACCCGGAGCCGGTGCCCGGATGGGACGCTACGCCTACGGTGAAGAAAAAAGGAGGCCGCAAGGCGGGCATCATGCGCAGCTACGCTATACACAGCTGCCCGGAATACGAATGGGACGGGACGGAGGAAGCGCATGGAGAGTAAGAGATGCTTTTTGTGCGGCAGGAATGACCCCAGCGACCCATTGGAGAAGCACCATCTGCTGGGCGGTGCCAACCGCAAAAAAAGCGAAAAATACGGCCTTGTGGTGTACCTGTGCGGCAACAGGTGCCACAGGAACGGAAAGACAGCCGTACACCGCAGCGGCGAACAAATGCGCAGGCTGCGGCGGTACGGACAGCTAAAGGCCATGCAGGAACAGGGATGGACGGAGGAGGACTTCCGCCGAGAATTTGGAAAGAGTTACTTATAAGGAGATTTGATATGCTGAACAAGATTTTTGTCATGGGTAGATTAACACGGGATCCCGAGCTACGGCGCACCAATAACGGTACCGCCGTTGCCAGCTTTGCGCTGGCGGTAGAGCGGGACTTTAAGAACGCAGACGGCACCAAAGAAACGGACTTCATCGACATTGTGGCGTGGCGCGGTACGGCGGAGTTCGCTTCCAAGTATTTCACCAAAGGCCGCATGGCGGTGGTGGAGGGGCGGTTGCAGATGCGTGACTGGCAGGACAAGAACGGCAACAACCGCAGAAGCGCCGAGATCGTGGCGGACAATATGTATTTTGGCGACAGCCGGAAGGACACGGACGCGCAGGCCACGTTTCCCCGGACGGACGTCAAGAGCCAGCTCATGGAGCTGGACGAGGATGACAGCGATCTGCCGTTCTAAAGGGGGTGACGTGAATGGGAAAGATGCAGGAGGAGATCAAGGCGCTGCGCAGGCAGAACACGCATTTGCAGAACGTGGTACAGCGGCAGCGGGAACGGCTGGCAGTCATAGACAAATATAGGCGTGCTCTTGACGCGCATTACGATGCATGCGCTATACAGTTTGGCGAGAAGCGCGAAGACTGCGACGTGTTATGGGGATATCACTTGGAGATACCCGCTGAACTTGTGGAGAAAGGCAAGACTTACACAGTAAATTACGGTTTTGATCCAGAGCGGATTATGTACATTATTGGCGCATATCCGAAGGATTGAGAGGTGGCGCAATGGCAAGAAACTATGCTGCACTCCCCTATGATTATTTAGAGGAGATGGAAGCACTCAACGATGCAGAGTTCGGTCGGCTAACGCGGGCATTGCTGGCATACAGCATGACGGGAGAGCAGATAGCGCTCTGTGGCAATGAGAGATTTTACGCCAAGCGCGTTATGTCTCAGGAGGATCGGTTCAAGGCGAGCTATGAGGAAGTGTCCGTAGTACGGAGCGAAGCAGGTAAAGCGGGAGCAGCTGCAAGATGGCAAAATGGCAAACGCATTTTTGCCAATGGCAAAAATAGCAAAGCCATCTCTGCCAATGGCAAAAATGGCTATACCGAAACCAATACCGAAACCAATACCGATACTCTGCCATCTAACGATGGCAAGAGTGATACACGCGGTGCGCGCTTCACACCGCCGTCCGCCGATGATGTGTCCGCCTATGTGCAGGCGAAGGGCTATCACGTCAACGCAGAGCGCTTTGTAGCTTTTTACGAGCAAAAGGGCTGGATGGTGGGAAAAAACCACATGAAGGACTGGAAAGCCGCCGTGCGGAGCTGGGAGACCAGGTGGAAGGACGAGCACCGCCCGCAGGAAAAGAGCAGCGGCAACGTGTTCCTGGAGATGCTGGAGGATAGGCTATGACAAGGGACGAAACGCTGAAGATCATGGCGGTGCTGAAAGCCACGTACCCAAATTTCTACAAGGTCATGACGCGGCGCGATGCCGAGGGCGTTGTAGCACTGTGGACGGATATGTTTTCCGAGGACAGCTACAACGCCGTGGCGGCGGCTGTAAAGGCGTTTATCGCGTCCGACAGCAAGGGCTTCCCCCCGGTGGTGGGGCAGGTGAAACAGCGCGTCATGGAGTTTGCAAGCGCAAAGGAATTGCCCGGCAATGTGAGCCGTGGCAGCGAGAAGGAAGCGGCGTGGATGCGGCGGTATATCAACGTTGACAACGGCGGGCTGGGGCGTATCTCACGGTACGCACGAGAACACGGCATAACGTGGGATGAGGCGAAGGCGGTGCTGCATGGATAACGGCATCTGGAGGATCGCCACGGCGAAGCTGTGCGGACAGTGCATCCGGGACATGGAGGACGAGTAC
>ERZ791861.894-NODE-894-length-15854-cov-1.993734_pt1 | contig 15854 bp, 6 predicted proteins | sample MGYA00510283_ERZ791861 | MGnify/ENA primary metagenome ERZ791861 (study PRJEB30046, sample SAMN00792074) | human gut metagenome | study: EMG produced TPA metagenomics assembly of the A metagenome-wide association study of gut microbiota in type 2...
CGTAGTCAAGCTGGTCGTGGAAATGCTCGATCCCAAGGAAAGTGAGATGGTGCTAGACCCTGCTTGCGGGACTGGCGGTTTCTTGGTCGCCACTTTGGGACACATGCTGAAGAAATTCCGTGAGGAGCAGAACACCCAGAGCGGAAATGAGGACACCACCGAGTTTCTGAACGTCCACGAGCGGCTGAAAGAATATGCTGCAGCCAATGTGTTCGGAGCCGACTTTGACCCGTTCCTGATTCGCGCTGCTCAGATGAACATGGTGCTGGCGGGTGACGGTCGGGGTCACATTTACAACATCAACTCTCTGGAGTTCCCACTGGGACATTTGACCGATCTGTCCTCCGCTAAAAGGGAGATTCCATTGGGGTCAGTGGATATCATCGCCACCAATCCTCCATTCGGCTCCGATATCCCGATCACAGATAAGCATATTCTGGAACAATACGAGTTAGCACATAGCTGGGAATCAGATGGCGAAGGTGGTTTCCGCAATACGGGGTCATTGAAAGGTAGTGTGGCCCCGGAGATTCTCTTCATTGAGCGATGCATCAAATGGCTCAAGCCAGGTACAGGTCGTATGGGTATTGTTCTGCCCGATGGTGTTCTCGGTAACCCAGCAGCAGAATACATCCGTTGGTGGATCATGCGCGAAACCCAAGTGCTCGCCTCAGTAGACCTGCCGGTGGAAGCTTTCATCGCCGAGGCCAACGTCAACATCCTCACCAGCCTGCTATTCCTGCGGCGTAAGAGTGAAGAGGAAAAACGCGCCGAAGCCTTGGGGGGGATCGATGAATATCCGGTCTTCATGGCCGTGGCCGACAAGGTTGGGTTCGACCGCCGTGGCAACAAGCTTTACAAGCGCTCCCCGGATGGAGAAGAAATCGTCGAGCCCAAGCAGCATATCGAACGTATCCGCATCGGTGGGCGTTTCGTGGAACGGACCTTGACCCGCAATGAAAAGATCGAAGACAACGATCTGCCGGTCATTGCTGAGAAGTACCGCGAATTTCTCATGGAGCATGACTGATGAACGATCAAGATGACATTATTGAAGTCTTGCAGGATGCTGCCGAAGAGTGTGGCTTGGATAACTTTTTCATCAATATCCTGACCGGCAACAAAGAGAGTGCCTCCGCCAAGAAGCTATTGGTACAGAAAGTTTTACGCCAGCTTATTGAAAGCTACGGGTTCGACCGGGATGATCTGGAGGTGAACTATAACCCCCAGATTCCCGGCCAAGGGCGCAAGCGCATCGACATCGCTGTTTTCCACCCTGATGCTGAGCACAGCAACGATAATTTGCAACGGATTATCGTCTGCAAAACTCAGAAGAAACGTGACAAGCTCCGTTCCATTACCGAGGCCGACGCCGACCTGCGTGAGCTCAAGGAGCTGCTGGAGCTGAGCCCCTGCGCGACTCTGGGTATGTGGACCAATGGCCAGGAAGAGTTCCTGTTCCAGGTCGAACGCACTAGGTTTGAGGTTCGCGCTAAACCGTTAGGTGTCTGGCCGGTGCCGGGAGAACGCACTGCCGATCTTGATCGCACCGGAGGTATCATTCAGGTCTGTGCCAAAGCTGAAGACCTGGAAAGTGCTCTGCTGCGTTGCCGCCAGTATCTGAACCGTAACCTAGGGCTCGATCACAAAGACTCCTTTAAACAGTTGGCTGTGCTGATGCTGGCCAAGATCTTTGATGAGACTCTGCCCACCGGTGAGCGCAAATTCTGGATCAGAGGTGACGAACCTTTCACGGAGGTGGGTCAACAGGCCATTGCCCTGCGCATCAATGAGTCTGTTGCTGCCGCCAAGGCTTGGCAGCCGAATCTGCTGACCCGTGGCTGGGATTTGACGCTGGACCCTCACGAAACTGCCCGCGTGGTGATGGAGTTAGCTCGCTATAACTTAAGCGAAACCCCGCCCCGTTACCGCACTGGAGCCTTTCGAGCGGTCGCTCGCAACGTGATGGACGGTCGCGAAGGCCGCTATCCCACTCCCCTAAACGTGGCCGAAATGGTGGTGGAGATGCTCGATCCTAAACCCGGCGAAAGAGTCATGGACTGCTCCTGTGGTACCGGCACTTTCCTGGCCATGACCGCGGCGCACATCTTCAAGAAGAAACTGGCTACCATGAGCACTACGCCTGAAGAGGCCACAAACGAACAGAACCGTCAGGCTCAAAACGAAACCGCCGCTTGGGCGGCCAGCAATGCCCTGGGCTGCGACATCGATCCCTTTCTGGCCGTAGCAAGTCGCATGAATCTGCTGTTCACAACTGGTAATCCTGGTCGCGTGTTCCGCATTGATGCCCGTACGTTCCCGGACGGCGATCTGGATGGTATTGAAACCGCCCGCCCGGTTATGCATCTAGGCAGCATGGATATGGTTCTGCTCAACCCTTGGTTCTCAACCCAAGATGCGGTGCACGATCCCTCCATATTGGAGCGCTATGACTTGGGCAACAATTGGGAACGAGACGAAGAAGGTGGATTCCGCAACACCGGCAATCTGCGCGCCGGTGGCGTCCCTCCCGAAGTGCTGTTTATCGAACGCGCTCTACAGTGGGTAAAACCCGGAACTGGCCGTGTGGCCATCCTGTTGCCTGATGGCTTGTTGGGCAATCCTGGCGATGAATATGTGCGCTGGTGGATTTTACACCACTGCGAGGTTTTGGCCTCGGTTGATCTGCCGGTGGAGCCTTTCAAGGTTACGGTGAAGGAGTATGGCCTATCACCTGCACTACCAAGTTTATTAATCCTCCGCCGCCGCTCTCAGGAAGAATTAATCAATACTGAGCATCCCGAGTACAAAGTTTTCATGGCTGTAGTGGATAGAGCCGGAGTTGATGCCCGGGGCAATCTCCTATTCCAGCGCGCCCCCGATGGTGAAGAACTGGTATTCGATGAAGAAATGATCGAGCGGGTTCGCAAAGGCGATGAAGTGGAAATCCGCAGGGTCATGCGTCACAACCGCCGCATTCATGACGAGCTGCCGCTGGTGGCAGAGAAATACAAGGAATTACGCGCAACCGGTGAGGTGACATTATGAGCAGAAAATTTCAGGTAAAGGCGGTTCCAAGCTCTTGGTTGGAAAATAATGGTCGGAGACTAGATTGTGGGCCGTATCTTTCTGGTGCTATGGAAGCAAAGGAAAAACTCCGCGCGTTAAAAGTGAAAAAAGAGCCTCTTGATGCAAGGTATTTTTCATGCCGGTAGGGAAAGTAGACTTTGGGTTGATACTAAAGAATATGGAGTAGAATTTTTATCTAGTTCTGAGATTCAGCTGGCTGATCTTTCTTTTTTACCTTTAATTTCCAAGAAACAAGTAGCTGCAAACCCAAATTTTACAATTCGACAGAACTGGACTCTTATTACACGATCAGGAACCATCGGAAGGATGGCGTATGCTGGACCAAATCTTGACGGCTTAGCTTGTTCTGAGCATGTCATGAGAGTTGCACCAGACCAAGAAAAAGTTTTACCCGGATATATTTTTGCCTATCTTTCAAGCAAATTCGGGGTGCCTTTGATTGTGTCAGGAACATACGGTTCGATAATCCAGAGCATTGAGCCCAATCACATAGCTGAGCTCCCAGTTCCTCGTCTGGGAGATGTTGAGAAAGTAGCACATGATTTAATTCAGCTTTCAGCAAACTTGCGTGTTGAGGCGAGAGCTCAACTGAAGAATGCTTCTTTGAATTATCTGTCGTACGCAGGCATAAGCGACATCACAGCAGAATATTGGCGATCAAATGCGCGCCAGATTGGGTTCACTTCATCAGTTAATATGACCTCACTGCGCGCAATAAATTACCTTCCAATAAACCAACAAATAGAGTCTTTCGTAAGAGAAAAATGCGTCAGTTGGAAACCTCTAATCGATTTGGTCGAAACAGGAACCTTAAGAAGTGGCCCCCGGTTTAAACGTATAGATTCAGATCCAGAGTTTGGCGTTGAACTTATTGGCCAAGGGGAGTGCTTTAATCTACGCCCATCTGGGCGTTGGATCGCAAAAAAGTATCTTCCAAATGATCGACTGCTTTTCCCCCCTGACGGGGCAGTTATGATCGCTGCACAGGGGTGTGCCGGTGAGCATGATTTATTTGGTCGCGCTCAATTCATAACTGGGAAAAGATTGAACTATGCCTATTCTCAGCATTTTTTGAGAGTGATTGCAGATGAGAATGAAATACCCAGAGGAGCACTATTTGCGTATCTTAACTCTCAAATAGCATATCGCATCAGAAAGGGATATCAGATAGGAAGCATGCAGCAGGACTTCCACCCTGACATGATTAAGCAAATGCCTGTGCCAATTATTGAACGAGCAGAGGCAGAAAAAATTGATGCAGCGGTCCGGTCTGCCTACAAAAAATTTGATGATGCTATAGATGCAGAGGACGAAGCAGTTGCTCTAGTCGAGCGCACAATTGAGGAGGGCGGTCGCTAATGGCGAAGGTCATACCCATCGGGCAACCTGCAAACGAATCTGAACGCCAGGCCATCGGTTTCCTTCGGGATCATCTTCCCGATGGCTGGTTGATCTTCCACAACTTCGAGATGCGTCAAGGGAAGGAGGTGTTCGAAATCGATATCGCCATCCTCGCCCCTCATGCGATTTATTTGGTGGATGTCAAAGGAACGCGTGGCAACATCGATGTGTATGGCTCAAAGTGGTATCCCGAGGGGAGGCAAAAATTTCACTCCCCTCTGGCAAAGCTGCGCAACCACGCCAAGGTGATGAGCACCTTATTGGCTGACAGCAATAAAGGAATAATCGAGTTACGTAAAGTGCATGTACATGCGGTTGTATTGCTTACAGCAGATGATGCCCAGCTATATGATCCTGTTGGCATCGATAGCCCGGATGTGACTGACTACAAGCGCTGCTTAAAACTCTTTACTGATAAGGGGAAAATCCCAAGCCACCGTCTTTCTGATATTCGTTCTTATCACTCACATATTGACAAAGCCATTCAAGGTAGAGCCAAGCCAAAATCAGCTCCTCCTGTGTTTGGAAGTTGGCAGGTTATAGAAAAACTGGGTGGCACAGACCGTTACACCGAGTACCGGGCAAAGCACAATTTATTGGGTGCGAAGGCGGGTCAAGTTCGCCTAAGAGTTTATCGCGCAGACCCCTATCTAGAGGAAACCGCCCGCAAAGACGAACTGAAAAAAATCAGTAATGCTTTTGTGGCTGTTCAGCACATGAGTGCTCATTCGAATGTATTGGCTGTGCGTGACCTGATTCAATCTGACGATGGTAATGAAATTACTTTGGTGACCGATGATATTTCAGGTCAAGCACTGCGTCAGCATTTAAAAAAGCCTACTTTTGCGCTCACAACAGATCAAAAATACCAGGTGATCAAAGGTGTACTTTCTGCATTGGATCACGCACATCAACATCAGGTCATTCATCGAAACCTCACACCAGATGCGATTCTCATCACTAAAGGGGGTATAGCTCGCATCACCGATTTCGACTTTGCTCGAGTAGGTAAAAACCGATCAATTTCAGAAACTATTGCTAATCAAATTACCGAAGATCTCGATTCGGCTTATCGCGCTCCCGAATTAGTGATATCCGAGCAAAAGTCTGAGCCGAAAGAGGCCTCTATTGCTTCTGATTTATTCTCTGCAGGCTTAGTATTTTACGAGTTGCTAACTGGTGAGTTGCCCTACGAAAATATTGATCAAATGATCGAAGCCGATGGTAAATTCCCTATCAAACCCTCGGAGCACAAACCTGATTTCCCCAAAGGCATTGATGAGTGGTTGCAAACCTTTTGTGAGTTCGATCCTGAAGATCGTTTTGCCAGCGCTGCTATAGCTAAAAAGCAATTTGAAGATCTGATATTACCCGAAGGCAAAAGTGAAAAAAAATCTTCTGCACCAGCTTTTAACATTCCTGATGACCTAACCAACCTGCCTGCCGATTTTGTATTAGCTGAGCGTTTCAGTGTGCAAAAGAAACTCGGCAGCGGTGGTTTTGGGGTGGTCTATAAAGTATTTGATGCTTTAGGCGATGTAGTTCGCGTTATCAAACTTGTGACCAAAGACCGGCGTAGCGTTTATGAGCGCCTGCGCCGCGAATATAAGACACTCACTAGCCTGCCAGATCATCCACATGTCGTTAAGGTTATCTGGGCCGATCGAATGGCTGATCCAAATCAAACTCCTTATATCGTCTTTGAGTATGTGGAAGGCTTGGACGTGTCCGATCTGATCGATACTGAAGCCTTGGCGTTGGATGATGCTGTTCGCATTGTGCGTGAAGCAGCTGAGGGCTTAGCGCATCTCCATAAACATGGTATTTATCATCAGGACGTTAAACCCTCTAATTTGCTATGGACTGATAAAGGTGTTCGTATCATTGACTTCAATGTCGCGGTATCCGAAAGTGACGAGGTTCAGGGAGGTGGAGGCACTCGTCGCTACCTGCCGCCGGATTACGATTACAATTCCGAGCCGGATGCTTCTGACCGGGTAGACCGCGACATCTATGCATTGGGTATCACCTTCTACGAGTGTCTGACCGGCAAGTATCCGTTCGACGATCCCACGCCGCCGATCAAGACTCAACCCAAGGACCCCAAGCAGTTCAAAGGCTGTCCCGACCTCAGCTCGTCACTGGTCAACATCCTGGTGAAGATGATCGCACCGGAGCGTAAGGAGCGCTTCACGTCAGTCGATGAGTTCTTGACTGCCATGGCTGAGGTCAAGCGTCTGCGCTCGGTGCTGACCACCGGCGAGATTGGAGCCGGCCCCAAGGTGGTATCTGGGCTGGGCTTCGAGCCGACCAAGCCCAATAGCAACCCCTTTGTCACCCATCTGCTGACCCTCTACAGCCAGAGCCAAGTATCCAACGCGGGAACCCGTGGCCTCGACGAAGTTGGTAAGGCCACCTATGTGCCGACATATCTGGACGAAAAGCTTAAGCCCGCCTTGCTCAAAGGCGAGTTTAAGCTCGTGATCATTAGCGGTAACGCAGGTGATGGCAAGACCGCCTTTATTCAGCAGGTTGAGTCCTTTGCCGAGAGCAAGGGCGCGCAGATGCAACGTGGCGCGAATGGAGCAGTGTTCCAGATCAAGGGGCATACCTACCTGAGTAACTATGACGGCAGCCAGGATGAAGGCGATGAGCGAAACGATGCGGTGTTGCGGAAATTCTTTGCTCCTTTCGCGGGTAAGGATGCCTCTAGCTGGCCCGAAAATCAGACTCGCATAATAGCCATTAACGAGGGACGGCTAGTCGATTTTTTCCTGGAGCATGAAGAGGAGTACCCGCTGCTCGCTAGGCAGATCCAACAGGGTTTGGCCGGGGCCGTTCCGGAAGGCGGTATAGCGATCATCAACCTCAATTTGCGCTCGGTAGTTGCTAACCCCGAAGAAAGTCAGCCTTCGATTTTTGAGAGGCTGATTGCCCGCATGACACAACAGGAATACTGGCAAGCCTGTGAGAAGTGTGACATCAAGTGCAAGTGTTTTGCCTACCATAATGCCCGGACTTTCCAGGATCCGGTTGCCGGTCCCAAGGTGATCGAGCGTCTGAAAATGCTCTACACTATTACCCACCTTCGTGGGAGATTGCATATCACTATGCGCGACCTACGGTCGGCGTTGGCTTTCATGTTAGTGGGCACCCAAGATTGTGACGGTATTCACCAGCTTTATCAGACCGGTGGTGAAGAGGTCCAAAACCGCATTCTGGACGGATTCTATTTCAACTCGTGGCTTGGTGGGGAAAAAGGCTCCAATGACCGACTCATTGCTCTGCTGCGCGAGATCGACATTGCTGAAGTCAGCAACCCTGATCTGGACCGCGAGTTAGGCTTTCTCCATCCCAGGGCTAAGGCCATGAGTCGTTTCTCGTTTGCAGAACGAGCCGGATATGACAATGAATTGGTTGAAGCGTTGTTTGACAGCCTGCCTCGCGATTACTCATCGAAAAATCGTGCCCGATTGATTTCCAGGCATCGGAATTACCTCTCACATATGCGACGTCGCCATTTCTTCGAACGAAGGGATATGGGGTGGAAGGAGATGCTGCCATATGAAAGCATCGATCCCTTCTTGGTCTCCACACAGCGGGCAGGTACGAAAAGCAACGATGAAGTGACTGCAATTCTCCGCGCCATCAACCGAGGTGAAGGTTTAAGCGACCCTGCGAGGTTAGGTAACCAGTTGGCACTGCGTGTTCGCCAAGTGGATAAAGGTACCGTTCGCAGTTACCGGCTTTTCGACGGTGACTATTTTTCTCTTCGTACCGAACAGGAGACCGCGTCTCATCCTTTTCTCGAGTGCCTGTCTCAGGCGCTGGTCCTGCTTTATGACTCCGGCGAAGGGCACAAGGCCAGTCTACGAATCAATCTCGATATATATGAAATGCTGATGCGCCTTAACGACGGCTACCGACCAAGCGTAGAAGAGCAAGAAGGTTTTTTGTTGAGCTTGTCCGTCTTTAAGAACTTGTTGGCCTCTGTACCTTACAACGAAGTATTGTTAACCAAGGCTGGCCACAAATTTTACGAAATCCGTCGAGAACAAGATGGGCGGTTAGTAATGGAACCATCTGAAAAGGGGGCCGAATACAATGTCAATTAAAGGCCGTGACAAAGAGTTTCGAATCCCGAAAGTTTCTTATCTCGATTTTAAACATATTGAGATGGATCGCGTACTCACCATGTTGTTTCCACGATTGAAATACGATGGCTATGGTAGTCGCAGACCTCCTCGCGGTGGTGATCTTTCAGTTGAGGAGTTTCTCGAAGATTTCCTTGAACATCCCGAGTGGTTTGCTGGTTTCGATCAAAACCCTGAAATTGTTCGAGCCTGGATTGAAACAGATCTTATGGATCTAGTGAATAGAGGTAAAAGCAACCAAGCTCTAGCTGCACCACGTCCTTTGCATGGCAATACCTATAAGTTTCGTAACGCGAAGCATACCCGAGATTACGGCGCTGCAGAGCAAATCTACTGGATGCTTTTCTATGCCCGCAAAGGTAAGGGCCAAGCGGCGCGAGATGCCTTGAAGTGTTTCTTCTTCCCGGGGATCGACTTGGTAACGGACCGTTACGATCCCAACGCTTCCGTGGATGTGGAAACGCAGGCCATCTTGAGATTAGACCAACAGGTTACGCAGGATATGAAGGATTCCAAGGAGCCCGCACGTTTCCAACCTCTGTGTATCGGGCAGGCCGATATTTTGGCAGACGATATTCTGCGTTTACTCGCCTATGAGCCTTATATCCCGCGCTCGGTGTTGGTTGACTATCTCAAAACTCTGATGGCTTTCCATCTGGCACTATATCATCTCAAACTACTGCAAATGCTGCCCAAGCTGGTGAAACAGCGCTCTGGTAACGATCTCTGCACCGCCAGGGAATGTCCGAGCAACCCGGGTCTCGATAATGCTCTGGAAGGTTGCCCTTACCGCTTGGCGTTGATAGTAGATATGGGGGACGTCAACAATCCGCACATGGTTGAGTTAGCTCGAAAATCCACTGATCGGCTCTATCGTCAGATACCTGCTTTTGTGCAGGCCAATTTTGTCGTCAAGAAACTCGATGAAATGGCGGAATACTTGGGCAAAAAAACTGGTAAATTGGCTCCTCCCGGAGGCGGTGTGTTCACTGTTAGTGATCTGATATCCCTGCTGAAGCCCGAGCACGACACCGAGCGTCAAGCCTACTTCAAATTCCGCTTGGCGAGCCTAATTGAAGAATCGGCCTGCAGGAATGAGGATTTAGACCCAGAGATTAGGGACGTCATCGCCATGGGCTTGGGTGAATTCGATTCCTTCATTGAAATACTGATGGCCTATCGAGGTAAATATCACCGCCAATACATCACTGAGTGCCTGGATTCTCTTCTGCTGAAGAATAAAGAAAGTGGGCTTTTGGCTCAGGCCCGGACTAAGGGAAGCCAACGTCGATTTGTGTTAGGAAGCAAGCTGCTCGAAGTGCTCCTCCAGGTAGCTGTACTCGCCCAAGACGGCGGGCGTTTTGTGACCCACGAGGTTCGCATCGAAGAATTGTTAGCCTTTTTAAGGAACCGCTACGGTCTTTACATCGACCAATTACCAGAAGGAACCACAGCTAACAGCAGCATACTAGATAAACGTGCCCTGCGTCTTAATCTCGAAGCCTTCAAGCGCCGCCTTCGTGAAATTGGGTTCTACCAGGACTTGTCGGATGCTTATGTAACCCAAAAAGTATCGCCCCGATATGCAATTGAAAGATTTGATAGAACTGATAAGAATGGGAGACACACATGAGTAGCGCGTTCATAAAGCTTCCACAGGATAAATTGAATGCGGCGTTGGCTGGAGTGCTGTGTCCTCGTATCGAAGCGATCCTGAGTGATCGTGGCCCAGGCCACTGTGTGCGGGTCACCGACCTTGATGACGCAGTTATGGAGTCAGTATGCCGGGAACTTAGGCGAATTTGGCCTGACGGAAACATATTTATACTCGGCAGTCATGACCAAGAAGGCATGCCTTTCCGAGTAACTTCCACCAAGTTGGTGGAACTGCGTAATCCTGACGCGAACGGTGATCTGCGTCAGCCTTTGCTGGTGTTCATGCCGACCTCGCTTCGTACTAGCGCCGAGGATTCTTTTGGCGTGGCGACCTTCGAGGAACTTGCCTTCACCGGTATCTACGAGGATCTGATCGACTCGCTGCTTGACCGGCTTCCGGCAACGCTGGCTGGCTATGTTCGCGATCTTTTGGGTATCCTCACCGAGGAGGAATGGCTGTTTGCCGATGATGTTTCGCGCGCGCGGTATCTACTCACCGCGCTCGAAAACGGGATTGATGGAGAAACTCTTGGGGCCAGCCTGTATGAATTGGCGTTGATCCCGGACTTCAAGCTCTTTGCCGATCTGGGCAAGGTCATTGGAAAAATTCGCCGTAATCTTGGCAGCGTCCGCAGTTTGATATCCTCGCACAAGTCGGTTCGTGGTCGTATTGCTGATCTTGGGCTCAGCGATAAGACATTGGAGTCGCGTCTATTCACCTACTTTGAAAAATACGATGTCCATGATTCCGAATCCTGGACGCCCCCCATTGCGACAGAGAAAAGTTGGTGGAGCATTTCTTTCGATAAATGGACGTTCAAAGAAGAACTTTCACTGGACAAGGTTCTTCTGACAGTGTTGGAAACTGACTTGCCTGTCGTTGCGGATGATGAGACCGACGATCAACTCAGTGGCCTAATTGGGCAACAGGTTCTGGTACCGAACGACCGTCGTAAAATGAACGTGGTGTTTGAGGTTAATCCTCACCCCGGTAAGGTCAGTGGGCTTGACCATTTTATGGTGCAAATCATTTCGCAGAATGACGGCCCGGTAGGGAAATCTAAAAAGGTAAAAGCCTGGACGCCGAACCGCCTGCAATGCACTGCCAGCCTGGCTAAACTCAATAAAATAGAATTCGAGGAAGGATGGCATTTCATCCGTGTAATGCCCTGGACTGCCGATGGCGACCCGATTCCGCTGGAAGCAGATTTCAGCTCCGAGGGCGTTAAGCGCTCTTATGAGAGCGAGCCTTTCTACGTCCTGCCCGGTGGCAACATTGAAGAAGATCCCCCCCAACGTGCCATGCCTATTGAGCAGAGCCTGGAGCATGCACGTTTCCGACTGCAATTGACAGCCCTAAGTGATGAACGTGATCCCAATGATATCGCTATCAGTAGTTTAGCTTGGTCCGAGGGCGATCGTACCAAGAAGACCTCCCGCCTGGAAACCTTGCACGCAAAATTCGGTCGTGAGGGGGCGGTTCAGATTCCGCTATCACGTACGCTCAAAATAATCGAGCAACGCATATTAGCAAATCCTAAACACCCGTCAGGCTGGCGAATGCAGATCAACCTGGATACCGCTGAGCCACCCTCCGAGGTCGGACTCATGCTGCCTACATCTGCCGCGATGGCATCTTTCCTGGCTGCCCGTGAAGAGTTTTTTGCAGTGGTGCGAAAAGACTCTGCCGAACTGAGCATGCAGGGGCTGTTGTTCCATGACTCTGAAAAGGAATGCCTCGCGTATGCTGAAAGATATCTTGACTTGGTCAGGAATCTCATCCGCCAGGCCGAGATGACTTCTGGTGGCGAGCGCCAGCAACACCTGCAATCGCTAAGAAACGTACTGTCCGTTGATTCAATCCATGTCATCCTGACCGACTTCCGTGGAAGGCATCGCGAGGCTGTTTTGGTCTCCCCAACCCATCCGGTCCGAGCCTTGTGGCTGAACAGTTGGGTTACTCTGGGCAAGGATTGGATCGAAAAGATCAAGTCAGGTGGGAAAGACTACATTCCTCACGTCCGTTCTGCCCTATTGGATGGCCTTGTGCCCTCAGCCTATCCTGTCGGCATTCCCGTAGAGGATGGTCGTATCTTCACGCCGGTGGACAATCTAAATGCGTTTTGGGCGCTATACGCTCCAACAACCGAGAATAATTCTCGTGGCCTGATGGCGGAGATCTGTTCGGCACTTGGCTTGGCCGAGCCCTCTGCGGCGGGAATTGATATTTCCGGAAAGGTCATTGCGGATAAGATTGAGCGCTATCTCTCCCAGCATCCTTATGTGAGAGAGCTATCGCTGAATATCTTTAACCCCGGATCAGGTTCGTTAATAGCTGAGGCTCTGATAGCGCTTCAGCAGAAACGTGAGTATGCCGATTTGCGCTATGACATACGGCTCTTTACCTCCGAGCCTGACTCGCCAGTTTTGGGTGAGGCGCTTGAATCCATAGTTCATCCCGGAGCAACGGTGAATGAGGCTGCAGACGCGTTTGCGGCATCAACTGGCAATCATCTGTTTTCCAAGCTGAACTTGGCCAAGCATGCGCTGAATGAATTCCATGCAAATTCCAAGGATTTTCCAGCGCACATCAGCGTTCTTTTGGATGTGTTCCCCGCCGAGGAGCTTTCCATTTCCGAGAGGCCGATGGGGGTGACTCCGCTGTATGGGTTGATACAGGGTTTTGACACCGAATTCGTTGACGACGATTCGGGTACCTTCTGGAATAAGCGGCCGATTATTGGGCGCTCCTTCGGTGCAAATAACCACGCTGCGTGTTTCGATTTGCTGTCGTCGCTGAACCGTCACCTCTGTTTTGCAACCTCAGCGGTTGCTACTTCTGGTGCTAGTTTCAAGGCCGTACCCGTTGTAACCCTTGGCCTCGATGTGGCTCAACGAGAACTGATCTACGAGGTTCATCAGATCAGCGATTGGGTGTTTACTATCGACCGAAATATGGGGATTGAGTTTTTCGACCATGGAGGTCGGAAGAACAGACCGGATTATCTGATTGACTATGTGCCAGGAGCCAGCTCCCAAGCGACCCATAATCTGATAATCTCCTCGCGCTCGAACGATGAGTTGGAGGCCATGCTGAAACCGGTGCTGCTTGAGCACGGTTTGTCCGCCGACGGCGAGCAGTCGGTTCAGATACTCGCGAACCTGCGCTCGCTTTCTGGTCAGCTTGCCCTGAAACTGATTTCCGCACGTACGCAACAGGCGGAGGCTCTTGGCTTGGCTCTAGCGAGGCTCTATCTCGAATATCAAGGCGCGTTAAGCAATCAGATCATTGTGCCATTAGACGCACACACGGACCTCTACCGCGTAAGCGGTGAGTCAGACGATGTCAACGATGCTATCAGCCTACAACGTACCGACTTGGGTTTGTTTGATTTAGATTTAAACACCAGGACGATCACTTGTAATCTGGTTGAGGTGAAGTGTTATTCGCAGGTTGGTGCCTTTGCGGCTTTCAACCAACTGAAGGAACGGATCTCCGCCCAGATAAATCAGAGCGAGCGCATCCTCCAGCGTCACTTTGACCCGGCCCTGAAAAAACCGGATCGGCCGGATAGGTTGCTCAAGAGCCGGGAGTTGGCTCAGATTCTTAGGTTCTATTTGGAGCGCTCACTGCGTTATGGGATCTTTGAAGAGACCGCCGCGCAGGAAGCGAGAGGACTACTTGAATCCATTGAGCAGGGCTACTCGCTTCAATTCAGGCGGTGCGCTTTGATTTTCGACTTTGACAAGTCTGGAACAGAATCTCCGGACAACGAGGTTGGCATCGAGTTCCATCGTATCGGCAAGGATCTCATTCATGCCTTGCTGGAGAACTGTCGCAAGCCTGTGTCTGTCGAGAGTGAGGAAGTACCGACTGCTCCTAGTCTGAGCGAACAGATCATTTCGAACGTACCGAAGCTCGAGACTGCCGCTTTCATCGCCCCTAATAGGGTCCGCTCGACATCCTGGACGGTGGACGAGCTCTGGAACGATGAGCTGGAGACACCAGTCACTCTACCAATACCTTCTGTCTCAGAGGAAACCATCGCACCTGTTCAAAAGGAAGCACAGGCGAAACCCGTCGAGCAAGCACCTGAACCTACCACCATTGTGCCCAAACAAGAAAAAGATGACGAACAACCCGCTACCGTTGATGTGGAACCGGAAGAAGCTGTTCGACCCGCTCTTGAAGTACAGGGGCATCTGACATTCGAGCCTCAAGCCGAAGTCAGCTACGACATCATGCTGGGCGTTAATGGTAGTTCACCGCAGTACGGATTGCTCGGAGAGGTTTCCGGACGGAAAATCGCGCTGGACCTCAATCATACCCACACGATCAGTCTCTTCGGGGTTCAAGGCGGTGGAAAGAGCTACACCCTTGGAACAGCAATTGAGATGGCCTCAATGCCGATTCAGCACATTAATGTACTGCCAAGCCCGCTCGCCACAGTCATTTTCCATTATAGCCCGACGCAGGATTATGCGCCGGAGTTTACCTCGATGATTAATGCCAACTCGGTAGAGGATGAGATCCGTATCCTTCGTGAGCGTTACAAGGCCAACCCGGAAGCATTGAAGGATGTCTTGATTCTTACCCCTGCCAACAAGGTAGATGATCGTAGGGCCGAGTACCCGGATATTGAGGTTAAGCCGATTGCTTTTTCTGCCGCTGAACTTAAGGCAGCACACTGGAAATTCCTAATGGGAGCGATTGGTAGCCAGAGCATGTATATGCGCCAAATCAATCTCATCATGAGGGGACTGCGGGATAACCTGACCTTGGATTCTCTGCGAGCAGGCATCGATAACTCTGGTTTGTCCGATCATCTAAAGGAGCTGGCCCAGACGCGCTTACTGTTTGCAAGCGAATATATCGATGATAACCAGCGTCTCCAGGATCTGATTCGCCCCGGCCGGTTGATTATCGTGGATCTGCGAGATGAATACATTGAGAAGGACGAAGCTCTCGGTTTGTTCGTGGTGATGCTACAGGTTTTCTCAGAAGCAACCTACCAAGGAAGAGCCTTCAATAAGTTGGTGATTTTCGATGAAGCTCACAAATATATCGAGAACGATGATCTGGTTTCCGGCTTGGTCGAGGTTGTCCGTGAGATGCGCCACAAGGGAACCAGCATTATGGTCGCTTCTCAGGACCCGCCATCAGTCCCGATCTCTCTTATCGAGTTGTCTTCACAGATCATCATGCACAAGTTCAACTCGCCCGCATGGTTGAAACACATCCAGAAGGCGAATGCCGCTCTTGGTGAGTTGACCTCCGATAAGATGAGTCGTCTCGGTACCGGCGAAGCCTATGTATGGTCGAGCAAGGCTTCGGATGACTCATTCACCCGGGGCGCGGTGAAGATCAAGTGCCGTCCTCGCATTACCCAGCATGGTGGCAGTACCAAAACGGCCGTGGGTCGATAGGCGATCTTTAAAGAGATCTGCTTGGAAAACGGAGAATATCCTACACTAAGCCTGTTTTTTACGCGGATACTATAGGCCACTTTGAGCGAAGCGGACATTACAGCTAAGCTGAATGTTCTCAAAAAA
>ERZ791861.916-NODE-916-length-15467-cov-2.339086_pt1 | contig 15467 bp, 9 predicted proteins | sample MGYA00510283_ERZ791861 | MGnify/ENA primary metagenome ERZ791861 (study PRJEB30046, sample SAMN00792074) | human gut metagenome | study: EMG produced TPA metagenomics assembly of the A metagenome-wide association study of gut microbiota in type 2...
TTTTTTTTTTTTTTTTTTTTTTTTTTTTTTTTTTTTTTTACTGCGCTGAAGCCTTGTGCTTTTACGGCGTCTATCATCGCCTTTGTTGTTTTCGGATTTCCCCATGACGTTTCGCTGGAAAGGCTGTTTCCGCCTCCTATTGCGTCAAGGGTGTTTCCTAAGTTCCAGCCTGTGCCGATGAAGCTGACAAGCTCTGTTGCTGTGTTACCGTTCATCTCTGCCGCTGATGCGACCTGAGTAACACACATTGTCATCAAAGCCGCAATTGCAAAAATTGCTACGGCTGTAATGACAGAAAGGGTTTTCTTTGCTGTTGACATTTTTTCTCTTCTTTCCTGGTAATTTGCCATTATAACATTCCTATTATAATATTCTTTATATCAGAAAGCGGAGCCTGTTTTATGACTGCGCCTTCTTCAAAAGCAACACACGGCATACCATATACAACGCAGGAATTTTTGTCCTGACCTATCGTATATGCGCCTGATTTTCTCATTTCGGCAAGACCTGAAGCACCGTCACGTCCCATGCCTGTGAGAATTATACCTATAGTTCCTTTTCCCGTGACCTTTGCTACAGAGCTGAACAAAACATCAACAGAAGGGCAGTGCCCCGAAACCTTTTCACCGGGCTTGGAGGTAACATATAACCCAACTGAGTCCCTGTGCACTTCAAGCTGTTCCGAGCCGTGTCCGAGTATTATAAGACCCTGTTGCAGTCTGTCGCCGTTTTCAGCTTCTTTAGCGTTCATCTTGCATATGCGGTCAAGGCGGTCGGCGTACATTTTCGTGAATCCGACAGGCATATGCTGTACTATTACGATAGGCGGAGTATCCGCAGGGAGATCCTGCACAACTTCTATTATGGCGTCTGTACCGCCTGTGCTTGCGCCTATCGCTATCATTTCAATCTTACCGCTGTTGCTGTAAGGTCTGATTATATCGCTCCGCTTGTTGTTCTGCGGCGCTGTCGCTTTTTTGAAAAGAACAGAAGGATCGCTGCCGTCGGGCGACTGCATGATTTTATCAAAATGCAGTTTATCGGCAGATTTACGCTCGAGCGTATTATGAGTGCCGTTATTGATGATAGCTATCAGCTCTTTTTCAAAAGCAACAAGACCTGCCGCACCGCCGCTTGTGTTTTTGATCGCACCAAAAAGCCCGAATCGCTTCGGGTCATTCAGTATTCTGTCATTATTGGTTATGAGCACCGACGGAACATCGTTCAGCGCCGACGGCAGACGATAATATACATCCGCCATCAGATCGTTTATAACGGCAAAATCATAGTCTGCTTTTTTGGCAGAAAGAGAAAGCTGTTTATAGTCAACTATTTCAGATTTACAGTTATGCAGACTGCGGTCGATGATCGTTTTTGTGACCTGGCTTACAGCTGCACTGGTTCCTGTTATAAGTATGCGTAGAGGCAAAACCTCACCTCCGTCTGCGGCATTATGCCGTCATATTGTGCAAAGCCGTTATTTAAGCGGTCTGCGGTAAATAGCAGGTTTAATATATTCATAATCGGTTGAATCTCTCGGAATACTTTCTGCGTGACCGATGAACAGGTATCCGCCCGGTCTTAACACATCGTAAAACCGCTTTACTAAAGCCAGTTTTGTTTCCATTTCAAAATAAATCATTACGTTACGGCAGAAAATCAGATCAAACGGAGCTTTTTTAAAGGGTATCGGCTCCATAAGATTGAACGTGCGGAAAATCACTTCGTTGCGAAGCGCCGGCTTTACCTTACATTTTTCGCCGTCTATCCTGTCAAAATACTTCTCAAGCCAGCCGGGTGGCAGATCCGTAAGTCCGCTTTCCAGATATACGCCGTTCTGAGCGCCTGCAAGTGTTTTCAGCGAAATATCGGTAGCGAGTATCCTTGTATCCCACGAGGATTTTTCACTGCCCAGAAATTCGCTTATGTGCATAGCCGTAGTGTACGCTTCTTCTCCGCTTGAACAGCCTGCGCTCCATATACGCATTGTTTTGCTTTTTGCGTTGGCCTGCTTTATAAACGGAAGAACGGTGCTTGTAAGGTAAGTAAAATGCTCCGGTTCACGCATAAAATAAGTATGATTTGTGGTCAGCTTAATAAGCAGACCGTCAAGCTCTTTACCGCTTCTGTCATTCATACAGCAGTCAAGATACTCGTCATAGTTTTTGAATCCTCGCTCAACGAGCATATTACCGAGTCTGCCCTCGATAAGTGTGCGTTTGTGAGAAAGATTTATACCGTAGCGCTCTCTCATGAATGATACCAGACGGTTGAATTCATTATCTGTTATTTTAAGCATTACGGCTCACCTGCCTTACTTCATTTCTTCGCTTGCGTGTTCGTCTATCAGTTTTGAAACGTCAAGGACGAGCTTTATTCCATCGTTCATTTCAAGAATGGACTTGATGAATTTATTCGAGTTTACACCTGTAAGCTCCGGTGTCTTTGATATATGCTGTTCGGTTACGGGAATAACGTCCGCAACGCTGTCAACGATAAGTCCGACCGATACATCATCACCTGTCGAAACGATTATTATGCAGGTGCGGTCGTTGAAAGGAATCTCTTCCTTGCCGAATCTGCTTCTTATGTTCACAACAGGAACAATCTTACTGCGGACATTGATTATGCCCTTGATATAAGACGGTACACCGGGTACGGCGGTTATGGGCGGCACTTCAATGATTTCGATGACATCGGGTATTTCAATGCCGTATACCTGCTCGCCGATATAGAAGGTCAGTACCTTAGTTATTTCTGTATTCTGAGGATCTTTCTTTGCGTCCTCCATTGCCTTCTGCGTGTTCAGAAGTTCCTGTAATTTATCATTATAATTCTCTGACAAAGTAAAGCCTCCGTTTCCTTAGCCGATAAGATTGTTGACATCGATTATAAGCGAAATAGTGCCGTCGCCCATTACGGTACAGCCCGACAGACCCTCCGCCTTGATATTGTACTGGCTGAGGTATTTCGGGAACGGTTTTACAACCACGGGCTGTTCGCCTATCAGCTTATCTGCAAACAGGCAGACATTCTTTCCGCCGACATCGACAAGAAGCAGGATACCGTCCTCAAGCTTTGTGACCTCTGTAGGCATATTGAACTTTTCGTGCAGACGGAGGATAGGATAGCACACGCCTCTTATCATTATCATTTCGCCCTGCTTTGTATCGTTGAGCAGCTGGTTGTTTGCAACCATAAGGCTTTCCTTGATAGATGAAATCGGCACTGTGAATATCGTAGAACCGACTTTCAGCTTCATACCCTCAACTATCGCAAGTGTAAGCGGTATTCTGATTATAAAGCTTGAACCCTTGCCCTCTTCGCTTTCAACGGTAAGTGTACCGCCGCACTGTTCGATATTACTGCGTACAACGTCCATACCTACGCCTCTGCCACTGTATTCCGTAACCGTATCATTGGTCGAGAAGCCGGGCAGGAGAATCATATTCTGGATCTCCTTCGTTGTATATTCGCTTTCGGGCTTTGTAAGAAGTCCGTTTTCCTTTGCCTTTTCAAGAACCTTTTCGCAGTTGATGCCAGCACCGTCATCTGAAACGGTGATGATAACTTCACCTGCCGAGTGCTTTGCAGACAGCTTTACAGTACCCTTTTCGGGCTTGCCCTCGGCAATACGGACATTTATATCGTCCTCTATGCCGTGATCCATACAGTTTCTTACAAGGTGCATAAGAGGATCGTTCAGGTTATCTACTATGCTCTTGTCAACCTCGGTCGTTTCACCTTCAAGAACAAGCTCTGCTTCCTTGTTCAGCTTTATCTTCATATCACGGACAATTCTGCCCATCTTCTGAAATACGCCTGCAAGCGGTACCATTCTGATAGACATTACGGTATCCTGAAGCTCGTCTGTCAGCTTTCTGAGCTGTCTTGCCGCCTTTGAGAAGCTCTCAAGCTCAAGACCCTCAAGATCGGGGTTTGCTATTACCATTGACTCGGTCGTTATGATTTCACCGACAATATCATGCAGTGTGTCAAGCTTTGACAGATTTACGCTGATAAGGCTATGCTTCTGACCGCCGTTAGCCTTTTTAATGTCCTCCTGAGCCTTTGTGACCGCACTCTTTGCGGCAGGCTTTGCAGGAGCAGGCTGAGCCTGCGGCTTTTCCTCCGTCTTTGCAGGGGCGGCAACGGGAGCAGCCTCTTTAACCGGTGCGGGAGCAGGCTTTTCTTCGGCAGGTGCCGCAGACGGTGTGTCTATTATCTCATAAGACTCAACGTTGACTGCACCTTCTATGGCTTTAATTACCGTATCATTGTCTCCGTCGAAGCCCTTGAAGGTCACAAGGAAGCCGTTCTCGACAATATCCTTTGCCGTATCCGCATTGGATTCAACATCGGGAGGAGTACAGCTGATAACTTCGGCAACTTCCTTTATCTTTGTCAGCAGAAGGAAAGCACGGAGGTTTTCCATCTTACAGCCGTCCTCGAAGAATACACGGACGGTCATGCTTCCCTCAACGTTGCTTCCTGAAGGAGCGGCAGATGCTTCCTGCTTTGCCGCAGGAGCGCTTTCAGCAGGAGCGCTTTCAGCAGGAGCGGCACCGCTTTCCATTGCCTTTAATCTTTCCGTTGCGTCTTCGAGCTTTTTGAACGTTTCCGAGAAGTCGGTAGGCGTATAGTCGTCATCCCCCGAATTCTGTATATACTCGATTTCAGCCTTGTATAGATCGGAAACCTCAAATATAAGTTCATATACAAAATGTGCGTCCTTCGCAATTTCTGGCTTCTCCCTTATTACAAAGAACATATCCTCGCCCTTGTGTGCAAGATGCTGGAGATTTTCAAATCCCATCATCGCAGACGAGCCTTTGATTGTGTGCATTATTCTGAATATCTCGTTGATATCCTCCTGCGAGAATACATTTGCATCCTCTGTTCTGAGAAGAATTTCATCGAGCTGTTCAAGCAACGTATTGGTTTCAAATATGTACATTTCGAGCATGGATTCCATGCCGGGTTCAACCTTTGCCATATACAAAACCGCCTTTCCCTGATTTTTTTATTTTGCAATCGTAAGATTGATATTGATAAATCCCTTGAAATGTGCTAAACTTAAAGTCAAGCAATGCGATGCACGGCTTTAAAATGTGCATCTGAAAGGAAATATATATGCCCAACATTCCACAGATTACGGCTCCTGTTTCCAACAGTAAGAGCTATTCGTTCACAAACCGGCAGTATGACGGTAATATAGAACCGTTTGATATGGTCGAGCTTGCTCAGCCTATCAAAGCATCTACGGCGCAGGATAACGATTCCGCCGCCGCTATGATGATGGGCAGAAAGAATCTCGCTCCGCTTACTGTTCAGATAAAAGATCCCACTATGGCGGTCGAAACGCTCAAGAACCTGTTAAGCTCGGATCTGCTCGAGCAGACGATGATCAACGGTTACACAGAGCTTTACGACGATATGGATGAACTTATCAAGAGCTTTTATCTTGCTCCCGAAAAGCTGGTCCGTGAGATTCAGAACCAGGAAAAGCAGAACACGATGTTCAGCGGTGATGAGTTTTACAAGCTGCTCCACGGTATCCTGAAGACCACCACAAGCCCCGATATAAAAGAAAGTATCGGTCAGCTACTGAAAGCACTCAACTATTCGTCAAACAAGCAGGAGATACTTAATGCACTCGGTGCGAATCTCAAATTCCTGTCCGAATATTTTTCACCTAACGAGTCGCTCTCCCGTAAACTCTCCGATTTGTCTTCACAATGGAAGAGCAGTAGTGCGGCTGATATGTTCGAGCCGCTCAAGAGTGAAACGCTCGCACTGCTGAAGGACGTTTCCGCAAGTCTTCTGAACGATGAAAGAACACAGACGTTCATTCCGCTCATAATACATAATCTTTCACGCTACAACACCAACAACGGTATGCTCAAGGAGAGCTTTGCAAATCTCCTTGCATATATTCCGTCGGATGATATGCGTAGGGAACTGTCTGTTGCATTTGGAAATCTTCTTAAAAAGATTTTCAGCAAAAAACAGCTCAGCGAGATGTCGGATATTCCTGATAGTTATAATAATACACTAAATCAGTCTGAAAATCAAGACTATTTAAGCATTTTTGACAATAAAGCTGAAAAATTAACTCTGTCTTTGTTTATTAAGTCACATTTATCCGATGAAAGCTATCTTTCGGAGCTGGATTTGTCCAGAGATAAACTGGAGTTTCTGACATCGCCGTTTGATGAAGGAAAACAATCCGGATTGCAGACACTTAAGAATATAATAATGGCAATGCTCACAGGCACTGACAGCCGACAGATTATTCCTGCAGTGCATCGTGATTTTCAGGGGATCAAGGATATGGCGGCACTTGTCGATTATCTCAACGAGATTCTCCGTGAAATGCCGGATATACCTCAGCGTGACACGCTTTTTGAGTTTTTCACCAATATAGTAAATGAGATGGCACAGCGTAAGGAACTGCCGCCTTCGAGCAATATCCCTTCCGCACCGTCTACTCTTGATAAGCTGACCGATTTTATCGGTAAGAATATAAATCACGAGGCTATTCAGTCGCTGGACGATTTCAATGCGTCAAATCTTCTGCAGAGCCTTCTGAATGCACCGGGTGTATTCACGCCTCTTGCACACTATATCCTGCCGTTGCAGATTGAGGATACAAAGGCGTTTGGCGAGCTGTGGGTCGATAATGACGAGAACAACCCCAACAACACGCCTGTAGGACAGAAGAATTACCACTTGTTCCTGACATTTGACGTTGAATCTATAGGACGTTTTGAGGTAGATATGTACGCACTGGGTGAAAACATCAATCTGTCGCTTCTTTATCCAGAAAAGTTCGGCTTCAAGATAAAAAAGCTGACCGATAAGATTGACCTTATAATAAGGAATATCGGCTATAAGCCCGCAAAATTTGAAACTGCGGTGCTGAGAAAGCCTCATGTGCTGACTGAGGTTTTCCCGAAAATAATTGACAGGAGGAAGGGTCTTAATGTCCAAGCGTAATTTAGGAAAGCAGGCTGCGGCGGCGCTTAAGTACAATCCAGACCTTAACTATGCTCCGGTCGTGGTAGCGTCCGGCCTTGGCGAGCTTGCGAAGAAGATTATAAATATCGCAGACGAGAACGGCGTTCCCGTTTACCGTGACGACGGCGGCGCTTCTTGTAATGCTCAACAGCGGTGAAACGATACCGGTCGAGCTGTACAGAATTATTGCGGCTATCTATGCGGAGGTCGTTTACTCCGCTAATGATATGAAAAAAGGCAAATAAGCCAAATACAAAAGAAAGAAGATAAAAGAAATGGTAAAGACAAAAAATCTCACATTAATGGTTACGGCGGCTGTGCTTGCCGCACTTACCTGTGTTGCGACAATGGTGGTACAGATACCTATGCCGCTTACAAAGGGCTATGTAAATCTCGGTGATGTAATGGTGCTTACATCGGTATGGCTTATCGGCTCGCCGTGGGGAGTTGCGGCGGCAGGCATAGGCTCTGCGATGGCGGATCTGCTTACAGGTTATGCTTATTATGCGCCTGCAACGCTGATAATCAAGGCACTTATGGCAGTAGCGGCATTCTACATTGCAAAGTGCTTTATGAACGGCTCTTATTTCAAGTCGCTTGTCGGCAAGGTAATCGGCGGCACTGTGGCAGAAATAATTATGGTGGCAGGCTACTTCGTTTATGCTATTATACTTTACGGCAACGTGGCAACAGCGGCGGCAGGTATTTTCGGAAACGCAATACAGGGCGCTGTAGGGCTTATAGCAGGCGTGCTTCTGACAGTTGCGCTTGAAAAAGCAGGAACGAAGAAATTGCTCGGTTTTGATAAGTAATCATTCATTATAGTCAGGCGACGAAGGTAATTTTACCATTCGCCGCCATTTTTTGACCGTTCGTGCCATATTTGTTGAAATTCTCTTTATGGAATGTTACAATTGTATGATAGATAAGTAATGCATATCATTATTTAAAATTTCCCGGATAAGGAGAGACAAATGAAAAGAAAATTTTCAACCAGAATCATAGCCGGCATAGCAACATCTGCCGTGCTTGCAGTCGGATCGCTGTCCTTTACGGCGATAAACGCAATTGCCGATGAAGCGGTGAGCTATTACGGACTGTCCGCAGACGGTACGGTTATAAGCGGAACGGTAACTGATTATACAAAGATAGCTTCATACGATACCGCATGGGGCATTGCCGGTAAAGAAACGTGGTATGTGGCTGACGGTATCTTTAATATCTATACAACAAATCCTCTGAATCTCAAAGGAAATGTAAATGTCATACTCAAGAACGGTGCAGAGGTAAGTGTATTGAACGGTATTGCCGGCACAGACGCAACAATAACTTTTTATAGTGAGAGTGAAAACGCAAGCGGTGTTATTGGCTTTATCGGAGCCACAGGCGATGATGGCGGGTGGGGCACGACGAATAGCGGTTCCGATGAGGCTAACGGAAAGAACGGTGAGGACGGCAAAGATGCGGTAAATGTTTCGTCGTTCACGGTTGCAGGCGGCACTGTAACTGTTATCGGCGGCGATGGTGGTAAAGGCGGCGGTGCAGGTTATGGCACTAACTACGATACAAATGAATCGTATTATGGCGTTGGCGGCGACGGCGGTAACGGCAGTGTGGCTATAACCGATAATACAAAGGTGTATCTTAATGGCGGCAGACTTAACGTTACAGCCGGAAGAGGCGGAAACCCCGGTACAAATACCCATGTACCGTCTGAACAGCAGGATAATTATAAAGGCAAGCCGGGAAATGACGGAACATCGGTAAGCGGAATATATGCCGTAAACGGTATTCTCAATGTCAATAAGCTTGATGATTCCGATGCAGACGATATTTCGGGCGATTTTAAGCTCCTGTCTGTGAACGGTTACGAAAATGCAAAGCTCGATATAATCGGTAAAGGAACGGCGAAGGTAACTGACGGCACTGTTATTGAAACCTACGGCGATATTTCCGTAGCAGGTACTCTGTCTGTTGACAACGGTACGATACTCACAAACGGCAGTATTACAAAAGCCGGCGCACAGATAACAAAGACGAACGGCGGCGTTATCCGCAGGTTCACACCTGCTTACGGTGCCGGATATACACTGGATTATGCAAGCGGTAAGTGCATTGCGGAAACCGGCTATAAAATAAAGCTGTCGCACGGAAATACTTTAATCGATGTTGCCGGTCCCGACACAATTGTATCGGAATCAAACAGACTTAATATTGTCCGCATCGGTGACGGTGAAATAATAGATGACAGCGAGCCGTGCGTAAATGTAATGCCCTATTGCATAAAGGCAAATAATACGAATGAAACAACCGTAACGGACGGAAATGTCTTTGCTATGAGAGGAGTTTCTTCAAGGCTTGTATTTGCTCTGAACAATCCCGATGAATACCGTTTCTCAGGCGTTACGGTAACAGATGCTTACGGTAATGCGGTATCTGACGATAAGTACGAGTTCGACAGCACGACAGGCGAGTTCATCGCACTTTCGGTTGACCGCAACCTTATTGTAACTGCAGACGCAAGTCTTAAAGATGTAGAAATATCTGTAACAGACAGTGAAAACAATCCTGTGTCAACTGTTGACTTCGGTACAGATTTTGATAACGGCAGTACGGCAACGCCTTTGATGTTTAAGCTGAAAGTCACAGAGGGCGGTTCTATAGCAAAGTACAGAGTAGTAAAGGAATCCGACCTTAATAAAGCAAACGGTGCCATAACTGATACTTCTTCGTTCACAGTATCATACACTGCCGGCAATGAATGGGGTACAGCCGATGACGGCTCTTCAAAGCTTGCAAAGGGTGCAACGGCAACATTCACAGTTAAGCCCGACAGCAATTTAGCCGCAGGAACTTATACCGAAGATTTTATCGTTATAACAGACAGAACCGCTTATGCTGATGCGTCTGCAGGCACTCAGGATAAGGCTCTGGCACGTTTCACGCTGACTTATAAGGTTGAACACGAGAGTGACGGTAAACTGTATTATTCCGATCTTACCGGACACTATAATCTTTGTAAGAACTGTCAGGCAAAAATCAATAAAGTAAATCATATATTTGATGTAAAGACCGTAAATGAGGATACGCTTGCAGCTCCTGCGGATTGCTTAACTCCTGCCAGGTATTTCTATTCGTGCGAATGCGGAGCGCATACAAATGATACAATGCTTGTATTTGAAAACGGCGATTTGGGCGATCACACATTAGGAGAGTGGACAGTATCAAAAGACTCTACCTGTGTTGCAGGCGGTCAGAAAACAAGAAAATGCAAGGTTTGCAGTTATACCGAATATGAAGATACCGATATAGATTCGGACGCTCACGAGTGGGAAGAGGATTACACAACAGATAAGGAACCTACCTGCACGGCAGCAGGCTCTGAATCAATTCATTGTTCACTCTGTGACGCAAGGAAGGATATAAAGGAGATTTCTCCGAAGGGACACGACTGGTCCGAGTGGAAAACTCTCGTTGAGCCGACAATCACATCTGAGGGTAAAGCGTCCAGATCCTGCAACGTTTGCGGCATCAAGGAGGAGAAAGCACTTTCTAAGCTCAGCGGTAAGAAGGAATGGAAACACGATAAGAATAAGCACTGGCACGTTGACGACAATGGCAATATAATCGATGCTGACGATCACGAGTTCAAGTGGGTGGTGGATAAAGAACCTACCGCAACAGAGCCGGGTATAGGCCATTATGAGTGTATAGCTTGTGCGTTTGAAAAAGCTCCCGAAGAATTCGGAAAGAGAAACCCCGAAACAGGTGCATCGTCACTTGCCGCCTGGATTGCGGTAGCGGCTGTTGCCGGCGGAGCAGTTCCTGTAACGTATAAGGCAAGAAAAAGAAAGAATAAGTAAGTAAAAGTATCTGAGAGCAGACGAAAGTCTGCTCTGTATTTTTGCACACAAAAATGCCCTGCAACGTTCTAAATACGCTGCAGGGCAGATTTTATGCGGTTTTAATGTTAAATTCTGAAGTAGTCAACGCCACCCTTGAACAGAAGCTGTTCCTTGTTGCCGTCAACATTAACGCAGGTATCTGAGCTTATACGCTCTGTATGACCCATCTTACCGAGTACACGGCCGTCAGGAGAAATGATACCCTCGATAGCGCACATCGAGCTGTTGGGATTGTATGCAAGATCCATTGTAGGCTCGCCGTTAAGGTCAACATACTGAGTAGCAATCTGACCGTTTTCGATGAGCTTTGCGATAACCTCATCGCTTGCTACAAAACGTCCTTCGCCGTGCGAAATCGGTATGTTGTAAACCTCGCCCACCTTACAGTGCATAAGCCACGGTGACTTGTTGGTGCAAATCTTTGTGAGTGCAAGCTGTGACTGGTGTCTGCCTATGGTGTTATATGTAAGCGTGGGGCTTTCGCTTGACAGAGGAACTATCTTGCCGAAAGGCACAAGACCGAGCTTGATAAGAGCCTGGAAGCCGTTGCATATACCAATCATAAGACCGTCACGGGCATAGAGCATATTCTCTACAGCGTCCTTGATCTTAGGATTGCGGAAGAATGCGTTGATAAACTTAGCAGAGCCTTCGGGTTCGTCACCGCCTGAGAAACCGCCGGGAACAGCTATCATCTGGCTGTCCTCGATTCTCTTTGCAAATTCGTTTACGCTGTCTTCCATATTCTTTGCAGAAAGGTTTCTGATAACGAATATTTCAGCTTCACCGCCGTATCTGTTGAATGCGGCAGCCATATCGTATTCGCAGTTAGTACCGGGGAATACGGGGATAAGTACCTTAGGCTTTGCAATAGTGCCGGGAACCTTGTTTGTGAGAAGATCACAGCCCTTGTCATAAGCAACCGATACGGGCCTCGGCATTTCGGGGAGCGAATTCTTGAAGATAGGCTCAAGAACAGCGTCATACTTCTTCTCAAGATCTGCAATGTCGAGCTTGACATCGCCTGCCGTAATCGTGTAGTCGCTCACCGTTTCGCCGATAAGCTCTGCGCCTTCTATTGCGCCCTTAGCCTCGATGATGAATGCACCGTAGTGCAGACCGAACAGCTTTTCATCGTCCATAGCTTTAAGCTTTGCACCGATTCTGTTACCGAGCGACATCTTGAAGATACCTTCTGCAATACCGCCGTGAGCTAAAGTCCATACTGACAGGGCAGTGCCGTCTGCAATTGCCTTTTCTACTGTAGCAAATACCTTCTTGACGCTGTCAAAGTCAGGCATACCGTTTTCATCGTATGCAGGTTCAATGTAGTAAATGTCACTGCAGGGGAGCTTGAATTCAGCGGAAATTATCTTGTCTGACTTTGCGGTTGAAACTGCGAAAGAAACGAGCGTGGGCGGAACATCTATATGCTCAAATGTACCAGACATTGAGTCCTTGCCGCCTATAGCACCGCTTGAGAGTGCAATCTGAGCCTTATATGCACCGAGGAGTGCGGCAAAAGGCTTGCCCCAACGCTCAGGATCGCCCTGTGTACGTTCAAAATATTCCTGGAATGTGAGCCAGCACTTTTCGCTCTTACCGCCTGCGGCAACTACCTTTGCCATACTCTCGACCACTGCAAGAGCGGCTGCGTGATAGGGTGACTGACGGCTTACGAAAGGATCGAAGCCCCATGCCATTATGGAAGCTGTCTTTGTGTTGCCCGAAAGTACGGGGAGCTTTGCCGCCATAGCCTGTACGGGTGTCTGCTGTGTCTTGCCCGAATAAGGCATAAGTACAGTACCTGCGCCGATTGTTGAGTCAAAGCGCTGTACAAGACCCTTCTGTGAGCATACGTTAAGGTCGGTAACGAGTTTTTCCCATTCTTCCTTAGTGTTGTGTCTGCCTGTAGAGTAGCTGACTGTGGGAGCGGGAACATATATATCTGTGTGCTTTTCCGCACCGTTTGAATTTAAGAATTCTCTTGAAATGTCGCAGATAGTCTTGCCGTTCCAGTTCATCTTGAGTCTGGGGTTTTCGGTAACTATCGCAACGGGAGTAGCCTCAAGGTTTTCCTTGCCTGCAAGAGCAATGAACTTGTCAACATCGTTCTTGTCAACTACAACTGCCATTCTTTCCTGTGATTCTGAAATAGCAAGCTCTGTGCCGTCAAGACCGTCATACTTCTTGGGAACTGCGTTGAGGTTGATTTCAAGACCATCCGCAAGCTCGCCTATGGCTACGGAAACACCGCCTGCACCAAAGTCGTTGCAACGCTTTATCAGCTTTGTTGCGTTCTTGTCACGGAATAATCTCTGGAGCTTTCTTTCTTCGGGAGCGTTACCCTTCTGAACCTCAGCACCGCAGGTTTCGAGCGATTCAACGCTGTGCGACTTTGATGAGCCTGTAGCACCGCCGCAACCGTCACGGCCTGTTCTGCCGCCGAGCAGGATGATTATGTCACCGGGGACGGGACGTTCACGGACAACGTTCTCGGCAGGAGCGGCACCGATTACAGCGCCTATCTCCATACGCTTAGCCATATATCCGGGGTCATATATCTCGGCAACGTGACCTGTTGCAAGACCAATCTGGTTACCGTATGACGAATAGCCCTGTGCGGCTGTTGTTGTTATCTTTCTCGGAGGGAGCTTGCCGGGGATCGTCTTGTCAACAGGGAGCAGGGGATCCGAAGCGCCCGTTACACGCATAGCCTGATAAACGTAAGAACGACCCGAAAGCGGATCTCTTATAGCACCGCCGAGGCAGGTTGCCGCACCACCGAAAGGTTCAATCTCAGTGGGGTGGTTATGTGTTTCGTTCTTGAACATAAGAAGCCACTGCTCGTCCTTGCCGTCAACGTCAACGGTTATTTTTACGGAGCAGGCATTTATTTCTTCACTCTCGTCAAGGTCGGGGAGAAGACCGTCTTTTTTCAGCTTTCTTACTGCGGCGGTCGCAATATCCATAAGGCAGACAGGCTTTGCGCTTCTGCCAAGCTCCTCCTTGTCAAGCTTATATTCCTTATAAGTTTCGGCAATGTAGGGAGCGTCAATCTTCGCATTGTCGATTATTGTTCCGAATGTTGTGTGACGGCAGTGATCCGACCAGTATGTATCTATCATTCTGATTTCGGTAAGGGTAGGATCTCTCTGCTCCTTCTTGAAATATTCCTGACAGAACTTTATATCGCCAAGATCCATAGCAAGTGCGTACTTCTTGATAAACTCGGCAAGCTCGTCTTCGGAAAGACCGATAAATCCGTCAAGCACAGCTACATCCTTCGGAATATCATACTTTACATCAAGCGTTTCATACTGCTCAAAGCCGCATTCTCTTGCTTCTACGGCATTAATGAGATAGTGCTTTATCTTAGTGAAATCCTCATCTGAAATATCGCCCTTAAGGATATACAGCTTTGCGTATTTAACTGTGGGACGCTCGCCCTGGCACAGCATCTGTATACACTGAGCGGCTGAGTCTGCTCTCTGATCGAACTGACCGGGTAAAAACTCGGTTGCGAACATCTTTTCATCAGCCTCAATCTCAGGCAGTGAATAATAAACATCGTCAACAGGCGGTTCTGAGAATACGGTGGGAGTAGCTTTTTCAAAATTCTCCTTTGTGATACCCTCTGCATCGTAACGGTTTACGATACGCACATCCTTGATACCTTTAATCTGAAGTGCGGTTTTAAGGTCTGAGAGAACAGCTTTTCCCTCAACGGCAAACTGCGGTTTCTTTTCCACATAAATGCGATAAACTGACATAAACTTCCTCCGTCGTTTTTTGTGATAGTGCCACAGGCTTTTGCAAGCGTGTAAAGGCACAAAACTATCAATACCTTTTAATTATACTACAATATCTGCCCGATTACAAGCATTTTATTTCTTCTCCGACACAAAAATCACTGCCCGATGCTCCTGTAATTTGTACAGTAATTATATCCTGCCTGTTTGCGTCACTGCCGTATATGCGCACGGGAACGTACTGCGGGGTAAGGCCGTTTGCGTATTCTTCGCTTTCCCTGCGCTGAATAAGCACCTTTTCCGTCTTTCCCACGCACGAACGGAAATATTCCTCTTTCAGCTTTTTTGCAAGGCTGCTTATAGCATGGTATCTCTTTACGGCAATATCATGTGCAACGTGGTCTGTGCGTCTTGCCGCCGCTGTACCCTCTCTGATCGAGTAGGTAAAAACGTGCATTGCCGCAAAACCGACTTTTTGGGCAAATTCGCAGGATTCTTTGAATTCTTCGTCGGTTTCCCCTGCAAACCCTACCATAATATCGGTAGTTATCGCACAATCGGGAAACGCTTTTCGCAGCCTCAGGACTATATCATAGTATTCATCGGGCGTATAATGCCTGTTCATACGCTTCAATGTAGCACTGCTTCCGGACTGGAGCGACAGGTGAAAATGCGGACAGAGCTTCTTTTGCGCCGCCATTCTTGCTATATCCTCATCTGTCAGCAGCTCCGGCTCAAGCGATGACAAACGTACACGCTCCACACCGTCCACCGAGCATACCGCCTCTAT
>ERZ791861.955-NODE-955-length-15093-cov-2.470741_pt1 | contig 15093 bp, 9 predicted proteins | sample MGYA00510283_ERZ791861 | MGnify/ENA primary metagenome ERZ791861 (study PRJEB30046, sample SAMN00792074) | human gut metagenome | study: EMG produced TPA metagenomics assembly of the A metagenome-wide association study of gut microbiota in type 2...
ATCGGGCTTCACGCCCAGCGCCTTGGCCATGATCACCGAGTGGAGGAATACGGCGGGCTGGGTGACGCGGGTCTGCTTCAGTTCTTCGTCCGTACCGGCGAACATGATGTCGGTGATGCGGAAACCGAGGATCTCGTTGGCTTTCTCGAAGAGTTCCTTCGCAGCCGGAACGTTGTCGTAGAGGTCTTTGCCCATTCCGACGGCCTGGGCGCCCTGGCCCGGGAATACGTATGCGTGCTTCATAATTTTTTGCGAATTTTATGTTTGCGGAGGCAAAGATACGAATTTATTTCCTAAATTTGCACCGCAATGGTTCACAAAGGGCCGGGCAAGGCCCCGTGTGATTAAATGGGAATGCCGTGAAAATCGGCAGCAGTTCCCGCTGCTGTAAGTTCCGATAGTTGCCGCGACACGCTGAAAGCCACTGGTCCGAGAGGGCCGGGAAGGCGTTGCGGCAGGAACGAGCCAGAAGACCTGCCTTGCAGCTTCCCGACGAGGAAGAATCTTTTTTCGGGGTGTGTCTGCGGAGAACGGAGCATCGCAAGTCTTGGTATTTCGTGGCTGAAATACGGGTATGGACGTGAAAAAGGTTCGATTCAGAGAGGTTCCGGGACCGGATTTTTTATTTTACGAACATACTTAAAAGCAGACGAACGATGAAAAAACTCTTGCTTTTCGCATTTGCGGCCTGCGCTTTGGCCGCCTGCTCGGACGATGACGGCGATTCCCGCGTCCCTGCGACTGCGGTTGTGCTCGATTGTACGGAAGAAGAACTTGCAGTCGGCGAAACCCTGCAACTCACCGCAACGCCGGCGCCGGCGAATACCACCGACGACGTGGTGTGGTCTTCGGATGCCGAGGAGTTCGCGACGGTCTCCGAATCGGGTCTTGTGACGGCCGTGGCTGCCGGAACCGCCAAAATCTCGGCGACATACGGTTCGGTGTCGGCAACCTGTACCGTGCATGTGAGCGAACCCGATCCGGAACCCGATCCGGACCCCAATCCCGATCCGGAGCCGGAACCGTCTAATTTGATTTCTTTCGAAACGAGCGAGGGGATGCTTGCTATCGACGGCAAGGCTGTACAGCTCGGCGACATTACCGTTAGCGGCGGTTCTGCGGCGGGAAATCACCATAATGTCTTTTGGGCGAAGGGCGGCAGCTACGACGATCTGGCCGTAGGTGGCGTTTACAACGGGTATCTTTGTTCGACCTCGGATGAGAAGATTTGGTTCGGAACCTATTTTTCAGCCGACATCGGCTACGGAGACTATTGGGGCGGTTTCGTCTTGTCTGCCAATTACGGGAGAACGGCTACGAGCGTCAATTATGCGAACCAGTTTATGGTATGGGCCGATAAGGGAGCAAACGGTTCGTCGAACTGCATGATCGGTTATTTCGACGGATATACGAGCGGTTATGCAACTCCGATGATCGAATTTGTGGAACCGCGTCAGGTCAGCTATCTGTATATGGCCAACAGCGCGATTACCTACCCTTATAAGCCGACGCAGGTTGACGAGGCTTCGTATTATTATAAAGTGAAAATTACCGGCTCGCTTGAGGGCAAGGAGACCGGTAGTGCGGAGTGCTTCCTGATCAACGGTTCGGAAAAGTTGTCGGACTGGAAAAAGGTCGATCTTTCCGCTTTGGGCAAGGTCGACTGTCTGACTTTCTCGCCTGCTTCGAATGAGGCGAATGCCTACGGATTGCTCGTTCCCGCTTATTTTGCCATCGACGAAATCGGACTGATTGCCGAGAAGTAATTTAGAGATTAGTTTCCGGAGAAAGACCCGCAGGACTTCATCGTTTTGCGGGTCTTTCGTATCGGGGGGAGGGATGTCCGGACGGAACGGGCTTATTCGTCCCGGAACTCCATGCGGCAGGGCAGCACCACCGATTCGGGTGCCGGGCGGACGGAGCCGGGCGATTGGCTTTCGCGGATTTGCCGCAGCAGGAGGCGCACGGCGTGGGCGCTGATCTCTTCGACGGGGAAGCGGGCGACGCTCATCCGGGGGGCGGCCAGGCGGAAAAGCGGGTCTTCGTGCATGCAGGCAAGCCCCCGACGGCCGTCGCTGATGTCGATGCCCCGGTCGTGGAAATAGCGCAGGGCCTCGGTGGCGAGGATATGCGTGGTGAAGAAAAAGCCGTCGGTGTCGGGAACCGTGGCGAGAATGCGGTCGAGCGTATCGCAGACGTGCTGCCGGTAGCCGGCATAGGCGACCTCTCCGTAGAGGCGGGGATCGGCGTGCAGTCCCGCTTCCGCCAGCGCGCGGAGGTAGCCCCTGTGCCGCAGTTCCATCGTCGGGAGGTGGGGGAAGGTCGTGATGATGGCGATTTTGCGGAATCCCCGGGCGGCAAGATGACGGACCAGCGCATGGCTGCCCGCCTCGTTGTCGATCACCACGCAGCCGGCGTCCGTTTTCGCGAGGCCGCGGTCGAACAGCACGACCGGGCAGCCGCTCTCCGCAAGGCGGCCGACCTCGCGTCCCGAAGCGTCGGCCGGGGCGATGATGATGCCGTCGACCTTTTTCGACCGGAAAAGCCGTATCAGGGCGTTTTCCCGTTCGGTTTCGGAGTTCGAACCGGCGATCATCAGCGAGTAGCCTTCCCGCTCGGCTTCCGACTCGATCCGGTCGGCGATGTGGGCGAAGAAGGTGTGCGAAATCGAGGGGAGGATCAGTCCGATGGTTTTCGATACGCCCGTGTTGAGGCTTCGGGCCAGCAGGTTCGGTTCGTATGCCAGGGAGCGGGCGCAGGCGAGCACGCGGCTCTGTGTCTCCGCGCTGATCCCTTTTTTGTCGCCCTGCCCCGAGAGGACCCACGAAACGGTCGTTTTCGAGAGGTTGAGCTTGCAGGCTATGTCCTTGAGTGACGCTCCCACGATTTATCCGTATAAGCAATGCTCTACAAAGATAAAATTTTTCCGGCATTCGGCAAATAATCCGGCCGTAAAATGACGCCGGGAGTTCTGTATCCGGGGCGTGGAAGCGAAAGTCTCCCGCAGGGCAGGCCCTGCGGGAGACTTCGTATCGGGAATGCGCTTATTTCGAGATCAGGTTTTCGCGCTCGATGTCCTTGAAATAGCGGTAGGTGGCTACGCGCAGCTCCTCGGCGGCCGGGTCGTCGCAGACCAGAATGCCGTTGGGGTGCACCTGGAGGGCCGAGATGGTCCACTGGTGGTTGTAGGAGCCTTCGACGCCGTGGCGCACCGCGCGGGCTTTCTTGTGGCCCGTGGCGAGGATCAGCACCTTCTTGGCCGACAGCACCGTGCCCACGCCGACCGTCAGCGCGGTTTTCGGCACGAGCGAGATGTCGCCGCCGAAGAACCGGGCGTTGACCTGGATCGTGTCCTGCGTCAGGGTCTTGAGGCGCGTGCGGGAGTTGAGCGACGAGAACGGCTCGTTGAAGGCGATGTGTCCGTCTTCGCCCACGCCGCCCATGAAGAGGTCGATGCCCCCGGCCTCGACGATGCGCGCCTCGTAGTCGGCGCACTCCTTGGCCAGGTCGTCGGCGTTGCCGTCGAGAATGTTGACGTTCTCCGGCCTGATGTCGACGTGCTTGAAGAAATTGTTCCACATGAACGAGTGGTAGCTTTCGGGATGCTCCTCGGGGAGACCCACATACTCGTCCATGTTGAACGTGATGACGTTCTTGAACGACACTTCGCCCGTCTTGTGGCGGCGGATCAGTTCCTTGTAGGTCTCCAGCGGGGTCGAGCCGGTCGGCAGCCCCAGCACGAAGGGCGACGAGGTGTGCTGCTCCTTGTTCTTGATCTGGGCGATGATGTAATTGGCGGCCCACTGGGCTACCTGCTGGGGGGTATTTTCAATGATTAAGCGCATGGGGTGATTTTTTAATGTTCAATGCTTCATTTTTTAATCGAAGTTTTTGTGAAGATGCGCTAAAACATCTTCACAAACACCTCGATAGCCTGGTATTCGGCCATGCCGAGCTGGTCGTAGAGCTTTGCGGTGTTCTGCGTGCGCTCCTCGGCCCGCTGCCAGAACTCGCGGGGATCGCTGCCCGGGAAAGGCATGATGTCCTTCTGCGAGAGGTGGCGGTAGATGGCGTGGCGTTTCATAATCAGCTCGTCGGGCGACAGGGGCACGGCCATGTCCACCATGCCGAGGTCCCACTCCATCCAGGCGCCGCGGTAGAGCCACAGGTGGCACTCCTTCAGCCACTCGTCGTCCTTCACGACTTCGAGGGCGCCGAGCACGGCCTCCATGCAGGTGCGGTGCGTGCCGTGGGGGTCGGCAAGGTCGCCGGCGGCGTAGATCTGATGGGGCTTGATCTCGCGCAGCAGCTTGACGATGATTTCGATGTCCTTCTCCGTGAGCTGGCCCTTCTTGATGCCGCCCGTTTCGTAGAACGGCAGGTTGAGGAAGTGGGCGTTGGTGTCGGGGTTCAGTCCGAACGAGCGCACGGCGGCACGCGCCTCGGCGCGGCGGATGGCGCCTTTCAGGTCGAGCAGCGGGCGCGGCTCGGGTTCGCCCTTCCTCTTGCCGGCGATGACCTTTTCGACTTCGGCGTAGTGGTTGCCGTAGCCCAGTTCGCGGGCCGTGTCGATGTTTTGCAGCACCACGTCGTCGTGCACGGCCACGTTGCCCGAGGTTTCGTAAGCCACGTGCACGTCGTGACCTTGCTGCACGAGGCGGATGAACGTGCCGCCCATCGAGATCACGTCGTCGTCGGGATGCGGCGAGAAGACGATCACCCGTTTGGGGAAGGGCGACGAAGGTACGGGGCGCGTCGAGTCGTCGGCGTTGGGCTTGCCGCCCGGCCAGCCCGTGATGGTGTGCTGGAGGTCGTTGAAGACGTCGATGTTGATCTGGTCGTAGGCGCGGCCCTGTTCGAGCAGTTCGCCCAGCGAGTTTTCGATGTAATCCTTATAGGTGAGTTTCAGGATGGGCTTCTTAACCACGCCGCAGAGCCATACCACGGCCTTGCGGACGAATTTCGGCGTCCATTCGCAGGGACCCACCATCCACGGCGTCTGCTCGCGGGTGAGCAGCTGCGCGGCATTCTCGTCGATCACCACCTCGATATTCTGGTGCGCCTGGAGGTACGAGGCGGGAACCTGATCCGTGATCTCGCCCTCGACGACCCGCTGCACGATGTGGGCCTTCTCCTCGCCCCAGGCCATCAGGATGATGCGGTTGGCGCGCATGATCGTGTCGATGCCCATCGTGACCGCCATCTTGGGCGTGTTCTCCAGCCCGAAGAAAGCGCCCGACTGGATTTTGCGGGTGTTGTAGGTCAGCTGCACCAGCCGCGTGCGCGAGCGGGAGTAGGACCCCGGCTCGTTGAAGCCGATCTGCCCGTCCTCGCCGACGCCGATGATCATCAGGTCGATGCGCCGCACCGAGTGGTCGTACGACGCGCAGTATTCCGAAACGCGGTCCTCGGGAACCGTACCGTCGGGGATGTGCACGTTCTCGGGCAGGATGTCGATGTGGTTGAGGAACTCCTCGTGGATGCGGTAGTTGCGGCTCTGCTGTTCGGTCGACCGGATCGGGTAGAACTCGTCGAGGCTGTAAACGGAGACGTTCCGGAAGCTGATCTGCCCTTCGTGGTGGCGTTTCACCAGTTCCCGGTAGAGACCCAGCGGCGTGCGGCCCGTCGTGAGGCCCAGCACGAAGGGCTGCGACTCCTCGTAGACCTCGTTCGAGCAGTGGATTTCGTTGTACATGCGGATCGCCTTGACGATGTTGTCGGCGACGTACTGCACGCCTTCGTACTCGTTTTCGTAGACCTTGGTGTGGATCTTCTCGTAACGATGGATGATGTCGCGCGGAGCCGATTCGGAAATCAGGCCGCCGTCTTTGGGAAGTGAATACTTGTTGTTCATACGTTTATGTAATTTGTTAATCTTTCTCTCTGTCGGTTTGTTGCCGATCGTGTTGTCGCCGCCGTTGGCGTCGTTTACAAGTCTGACCCCACCCCAAATCCCTCCCTCGGGAGGGGACTTAAGGCGCAAAAACACGCGCCTTGACTGCTGTGGCGGCTCGGCAATTCGCAAGCGATTGCGCTCGCCTGTTGCCTGCAGTTGTCGCATCGCGACCGGATTGTCTCTTGGCTTTCAGCTTTTCACTTTTCACTTTTCACTTTTCACTTTTTCACTTCTCGAACGTCGCCTCCTCGAAAAACTCGGGACGGTGGAAATCGGGTTTCTCCGTCCGGATCGGCCGCCACGAGAGGAAATGGGGGTGCGAGAGGTTGTCGCCGCATTTGTAGAGGTTCATGCGGGCCTTGAGACCGCTCCAGTCGGTCAGCGCATGGCGGAAAAGCGCCTGCGGGGGGATGGCCAGCGTGAGCGACCAGCGGTTGTCGCCCTCGCGCTCGGCGAAAGGCTCGCCGCAGGGCAGCGTCGTGTAGCGTTTCACGCCCGCTAGCACCTCGGGCGAGGCGTGCTCGGCCTCGGTCCGGGATTTGCGCGCCCCGAGCAGCATCCGTCCGATGCAGGTGGTTTCGAAATTGTAGTACATCCCTGTGTCGGGCGCGATGAAGAACTCCGCGCACGAGTCGGTCCACACCTCGCCGTTGTCCTCCGTGACGAGCGCCGCCGTGTAACGTTCGGCGACGTCGAAGCGCAGCATCAGCCAGTCGCCCGTATGGAACATCCGGAAGCTGACTTCCGGGGCGTAGGGAAATTCCGCGGGCCAGTTGCAGCACGCCACCGGCAGCGGCTCGATTCCGGCGAATGCCTCGTCCACGGCGGCCCGGTCGTCGGGCGCGATGCCTGCTATCTTGCGAATTTCCATTCCTTATTTGTATTTGGCGACGGTTTCCCGTACGATTTCGCACATCGTGCCGTACTGCTCTTCCATGCTTTGCAACAGTTTGTACTGGGCGCGGGTGCGCACGAGGTTGTGCTCGGGGTATTTCGTTTTGTAATAGGTGTCGCCGTCGATGTAGTCCATCAAAAAACGCAGCACCTGCTCGAAGGTGATGTAACGGGCCGAGAATGCCAGGTGGTCGATTTCGGCCTGGTTGAGCTGTCCGGCCCGCTGCGACAGATAGCCTTCGGTATAGGCGCGGAACATTTCGAGGGACATGCCCACGCGCGAAAGGTCGCGGTCGTCCTCGTCGCCCGTGTTGGCGTAGGAGCGGATGGCGTCGCCGAAATCGTTGAGCGACGTGGAGTTCATCACCGTGTCGAGGTCGATGGCGCACAGCACCTCGCCCTGCTTGTTGAAGAGGATGTTGTTGATTTTCGTGTCGTTGTGGGTCACGCGCGTGGGGATCGTGCCGTCCTCGACCTTCGACCAGAACGAGAGCATCTCGTCGCGGCGCGATTCGATCCAGCCGATCTCCTCCGCAAGGTCTTTCACGCGGCCTGCGGCGTCGCGGCGCAGCGCCTCGTCCCACTGCACGAAGCGGTGGCGGATGTTGTGGAAGCCCTTGATCGTCTCGGCCAGCGGCTCGGTGAAGTCCGCCAGCTGGGCCTGGAACTTGCCGATGCCCTCGCCGCCCTTGCGGGCCAGTTCCGGGGAGTCGGCCTTGTTGTAGGCGATCGTGTCGCTGATGAAAACCGAAACGGCCCAATATTCGCCCTGTGCGTCCACGTGATAGAGCTTTCCGTCGCGGGTCGCAACCACGGTCATCGCCTCGCGTCTGGGGTCGCCCCCGGCGGCTGCGACGCGGCGGCGGATATGGTCCGTCACTTTGCGGATGTTCTCCATCATGGCCGGAACGTCGGGAAAGATGCTCTTGTTTTTGCGCTGGAGGATGTAATCCGGCGCATCGCCCGCCGTGCGGACGATGAACGTGTCGTTGATGAATCCCTCGCCCAGCGAGTCGATTGCCGTGATAGCGCCTTCCAGCGCGAACTGCGACGCTATTTCCTGTAATTCAGCCTTCATACGATGAGGTTGTTTCGGTTTTGGTTGTTAAAGGTTAAGTTTCACCTCCAAAGTTACTGGAAAAAACGCAGAAATGCAACCGGATATTGTGAAAAAGCCCGCCTTTCTTGCTGAAGGGCGGGCTTGCGAAAACTTTCGGACGGGTTATTCGATCGGGTCGATCACCGTGAACGTCACCTCGTAGGGAGCGGGTGCCGACTGTCCCTGGTAGTTGCCGCCGGCGACGATGAAGGTCACCGTGTAGGTCCCCGGCTCGGTGTAGGTGTACGAGTAGCTCGGCAGGTCGTCGGTCACGCCCTTGATGTTCAGGCCCGTGTCGGGCGAGATCGTGTTGAGCGCGACGGGCTGCATGAAGGCCCACTGGTCGATCTCGGGGAAAGCCCCGGCGCTGAAGCCCTGGAAGACGATATTGGCGGTGTTGTTCGCTCCCGGCTGGCCCTGGAATTTCAGGTTGCCGTTGCCCGATACATTATGGATATAGGGGGCGTCGGCGTGCTGCGAAGCCAGCGAGAAGGGGACGAATTCCATGTCCGGGTAGTTGTAGACCTGCGTGTCGTGGCCCTTGAACTTGACCGTGATCTTCGGATTGATCCGATAGGTGCGCATCGTGGTCTTGGGGTCCGGATAGAAAAGGTGCATGCCCCACGAAAAACGGTCGGCGAACCGGGTGATGTCGTAGGTGTAGATTTCGAACTTGTTCGCGTTGTTCGGCGTGAACTCCAGTTTGGTCCAGTCGGCGCAGTCGTTCGCCGCGATGGCTTCGACCACAGGGCGGTCGGTGGCGGCGTCGCTGCCGTTCAGCCCCGCGAATTTGTTGCCCGCAAACAGGACGAGGTTGTTCAGCGTGCCGTACTGCTGGCTGATCTCGATCTCCAGTTCGCACGACTCGATGTCGGCGATGTCGACCTTCGTGCGGTTGCGGTGCTTGTACTCGTGTCCCGTGTCGCCCGTCCAGACGGTGATGAAGTCGGCGTTGCCGCTGAAGTTGAAGACCACCGGGTCGCCCGTGCGGTAGGTGTTCGTCGGCGCCAGCTGCACCGAGAACTCCAGCGGCTCGTAGATCTCTTCGTGTTCGCACGAGGCTGCCGCGGTTGCGAGGGCCAGCGTCGCCGCGAGGTATGTGATTCGTTTCGTATTCATCGTATGCTCTGCAATTAAGCGTTTTACCATAAGGGGTTCTGTCGGAGCGCGTGGTTCACCGCCAGCTCCTTGGTCGGAATCGGGAGGTAGATGTGGCGTGCCGTCACGTTGGCGTAGTTCGCCGACGCATAGTTCGTATAGCTGACGTTGCGGTACTTGTTCTCCGTCGGCTGGTTGGTCCCGGCGTTGTGCATCTTCTCGACGAACGTGCCCCAGCGGATCAGGTCCCACTTGCGAAGCCCCTCGAAAGCCAGTTCGCGTCCGCGCTCGTTGCGCACCAGGTCGCGGAACGAACGGTAGTCGCCCAGCAGGCTCTCGTCGGTCTTGACGCCCGCGCGTTTGCGGATTTCCCGGATGGCATCCTTGGCCTGGTCGTCCGGCGCCCCGGCGTATTCGTTGATCGCCTCGGCGTACATCAGCAGCACGTCGGCGTAGCGAAGGATCGGAAAGTTGATCGTCGTGTAGAGGCTCTTGGCCGACATCTGTTTCTCGTAGACCGTCTCGCGGCGCCATTTGCCGGCGTTGCGGACGGCGCACATCACCGTCGGGTCGTAAACCAGATCGGCGGGGTCGAACGCGTCCTCGATCGTCTGGTCCAGCCCCTCGATGTCGGGCATGGCGAAATTGTTGTTGTAGACCCACGGCGTCTTGAACATGCTCTGCGTCTGTTGCAAGTAGCGCGTCACGGTCTCACCCGCCTTGTTCTTGTACGAGATTTTCTGGTTGTTCATTCCGCGGTAGTTGTAGCCCGGCAGGTTCCACGTCAGCCGCTTGTCGATGACCGTGGTGCTGGCCGTTTCGTCTGCCGTGCGGTCGTTCTCCCAGTAGAGCTGCCAGAGGGTGTAGGAGCCGTTGTAGTAGCCGTAGGAGTAGTTGCAGGCCCACTCCGAGTAGTTGGTCGTTCTCGACTGCGAACGCAGGCCGATCAGGTCACCGATGCGGCCGTTCGTCCAGTCGGTCGCGCTGGTGCGGTCGCCGAGGAATTCGGCCTCCCACATTGATTCGTGGAACTGCGTGTCGTACTGGTCGCGGATCATGTTGATGAAGATCTCCTCGTAGCTCTCGTTCAGGTCGTGCTTGTGCGAGGCGATCACCTCGTTGGCCCAGTAGGCGGCGCGGCGGTACATCTCCTTTTTATCCAGTCCGTCGATCTGCTTGACGCTCTCGCCGGCCATGAAGAGATAGACGCGGGCCAGAATGCCCTGGGCGACGGTCTGGCTGACGCGCGAGGGGGTGTTGTCGATGGGCTCGTAGAGGTCGGGAATCGTGGCTTCGATCTCGTCGGCGCACCATTTGAGCACCTGCTCCTGCGGCGTTGCGGCCATCTGCACGTCGTTGGGGTTGGGCGAGGTGGTCGCCTTGACGCGCAGGGGCACATCGCCCCACGCCTGCGCCAGCAGGAAGTGGTAGTAGGCGCGCAGGAACCGCGCTTCGGCGATGTAAAGCCCGATGTCCACCGAAAGTTTCCCGGGGTCGATCTCCGTCTTTTCGACGGCCTCGATGTAGCGGTTGGCGTTCTTGATGCCTTCGTAGAGCTTCGACCAGGTGTCGTAGATCGCCGCCGTGCCGGCGCTGTGGTTGTAGCGGTCGGGACGCGATTCGCTGTTGTTGTAGTTGTTGAAGTAGCAGAGGTCGTCGGCGTTGGCGATTTGCAGCGAGTAGTAGTTGCCGTAGATCGCTTCGCTGTTCAGCACGCCGTAGACGCCCGCCAGACCGTAGATTAGCTTTTGTTCGCTGTTGTAGTAGCCGTCGTCGGGGATGATCTGCGGATCGGTGTCGAGGAAGCTGCACGCCGGAAGGGCAGCGGTGAGCAGCGCCAGCGTTCCCAGTTTCAATATGCTTTTGATTTTCATGGCGTAATGTTGCGTTTAAACCGTTAGAATGTGAGGTTTACGCCGGCCGTGAAGCCGAATGCGCGGGGATATGCCGACCAGTCGAATCCGGGCGTCAGCACCGAGTTGCGGGTCGATACCTCGGGGTCGGGACCGCTGTAACCCGTCAGGGTCCAGATGTTGTCGGCCGAGACGTAGACGCGCATCTGGCTGATGCCCGCCTTGCGCAGCGAACGGCTCGGCAGCGTGTAGCCCAGCGAGACGTTCTTCAGCCGCAGGAACGAACCGTCCTCGATCACGCGCGACGAGTACTCCTCGCGGCCGACGGCGTTCACGCGCGGAATGTTCGACGCGGGATTCTCCGGCGACCAGCGGTCGGCGTAGGAGGCCAGCTGGTTGGTCTGGCTCCTCCATCCCGATTCGAAGACCAGCCGGTTGGCGTTCAGCACGTCGTTGCCGTAGCTCCACGCGAAGAAGATGTTCAGGTCGAAGTTCTTCCAGTTGAAGTTGTTGCCGAAGCCGCCCGTGTTGAGGGGCTGTCCGCAGCCGATGATCGTGCGGTCGTAGTCGTCGATGACCCCGTCGCCGTTCATGTCGCGGTATTTCATGTCGCCCGGCTGCATCGCGTTGCCCTTGAACGAGGGAACGCCGCTGACGAGGTTGCCCTTGTCGTCGAAATCCTCGGCCTTGTAGGTCCCGTCGTAGATGAAGCCGTACATCATGCCCGTGGGCTTGCCCACCTGCGAGATGTAGGGGAACTGCGAGTTGAAGCGCGTCTCCCACGATACGGAACTCTGGAGCGTGTTCTGTCCGTCGACCAGCCCGAGAATCCGGTTGCGGTTGAAGGCGATGTTGAACGACGTGGACCACTGGAACTGACGGGTCTTGACGTTCACCGTTTCGAGCGTCAGCTCGAAGCCGCGGTTGCGGATCTTGCCGATGTTGAGCATCCCCTGTTCGAAGCCCGACGAGGCGGGCAGCAGGGCGTAGAGCAGCAGGTCGCGCGTCACCTTGTCGTACCAGTCGGCCGTCACCTTGATGCGGTCCTCGAAGAACCCGAGGTCGAGACCCGCGTTCCACTGCTCGGTGGTCTCCCACTTGAGCCGCTCGTTGGCCATGTTCGAGACGTAGTAGCCCGGCACGCGCTCGCCGCCGAACACATAGTCGAGCGAGTTGCCCGAACCCGGGTTGACGGTGATCTGCGAATAGAAGTCGTAGGGGGTCTGCGTGCGGTTGTTGCCCGTCAGGCCCCACGAGAGGCGCAACTTGCCGTTGCTCATCCACTCGCTCTTCTTCAGCAGATTCTCGCGGTTGAAGTTCCACGAAAGGCCGGCCGAGGGGAAGTAGCCCCAGCGGTTGTCGGAGGGGAATTTCGACGAGCCGTCGGCGCGGAATGAGAAGGTCAGGTAGTATTTGTAGCGGAAATTGTAGTTGGCGCGCAGGAAGGCCGACATCATCCGCCAGTCGTAGTAGTTGCTCTGGACCTTCTGGTAGTTGCCTGTGTGGATGCCCGCGATGCCCAGCTCCTCGGAGGTGATCTGCGTCGACGCAACGCCGTCGTAGGTGTTCTTCTGCCCCTGGAGCGAGAGTCCCGCCATCAGGTCGAGGTTATGGCTGCGCCCCAGGCGCTTCTTGTAGTTGAGCGTGTTTTCGTTCGACCAGCTCGTCTGGTCGGTCCAGTAGATGGCGCCGTTGACGCCCTTGCCGCTGGGCGAGCCGGCGTAGCCCGTGTAGGTCTCGCTGCCGTTGAACTCCTCGCGGCGGCGTTTGTTCAGGACGTAGCCGCCCGTGGTCTTGAACGTCAGGTCGGGGGTGATCTTCCACGTCAGCGCCAGGTTGGCGTTGAGGTAGTCCACCAGCGTCTTGCGGTATTCGTTCTTGGCGGTCTTCACCGGGTTGAAGCGGTAGTCGTTCGATCCGTCTACGGCTTCGTCGAGCATCGAGTCGAGGATGTCCTGCCCGGGAGGCGTTACGGGGCGGTAGCCCCAGACCGAGTACATCAGCCAGCCCGACGACGACGAGGTGGTCTGCGCCGTGGTGGGGGTCACGCCGTTGGTCGCCGTGCGCGAATAGTTGGCGTTGGCGTTCAGCGTGAGTTTTTTCGAGATGGGCAGCGTGAAGTTGGCCTTGCCCTGGTAGCGCTGGAAGTTCGAACGGATGATGATGCCGTCCTGGTCGAGCGCCGAGAAGCCCACGTTGTAACGCAGCCCCTCCTTGTTGCCGCCCGAGAGCGAGACGTTGTAGTTCTGCTGGAAAGCCGTGCGGTAGAGCTGGTCCTGCCAGTCGATGCCCGGGATGTGGCGGTAGTCGTCGAGCGTCAGTCCCTCGCTGAAATAGCTCTTGTTCATCGTCTCCTCGCTGATCAGTTCGCTCTGAAGCCGGACGAATTCGTAGGAGTCCATCAGGTCGGCCTTGTTGGCGATCTTGTTCAGGGAGAACGAGGCGCTGAAGTTCACCGTGGGCTTGCCCTCGTTGCCGCGTTTGGTGTTGATCACGATGACGCCGTTGGCTCCGCGCGCTCCGTAGATGGCGGTCGCCGAAGCGTCTTTCAGCACGTCGATCGACTCGATGTCGGCGGGGTTGATCGACGCGGCGAACGACCCTTCGGACGGGAATCCGTCGATGATGTAGAGCGGGGCGTTGCTCTGCGTGAGCGAGTTGTTTCCGCGGATGGTGATATTGGCTTCGGCGCCCAGCGAGCCGTCGCCCGTGGTGACGACCACGCCGGCGATGCGTCCGCCCAGCGCCTGGTCGAAGTTGGTGACGTTGGCCTTCATCATCGTTCCCAGGTCGGCCTTGGCCACCGAGCCGGTGAGGTCGCGCCGCGTGGTGGTTCCGTAGCCGATGTTGACGATCTCGACGGCGCCGATCTGCGACGCCTCTTCGGTCATCTTGACGTTGATCGCCGTGCGTTTGCCGACATACTCCTCGACGGTCGTGTAGCCCAGATAGGAGAAGACCAGCGTCTGGTCCTCCCGGGCCTTGATCGAGTAGCTGCCGTTGGCGCCCGTGGCCGTTCCCGACTGCGTCCCCTTGATCAGGACGGTTACGCCCACCAGCGGTGCACCGTTGGCGTCAACCACGCGTCCGTCCACGGCGTTCTGCGCAAAGGCGTCCCCCCCCCGGAGTACCGATAGGGTCACCAGCGCTGCCGCGGCCATGCGTTTAAGTGCTTTTTTCATAAATAAATCAGGTTGTGGGTGAAAATGGTTATTTCTTCTTGAGCCGGAACTCCACGGGCTGTCCGTGGCGGCAGGTTATCTTCAGCAGCGTTCCGGTGTCGTGGGAAACGGCCTCCACGCCGGGATATTGTGCGGCAAGCTCCCATGCGCCGTCCAAAAGCACCTCTTTTTCGATGGGACGGCTCTCCTGACGCGTGGTGTAGGTCTTCTCCGTGAGGCCGAGGTCGGGCGTGCAGACGCTCATCACGACCTGTCCGTCCGTGTCGGTGCGCTCCATGACGATCGACTCTCCGGTCGCTTTGCGCACAAGCCCCTGGCCCGTGTATTCCCCGAAGCAGACGTAGCCCGTGATGCCCGTGGCGAGGTCCTTCACGACGTGGGCCGTGTTGTCCCGGCGCAGCACTTCGTAGCCGTCTTTCTTGATCAGGCGCGTGATCTCCTTGTTCGTGGGCTGGATGTAGACCGCATATTCGTAGGCGGCCTGCTTGGGGGCGCGGCCGTGGTCGATCCAGGCCGTGGCGAAGTTGCCCGTCTGGGGTGCGCGGGTCTTGTCGTTGGGCGAGGTCTGCTCCTTTTTGGTGATGTTCACCGCTGCGGCGTTCTTCACCACGTAGAAATTGCCCTTCGTGTCGGAGAGCGCCAGCCGCTCGCCTCCCTTGGAAAGGTTGAGCGGGAAAGCGTCGTAAAGCTCGCCGTCGACTTCTATCTGTTCGGCCGGGCTGTCCATCCGCAGCTGGAAAAGCGTCGTTTCGGTGGGGTATGCCTGGTTGTCGTTGTCGATGCCGCTGCCGAGGAAGACCATCCGGTTGTCGAAGCAGAAGACGGATTTGTATGCCGTGGCCCCGGGGGTGAAGTTCTTGCGGTCCTTTTCGACGAAATGCAGGGCCAGTATGCCGTTGCGGCCTTCGAGCGACGAGGCGCCCGAGAAGCGCTCGGGGTTGCGCTCCATGAGCGTCCCCGGCAGCGGGCTTTCCAGTTCGGGGTAGGGCAGATGGATGGTCGTGGCGCCCGGCACGCGGTTCCAGTCCCAGCCCTCCTGCACGAATCCGCTCGCCGCGGCCGAGACGGGAT
>ERZ791861.959-NODE-959-length-15040-cov-4.743410_pt1 | contig 15040 bp, 19 predicted proteins | sample MGYA00510283_ERZ791861 | MGnify/ENA primary metagenome ERZ791861 (study PRJEB30046, sample SAMN00792074) | human gut metagenome | study: EMG produced TPA metagenomics assembly of the A metagenome-wide association study of gut microbiota in type 2...
CGCCGCAACATTAAAACCGGAGATACAGAAGAGGTGAAAGTTGTATGTTGAATTATAAGCGTTATTATCTGCGTCCGAATAGTTATGACTATCTGGCGTTGAACAAGGTTCTTAGAACCAATGATGCAAAATATGGGTATTTGCAAGAAATCGAAAAAGACGGCAGGCGGTATATTATTGCATCCCGTCACTGTTTCGGAAGCAACACCGTAGAGGACGTAATTGTGGGGGTGCGAGTATGACATTGAAAGACTATTACAGATTTACTTTAGGCACATCCGACCACCTGACCCGCTGCCGCGTGCTGTGGGGCGGGTCGGAGATTATGAACGACTATTTTAGTCGTTTGGGCGATATCGGGCAGAATATTAAAATTCGTTCGGCCCGATACGACGAAAAACACGATATTTTGACTGTGTATGCGTCGGATAAAGGTTTTGTTGAGTATCGGAACGCATTGCGGCATTGGCAGCATAATGAAGGGAGATATAACAAAAATGACTTCAAGAAACGGGGCTTTTAAAGTATGCCATGTTTACGTGTACCGGAGCAATAAAGATGCATGGTGCGCGTCAAGCTGTTTGTATGTAGACCCCCGCGAAATTCGTAAATTTTATGAGTGTATCCGCACATGCACGGCGGGGGTCGCTGATTGTGTGTTGACAGAGACGCGAGACGGCTTTAGAATTGAGGTGTATAAATAATGGCACGAAGCGCTAAACATTTACCAAAGTACGTGCCGCAGTCGTGGAGCTATTACAGCCCTGACACTACCGACCCGAACCGGCTTACAAACGCGGAGCTTGTAAAGGTCATTCGCAAGGCCGCAAAGGCCGCAAATCAGCGTTTGCGCGCTCTGGAAAAAAGCGACGTTATTAACACAGCGAAAACTGGTGCATACAAGTACGCAGAGAGCCAAATGCCGGGCAAAATTAAACCCCGTTTTAATGAGCGGCCCAAAGAGAGCGCCGACAGGACGGCGCTCAAGCACCAGTATTTGCAGTTGCGTGAATTTATGACGATGAAATCAAGCACCGTTACTGGTGTAAGAGCAATCAAAGATGCACGGTATCAAACCGCCGTGCAGCGGGGGTTCAAAGGCACACAAGAGCAATGGGACATGGCGGTGCAGAAATTTTTCACCAAAGCCGCAGAAAAGCTTTTCGACAGTGATAAGATTTATGACGCAATCACGGGAAACAAGTCTGATGTGCTTGAAGATATTATAGCGGCAGACAGAGACGACCAAACGACAAAAGGTCAAGCGCTGTTAGACTATGTAAGGAGAATCACGTAAATGAGAGAAACGCAGGGCGTGCTTGTTAGCGAATGTCTAGCTGAATATTTGCCGCGTCTTGTGTGTCCGCGAAAAGTTAATCGCACCAAAGGCCGGAAATATATGTCAAGCTATCTGGATGTAACAGCGACGTTTGACATTGAGACCACGAACACCGACACAGACGGCTTTGCTTACAGCTGGCAAACCTGTATAGGTGGTGAGGTCATTGTTCCCCGGTATTTTGAAGAGTGGGCAGAAATGCTTGAAACTCTGGTGGATAAGTGGGGAGTTAATGAGAAGAACCGGCTTGTGTTGTATGTGCATAATCTGGGCTATGAGCATCAATATATTATGCAGCTGTTAACGGCTCGTTGGGGGCTGGCTGATAGCTTGTATACGAAAAGCCGCAAGCCCCTGTATTTGCGCTTTGATAACGGGGTTGAGTTTCGGGATAGCTTCAAGCTGTTCCAAAAGAGTCTTGCCAGAGCAACAGAAGGTTGCACGCATGCAAAACTTGCGGGCGACCTTGATTACTCTGTTTATCGCACTCCTGATACATTTTTGACAGATACGGAGTTTGCGTATTGTGTCAATGATGTGTTGGGTTTGTACGAAGCAATTGAGCGATTGAAAGCAGAACACGGGTACAATCAGGCGACAATCCCATACACCAATACCGGCATGGTCATTGAAGCAGTGCGCAAGGAAATCATGCCAGACCGGCGATGCATGGCGGCTATTAAGGCGCTGCAGCTTGACCGTGAACAGATGGCGCTTGCATATCACTGCATGGCGGGTGGTGACACCCACGGCACGCGTTGGCGGGCCGGTCGCACCTACATCAATTGCAATTCCTACGATTTCAAGAGCGCGCACCCGTCGCAGCAACTGCTTTGGAAATTTCCATCCGGTACACCGGTAACGTTGCCTGCAGACTTGCCGGAAGAGGATTTGCAAAAGTTCATCAAGGCCGGGTATGGCTGGATAGCGAAACTCTGCATCATCAATCCCCGGTGCAAGCCTGAATGCCCTGACCCCTGTGTGTCTTTCAGCAAATGCCCCGATGTAACGGGCCTTGATGAACTTGACAACGGGCGTGTTCTGGGCGCTGATGCTTTGTTCTGGTATTGCGATTCCAACGACTACCAACGGTTTATTGATGGGTATACCTATGATAAAATAGTTGCAGTGGAAAGCGTGGCGTTTCGGCTGGACTACTTGCCGGATTCTTTTCGCAAAACGATTTACGAAAAGTTTCGTGTGAAAGAATCAGAGAAAGGTAGTCCAGATTATGCTTTTGCAAAAATCTGTGTCAACACCATTTTCGGTGCATGTGCGCAGAAAACGGTACGTGATGAATACGGCTGCGACCCCGACACACTGGAATGCACGCACAAAAGTTGGATTATGAACTTGCAGAGTAAAGACGATGCCGACATACAGAAATCACAAGAAAAGAAATTTCCTTTCTTGTGGGGCCTGTGGACTGCATCAATGTCCCGTCTCAAGCTGTGGGATATGCTAAAGCGCGTTGGCTGGGAAAAGGTCATCTACTGGGACACCGACAGTTGCAAGTTTGAGGGGGAGAAACAGCCTGCCATTGACGACTACAATGCCGTTATTCGTGCGCAATGTGTGTTACGTGATTGTGTAGTTGAGAAGAAAGACGGCAGCAAAGTCTATATTGGCGTTGCAGAGGACGAACACCCGCACGACCGGTACGGAATGCAGGCTTTCAGGTTTCTGCACGCAAAGTGCTATGCGTGCGTTGATGCAGACGGCACGATTGAAAGCACCATTGCGGGAGTGAGCAAGAAAGCCGGTGTAAAGGCCCTTGATGGCAGCATTGACAACTTGCGAGATGGCCTTTTAATATCCCCTGCAGGCGGTCAATGTCTGGCATACCATGATGAACCAATACGCACCCGCACCGACTTTGCAAAACCCACGGTTTCCGCGTCGTGGGTCGTTATGACCCCCCGTGAATACAGGGTATCGGATGAACGTAGCCTTTTAATGGAATGTGAGGTATCAATATGAAATTTTGTGATATTATGCTGTGCTGTGGGGTGTTGTGCGTCCTCAACGCGATTTGCTTTGTAAATGCTTGTTTGTTGGTGGTGCTAACTGTCTTGCGTTAGCAGTGTTAACGTGTTGATAGTTTCACAAATTGTTCATAGTTTGTTAACACATCGGCGCTGCCGATGTGTTACAATATAATCAGAAACCAGACCGGTTTCAACACAATAGACAGAAAGGAAAATGTTATGGCGAGTATTTCAAAGGTTGAGTTTTGGGAAGATATCGCGGGGAACGTTATCGGGCTGGTGTTCGACCCTGCCGGGCAGCTGACGAACGCGGTGCAGAATCTGGCAGCGCAGCAGCCCCTGCCCCGCCCCGCGCTGGTCGAAGCAGCACGGCAGGCTTTCCCGTTCGCCCCCACGTATGACCCGCACGCATTTGGGGAGCGGTCTCTTGCAGACCTGAATGTTTACTTGCAGGCATACAATCATCACATCGCGGATATCTTCCCGGAAGCGCCGACCGCGCTTTATCCGGAACGCGCGACCCCTGCCGGGCTGCAGTTCCTTATTCGCTGGATGTTCTAAGGGGGTGAATATATGCAGGATATCAATAACAAGCTGAAGGAGATTCTTGAAAAGTTGACGGATTTTTTCGAGAATTTCGTGGATGAAATGGCAGAGGTCAAGACGAACGAGACCACCGCAATTTCCCATCTGCAGACCATCGAACAGAAGCAGGACACCATTATTGACCTGTTGCGTACCATCGCAGCAAACACCACAAAGTAAGATGTTCCACGTGGAACAAATCACACTGACAGACAACAAAAGGAGAAAAATATTATGGCATTCGCAAAAAAGAACAACGCATCCACCCCGAATAAAGCTGCTGACGGCCCCCGCGTCACCGTGGAAATGCTTCACAATCTGCATGCCGTCGTGCGTACCGTGCGGCAGGTCGCAGACAACTGTCTGACCTTTACGCTGCGTCTGTACGGCATTGACCTGTACGGTATGCGGCTGGTTGAGGGCGAAAAGAGTACGTTTATCACCGCCAGCGCCAACAAAGGCAAGAACGGCAAATACTACGACAATTATCGTGTCTACTTTGCCGAAGATGCCGCGCAGGCCGTCGAAGCTGCCGTTCGTAACGCATACGACGAAAACACGGACGAAGTAGAGGTATAAAATTATGAGCAAGCGCAACAAAGATATTGCGCTTGACCTGTATACCGGCGACGGCTGGGTGAATATCCCGGCTGTCGCCGCTTTAGGTTGTTGGTGCAATATCATTATTGGTAAACGTCAAGTCGGTAAAACGTTCGGTACGCTGAAATATATGCTTGATGAAAACAAGTATTTCTTGTACATGCGTCGTACCGTGAACGAATTGCAGGCCGTCGCTGCTGACCCTGACTTAAATCCTTTTAATGCCCTGCAGTCCGTGGGGTATGATATTGGTATTCTTAAGGCTGGCAAAATCTCCTATTCAATCGGTGATATTGAATACACGGACGAAGAGGACAAAGACGGGCGCAAGAAATGGCATATCGGCAATAAACGCGCCGTTGGCATGGCGCTGCCGTCCATTGCGGGCATTCGTGGCTTTAATGGCAACGTGTTTTCAGACCTTGTTTTTGATGAATTTATCCCTGAAAGAATAATTGCAAAGCGCAAAGCAGAGGGAGAAGCGCTTTTGAATGCATACGTTACAGTGTGCGGAAATAGAGAGCTGGAAGGAAAGCCGCCCCTGCGCATGTGGCTTTTAGCGAATGCGTTCGACATTTCCAGCCCGATTCTTGAACAGCTGGGATGTACCGACCTTGTGGCGAAAATGTCAAGGAGCGGAAAAGAATGGTGCATGACTGATACGGGTGTGTTTATTGCCATGCCCCACAGTGACCGTATCAGCGACCGACGCAAGCAAACCGCGCTGATGAAACATCTTGCAGGCAAAGGCGACTTTTACAAAATGGCGATGGAAAACCAATTCGTGTACAATAATCTCGAAAACGTGAGACCCCGCAGCCTGAAAGGGATGTCGCCCTTGTTTGCGTTTGCTGGATTATACGCATATCAAATGGACGAATTGCACTATTACATTTGTGAAAGCCCCCACAGCGGCAGAGAGCATTATGGGAGCAGCCCGCAGGCGGCAACGCAGCTGCAGGCCGTGCACCCTGAACTGCGTCCGATGATATGTCTAGGACAAGTCGACTTTTCGTCTGTCCCCGCGCTGCTCAAAACCCGAAACTATCTTGACATTAAAGATTAAAGGGTGTATGATTAAGGAGCGGGGGAGCCGCACAAAAGGAACACCCCGGAAGGGTGCGCGGCTGGCTTTTCCTTTTCCATGCCCCCGCGTTTCTGAGAGCAGAACACCGCATCCTCTATGCAGCTGGGGCTTCTGCTCCTGTTCTGCTTTCAGAAACAGAAAGGGGGTGAAACGCATGGTAAACGTATATTTTTTGAGCGTGGACGGAAATAGTCGCCTGTCTGAGCATTTTAAACTTTCAGAGTTTCAGTGCCGCGATGGGCAAGATTTTGTTGCAGTTGACCCCCGACTTGTTGAACTGCTGGAAAACATTCGCAAGGTATGCGGCGACGCGGTGCACATCAACAGCGGATTCCGCACTGCAAGCTGGAACCGGCAGCAGAAAGGCAGCGCACCCCACAGCAAGCATCTTTATGGGCTGGCTGCAGATATCTGGGTGGGTCACTATGACAAAATGCACCGGCCTGTCCGCACAAAGACCCCCGCCGAAGTCGCCGCGATTGCTGAAATCTTTTTAGGAAACAGCGGTGGCATTGGCATTTATAAGACTTTTACACACGTCGATGTTAGAACCGGTTCGAGCCGGTGGAAAGGATGATTCACATGACTATCAACGATATTTTGGCCCTTGGCAAAATGGGATTCACGGCACAGCAGGTGCAGCAGATGCTTTCTTTGGAACGCGCGCAGCAGGGCCAGCCTATCACGGCCCCGGCACAGAGCGCGGCCCCCGCTGCCGCTCCTGCAGCACAGCAGCCTGTGACCCCTGACCCTATGGCGGCAATGGCGCAGCAGATTGCAGACTTGACCGCCGCCATCAACGCAAAAACCGTTCCGACCGCTGGCACCGTGGGAAATCCTGCCCCCGTTACCAGTGTGGAAGATATCATTCTGGGGCTGGTGCAGCCTGCCGAAGCGCCTGCAAGCCCCGACTTTAACGCCGTAAAGTAACGGCAGAAAGGAGCACACAATGGCAAAATCCCGTATTAACATGCCTGAACTGAAAGGCATGAGCGTGTTCCGTCCGACTGACATTTACACCATTGCCAATGCGCTGGTAAAGGAAGTTACCGGACAGACTGCTACCATTCAGGCCATCAACACCGCCAGTTTTATTCAGGTCGGACAGATGTGCCTTGACCAGAGCATGGAAGGAACCCTGCAGGCGCTTTCTAACATGATTGCGCGCACGGTCATTTCCAGCCGCTCTTATGCAGGCCGGTTTACCAGCATCGAGACCGACCGGCAGGAATGGGGACTTTTTGTCCGTGAAATCGCTTTCTTCTCTGGCGATTTTGACGAATCCAAATTCGTCAACACCGTGCAGAATGCAGATATTCTGGTGGACGGTAACAGCGTGGACATGTACAAAATCAAGAAGCGCTATCCGCTGGAAATGTTTTACGGTGGGCAGAAGGTGCTGAACCAGCGCTATACCACTTTCCGGAACCAGCTCAAGACCGCGTTCACCAGTGAGAGCGAGTTTAGCGCGTTCCTTGCTGCCATGACCACCGAAATCGCAAACGATATCGCACGGTGGAAAACCGCAGAGAACCGTGCACAGGTCATTAACTTCATGGGTGCGCTGTACAACTCTGACCGCGATGAATGCCATGTGAATCTGACCAAAGCTTTCAACGCAGCCCGTGGTACGACCTACACCACGCATGACCTGCTGACCGCCCATCTGCAGGAATTTCTTTCCTTTTTCGTGTCGTGGCTGGAAACTACCAGCAGCCTGATGGAAAACAGCAGTGTTCTTTACCACCAGACCCCTGTATGCACCGACGACGGCGGCAACACGCTGCATCTTCTGCGTCACACCCCGAAGAGCGAACAGAAACTGCTGCTGTATCAGCCCCTTATCAACGACGCAAGAAGCTGGGTCTATCCTGCCATTTTTGGCCCCGGCTATCTGAGTTTCGGCAACTACGAAGGTGTTGATTTTTGGCAGAATATCAACGATAAACCCGCTATCTCCTGCATCCCGTCGCAGTTCGACGTGAACACGGGCAAACAGGTGACGGGCGGTGCGGTCGCTCTGTCCTATGTCGTGGGCCTGCTGTATGACCGCAAGGCCATGGCGACGACCTACTATCAGGATAGCGTGTACACTACCCCGTTCAACATTTCCGGCGAGTACTACAACACGGAACACCATTGGAAGATGAACTACACGCAGAACCCGACGCAGAACGCAATTCTGATGTTCATGTCCGACGAACCGTAAACGGTTCTATATCAACCCAACAACTGAATGTGTGGGGCCGGGTGAAAGCCCGGCCCCTTATTTTATAAGAAAGGAGAAATTCATGGCAGACCATAACGAAGGTATTGAACACGGCTATCATGCACATCTGGGCAAAGTCTCGAAACGGCTCAACAGCACAAAACGCATTGCATTGGCGGATTTGCCGGACGAATTTCCGTTTTACATGAAACGGGCCTGCAGCATGGAAGCGCCGGTATTTTACGTGCGCCTGAACAGCCTGAATATCTCGCCGCAGTACAACTACTGTTACATTGAAGAAACCCACGCATACTATTGGATTGAGGACATCACCGCGCTGAACGCTAACAATTGGCAGTTTTCTTGCACTATTGACGCATTGGCGACCTTTGCGGACGATATCAAGAAAACTAAAGCGTATATTGTATATGGTCATAACAAATTCGACGCGTCCGGCGACAGCTACCGCGTGCAGGACAGCCGCCAGAACGTTGCACAGCGTCCGACTGTATCAAGCGTGGCGCTTGATGTAACGGATGAATGCATCGACAGCACGCAGGGGGCCTTTATTCTGTCGGCAGTTGGTAAAAGTTCTGGTGTCACTACCTATGTCATGAACAAGACGGCGCTTTCACGCCTGATTGATAGCATTCAGCAGGATATTACCGCCGATTTTGGACAGATGATTTCTGACGTGCAGACCAAAACAACACAGGTTAACACGGTGGACACATATCCGCCGATGCTTGATTCAAAAGGTGGCGTTGTTTCCCGTATCGGCAGCACCACGGAAACTTACAGCGGTGCAGAAAGCTCCACGGATAAGGCTATCAAGTATCTGGCAAAGAACTTTGTGTACGGTGGCGCAGCTGTGGATTGCATTCGCTCCTGCATCTGGATTCCTATTAAGGCAAGTGTTATCCCGCAGAGCAATCAAAATGTCTTTTTGGGTGACTTTGACACCGGCGTTTCTGGCGGCGTCATGGGGCATTCTCAAATCAAACGTGAAACCGTTATTCCGATTCCGTGGCCGGTGTCGGACTGGAAGCGGTTGAACTGCCAATTGCTGCTGTATGTGCCGTTCATTGGAACCGTGTCTATCCCTGTTGATAAGGTGAACAATGTCGCCGCCCTGACCGTCACATGGTGTTGTTCTTTCCTTGACGGCAATATTTCTGTCAAGGTGGATGCAGGCACGTACACGGTATACGTGGGCAGCGCGAACATTGCAAGCCAGTATGCCATTGGTGCAAGCAATATCAGCTTGACCGGCAATCAAGCTGCAGCTACCATTGGCGCTATTGGCATTGGCTTACAGGTGGGCGGTGGTGCGCTGAGCAGCGCAGCCAGCTTTCCTATTGATATCGGCCCTATTCACGGGGAGCTGGTTAAAAGCCCGTCTGCTGCTAGTAAAAATATGGGGGCTGCAATGCAGTCTTTGGGCGGCGCTGTGATGCAGATGATTCCGCCTGTCGCACAGTGTGCGGGCAGCATGACCGGAAACGCAACTGCTTTGCAGTCCATGGAAGCGTGCCTGACCCTGCTTTACTACCCGCCCACGGACGACACGAATTTTCAAAGCATGTACGGGCATCCCGTGATGAAAATTGACACCCCCGCTGCAGGATACTGCCAGACGCGCGGTTTTTCCGTCGCTGCACCAATGGCGACCAGCGCAGAAACCGCGTACATCAACGCCGCCATGGACGGTGGTGTTTTTATCGAATAAGGAAGGACAGGTGAAAATCATGTATCAGTGCTATCAGGGAAATTATGACGTGCAGGCGTGTGGCGGGTTTCGTCCCCCGTCTTTGAGCACGGACGTGCTCAACTACTGGGAGCGGTCGTTTTTTCAGCGTATGCGCGCACTGTATAAAATCCATGGCCTGCCGGAAGCAGGCCCCGGACAAATTGGTTGGGACTATGATGCTTTTCTTTACCAGCTGTTGCGCATGGGCTATGCCGTCGTGTTCAACTCCAAAACATACGGCCTTGTTGTGCAGCCGGGAGCGCCTACGGGTTTCGGTTTGCAGTTCCAGCCGCGCGGCATGATGGTGCAGACTCCATTTTTCCAGTTTGACAGGCCGCTTGAAATTGGCACAGAATGCGCCGTTATCAAGCTGACCCCCGACTATCGCGGGGTCTGGGACATCATTGAAAAGTACGCTGTTGAAATGCAGCAGCTTGAGGTGTCTATCCGGCAAGCCGTCGTTAACAGCCGCTTTGCCTATGCTGCCATCGCCAAAGACGACAAAGACCGCCGCACTCTTGAAACCATTTTTGAACAGCTGGAAAACGGCAAACCCGCCATTGTAGTAAACGGGCAGTTGCAAAAACCCGTCATGAACAAAAACGACGCACAGTATCAACTGCCCATCATGCAGTTTGACCGCGATTTGTCGAAAAACTTTATCCTGCCTGACCTGTACGACCTGAGACGCAAGACGCTGCAGGACTTTTACAAAGAGCTGGGTATCCGGGTACAGCCTGACAAGAAAGAGCGGCTTGTGACGAATGAGAGCGCCAGCGCGGACGCTGAGACGTACAATCGCCGGGAAGTCTGGAAAATTTCTCTTGACGAATCGGTGAAAGTGTGCAATGATATGTATGGAACCAGTATTTCAATCGAAATCAACGAGCCGCCAGAGCTGAGAGAAGGGGGTGCAGATAATGCCACTGTACTGGGGGAGCATGACGAACCAAAACAGCACGAATCAAAACAGTGACGCGCTTGACCGCGCGTGCAAGCTCCTGTGCAATATCCCGGAAGGCCTGTTTCGTGATTTTGCTGTGCCTGCTGGCATGGATAGAGAACTCGCCATTCAGATTATCATGCGGGAGCATGGACTTGCACCCCTTTACAGGCCTGACCCGTATTGGATGGTGGACGCTATCCGGTACTGGGTGCAGGAGAGCATGCCTATCTGGGAAAAACTCTATAGCACCACGCAGCTTAAATACAATCCCATCTGGAACACCGACGTGCAGGAGCGTACCACCGATATCCGCACCACTGACCGCGATACGACGCAGGACAGAACCGCCGTCAATCGCGGCAAGAGCGGGCAGACCGTGGGACAGGTGACGACCGGAGACTATCACGAAACCGGAAGCACAGAGCTGCACGACGAAACAGCCGGAACCGGGCATACGGAGACCGAAGGAAAGTCTATCACAGACGATACCAGCACCACCACGACCAAAAACAAGACGGATGTTGTAGGCACGGACAAAAAGACCACGGAAAGCACCAAAAAACTTGACCAGACTGTGACCCGTGATATTTCCCCTGAAAACGCTCCCGATTACCAGCCCGACGACCAGACGCACACCGTGGCAGAGGAAACCTTTAAAAGTACCGAAAACGGGGAGCATAAAGAGACCACCGACTTTACGGGAAATTCCACCACTGTAGCCAATTCGACCACCAACACCACCGGCACATCTGACACAGAGACCCACGGGCACGAAGACCAGACGACCGGAAGCCAGACGGACGGAACGACCAAAGGCACGACCGACACGAAGACAAAGGCCCACGATATCCGGCACGAAGATGCCAAAGAGGTAGGCAAAGAAAAAGTCACCGATATGTACAATCACGGCTGGATTAAGCAGGGTAACATTGGAGTTACCACCACACAACAGATGATTGATGCCGAACGCGAAACAGTCCTGTTTGACGTGTACATGGCGATTGCCAATGACTATCATGCAAAGTTCTGTTTGGATGTGTATTAAGGGGGCAACACCATGGACGCAATTATCGCCGCCCTTGTATCTGGAATTATCACCCTTGCGGGTGTCCTGATTGCTAACAGCAAATCACAAGCCGTCACAGACGTGAAAATTGAGGAGTTGACGCGGGAAGTCCGCAAGCACAATTCCTTTGCTGAAAAAATCCCCGTCATTGAAGAGCAAATCAAAGTCGCAAATCATCGCATTGATGATTTAGAGCATATCAACCAATTGAAAGGAGAAAAACCATGAACGACCTTCATATTTCCGCAGGCACTATTGCCCGCACCCTTGTCCTTGTCCTTGCCATCGTCAACCAGATTCTGAGCGCGTGCGGCAAAAGCCCCCTGCCCATCGAATCGGAAACGCTGGAACAGCTTGTAACGGCTGGCTTTACCACCGTCGCCGCCCTGATTGCATGGTGGAAGAACAACAGTTTCACCACCAATGCACTGAAAGCTGATGCACTCCTTGCGCAGCTGAACGGCAAACACTAACTGACTGACCCCCGCGCAAGCGGGGGATTTTATGAAAGGAGCCGCATATATGGCAGACGAAAAAAATACCGATATCAGCACACCATTTATTTTTCAAACATCGCCCCCGTATGCTGCACCCGGCGACCATTACCAGTATGACTTGTATTGGCTGGTGAACCAGCTCAAGCAGGCATTGAACAACACCGAAACACTGAGGCTGCACGATATCGGGCAGGATACCCGCCTTGATGGTCTGGATATCTTGACGGCGCAGCTGAAAGATGCAACCGACCAGCTTTTTGCAAAGCTGAAAGCAGGCGACTTTACCAAAGATACGTTTATTGAGTGGGTCAACACCAATATGACCGATATCATTTATCAGATGGTGCGGTTTGTGTTCTTTGGCCTTGACGATGACGGGCATTTTGTCGCCTATATCCCCGCAAGCTGGAAATTCCTGCACTTTGATACCCTGCTTGACCCCGATAAACCCGGGTTTGGGCATTTGGTCGTTTACTACTAAGAAAGGAGCATTTTCATTATGGCAAACTGTAATTGCAATGACTTCCCTATTTCCTGCGCACCACACGCGCCTGGTGGTGATTGCTGCCATCCGCACGGATGCCCCCCGCATCCGTGTCCCCCGCCCCCGTTCAAGGGCGGCACGAGCATGTATATTGGTGCACGGTATGTGCCCATTTTTGCAGACCCCGTGGAGTGGGACGACGAGCGCGAATATGAACCGTTGACCATTGTTATCCATGACGGCAGCTGTTACACCTCTAAGTGCTATGTGCCGAAGGGCGCACAGCTGCCCCCGTACCCGGAAGGACAGACAAAATATTGGGTCAAAACGTCCGACTATAACTATCAGTTCGCCGACCTCAAGAAAACCGTGCTTGACCTGTCCCGACTGGTTGAGCAGTTCCAGAAGGATAACAAGACGTTTACCGACCTGATTAACGGCTGGAACGAAAAGGTGCAGCAGTGGGAAACCGAAATGACGGCGTGGGGCGAACGTCTGGATACTGTCGAATCCAACATTACCGACCTGACCGCCAGTCTGAACGCCGAAATCGACCGCGCAAAGGCCGCAGAGCAGGCAAACGCCGCTGCTATTGCACAGGAGACTGCCGACCGCAAGCAGGCTATTTCTGAGCTTGACGCGGCTTATAAGGCGGCAGACGCTGCCGAAGCACAGACCCGTAAAGAAGCCGATACCGCTCTGAGCAATCGCATCACCGCCAACAAAACGGACATTGATGCCCTGAAAGCTGAACAGGCCATCCAGAACACCAACATCAGCCAGAACGCGAAAAACATTTCTGACAATTCGGCAGAAATCGCAAAGCACGCTGCCCGCCTGACCGACCTTGAAAGCAATGCGTCGGACTGGGATGAAGTTTTTCCGGATACGACCATTGCGCAGGAAGTGCAGAAGGAAGAGCTTGAACGCGCCAACGCTGATACTGCCCTGAATGGTCGCTGTGATACTCTCGCAGCTGACGTGGAAGAGGTACGAGACATCGCAAACCACAAAGTCGATACCACGACCTACACGGAAGGGCAGGCCGCACAGGACACCCGCATCAAGGCTCTTGAAGGTGACAATACCACCAACAAGACCGATATCGAGAACATCAAGGCCAAAGACACTGCACAGGATGCCGCTATTCAGCAGAACAAAGACACTATTGCGCATGTAAGCGGTTCTCTTTCCGGGTATGTGAAAACAGAGACCTACACGGAAGGACAGGCGGCACAGGATGCTAAAATCACCGCCGCACAGAACGCAGCTGATAAGGCAAATACCAATATCGGCGACTGGGAGACCGACCACCCGGGCCAGACTATCAGCCAGTGTGCGACCAGCCTTGAAAACGAGACTGCCGCGAATGCTGCCAAAGCAGACGCGAACGCCGCAGTTATCGGTAACTGGAACGCAGAGCACCCCGGCAAAACCATTGCGCAGGCGGTAACGGATGTGAGCGGCTCTATTCCTGACGTGAGCGGGTTCGTCACTGAGACGACCTACAATCAGGGACAGGCGGCACAGGATGCTAAAATCACCGCCGCACAGAACGCAGCCAACAAAGCCAATACCACTATTGGCGACTGGGAGACTGAGCACCCGGGCCAGACTATCAGCGAATGTGCAACTGACCTTGACAACAGAGCCAGAACGAATAGCGCAACTATTGGCGATTGGCACACGACATACCCAACACACACCATTACTCAAATGATTGCCAATATTCGTACTGACCTTGCGGGTATTGACTTTTTGAATTTTCTGAATAAGCTTTACCCGGAAGGCAGTATCGTCCCCGGTGGAAGCTTTGATTCTTACGCCCTTTACCCCCGTTTTTACTACAAAGGTTCTTCCCTTGGCTACTTTGACATCCCGGCTTTCGTCCCTGATATTGTCGCACGCTTTGACATGTGTTGGACTTTTGTTCCCAAATCCCCTACATCAATCAGCCTTTTAAACGCCGCAGGGGCCATTGTTGAAACAAAAACCGTTACAAAATGCGAAATCCTTAATATGTCCGATAACCCCCGGCTTGACATCAGGTTCGCCACTCCCTTTACTATTCAAACAACGGGTTTTTACTATTTCCAGTTTGGCCCTGTTGACCGTTTCGGCTACAGTTGGAAAAAGAACAGCATTCCGCTTGCTGAATATGACTAACATTTTCAAGCCCTAAACACAAAGAAAGGACTCCCAAACGGGAGTCCTTTTCTTGTTATTAACAGCTTGCTTTCAGCTGTTCGACTGCTCTTTCCATCACGCGGTCGATGTTATCACCGTCTGCATAATAGTACTCCTCATGCATCCCCGCACGGGTACAAATTTCACGACACATTGCGGGCTTATACTCTTTGCTTGCATTGTATGCATTCAACAGTTCGGAGTTGGTCATGTTGTAGTACTTCATATCGTAAATCTCCTTTTACTTGTAGGTGTGTTTCTCTTTCCACCCTTATTATACCACAAATGGCGTGCACATATGT
>ERZ791861.965-NODE-965-length-14987-cov-2.471069_pt1 | contig 14987 bp, 9 predicted proteins | sample MGYA00510283_ERZ791861 | MGnify/ENA primary metagenome ERZ791861 (study PRJEB30046, sample SAMN00792074) | human gut metagenome | study: EMG produced TPA metagenomics assembly of the A metagenome-wide association study of gut microbiota in type 2...
CGCCGCAGAATCACTTTCGGTTAAATAAAAGTTTGAAGCGGAGCGAGCTCCGCCGCAGAATTACTTTCGATTAAAAAAGTTTGAAGCGGAGCTTGGGGAGCTGCTCCGCTTCACAGAAAAAATATAGGAGGGTTACACATTTAAGAATCAACAAGCTTCTTAGATGTTTTGATGACAGTTATTATTTTAATGCACGCAGAGCGTTTTGTCAACCGTGTTTTCGTGTAAAAAAATGAACATTATGTTGATTTTTTGGGGCAAAGGCATAATTCTGCCGCAATTCGAGCCGATTTGCCTTGTTTCATGCACATTTCATGTTTCAAGTCAATGTTCACATCGACAGCGGGTTCGGATTATCAAAAAGGCGGCGCCGCCGAAGCAGTGCCGCCCCTTGTTAATGGGTTTGCATTCGGACCGAGCCGTGCTCAGTCCGGCTGAGTTTAAACTCAGTCAGCGATGGAAACGTTGTTGAGCTTGTCAGCTGCAATGCTTGCGTTGCTCTTGGGGAGTGCAAACATGCCAACAGCCTGGAGACCGTAGTTGCCGTCCGCGATCTTGCCGAGTTCTTCGAAAGCACCGTTGGTAACATCAAACCTGACAAGGGTCTTTGCGTTTGCGCCCGCGCCGGGAATTGCTGCCCAATAGAAGGTGTTCTCAAACAGGCAGCCGCTCTGGCTGTAGAAGTTCTGGCCTGCGAGTGCGCTGATGCCGGTTTCTGCAACCTGAGTGATAGCGCCGGTGTTGAGGTTTACGCTGCAAAGTGCGCCGTAGAGGTCAACGATCCAGAGGGTGCCGTTGGAATCAAAGTCCATTGCGACAACGCCGCTGCCGAACTGACCGATTTCGGTAACTGCACCGGTGTTGACATCAACAGTCATCAGGTTTGCTGCACCGCTGATTGCGTAGAGCTGACCGTCTGCATTGTTGAATGCCATTTCGTTGATGCCGTCTGCGCCTGCAACGGTTGCAACCTGGGTCCTGCCGGTGAGCTTACCGCTCTGGGGGTTGATTCCGCTGTAGCGATAGAGTTTGCCGGACGCTTCAAGGCCGTAAACAACGCCGTTGTTCGCATCATAACCTGCTGCTGAGATGCTTTCGCCGTTGGGTGCTTCCTCGCCCTCATAAACAGCATTCATGGGATCGTTGGACTCGAAGAAGAGCCACTGCTTCTGCGTGAGGTTGAGACCGTAGGAGTAGATGTATGCATCGGAGTAGTTGCCGACAGGCTGGGGGTTGGGGTCAACCTCAACGGGGCTGAGGGTGCTGCCGTTCCAGAGGTAAACTGCGATGTTGCCTGCGTAGTCGTAAGTAACAACGAAGTTGTTGGCTTCACCGTTGAGCTCGATTGCGGTGGTTGCGCCGCGCTGAGTTTCCATAACAGCGATTTCGTCCTGGCAGTTGCCGAGGTTGCCGTCGTTGTTGGTGAATACGCCAACGTATGCAACGTAATGCTCATCGGTTACGTTGAAGGTGAACTTGCCGTTTGCAGCACTGAAGTTGCTTACGGAAGGAGCCTGAGTGTCGATATGGAGGGGGATATCCCACTTCCAGTTTTCGCTCGCTTCTTCGGAGAATGCGTTGGTGGTGTGCATACCGTTGTTGTCGAGCTTAGCTTCAATGCGTACGATAAGGTCGGACCTGTTGTACTGACTGAAGTTGTAATTGCCGGGGAACTGACCGTAGGTGACGCCGAGCTGGTCGCGGGTGTCGGTGTCCCAGAAGCCCTTGGTGCATACACCGTAGTCAGCGATAACGCCGAGTTCGTTGCCGTCGGTGTCGAGAACAACGTAGCGAACTTCCGAATTACGGAGCAGACCCATGTACATCAGGTTGATGGTGTCGAGGAGACCGTCGCCGTTGGGGCTGATAGCGTTGCGATCTGCAAGATAGTACTCATACAGAGCGGGCTTGTCATCTTCATTGTCGAAGAAGGGGATTTCGCCGAGCCGCTGGAGCTTCTGGCTGCCCTTCTTGAAACCGACGGTGTTGGCGTAGTTGTTGGAGTTGAAGGGATATTGCTCATAGTAATATCCGCGGTCAATGGTTGCTGCATAGTTCCAGTCGCCGTAGTAGGTGAGGAACGGGATGGTAAGGCTTACGCCGTCAGCTTCGGAAACGGGCATCAGCTCGATGTAACCGTTTACGATTGCGCCGGAGGTGTAGTACTCATCAAGGTATTCTTTGCAGTTGTCGGTCAGGTTGAGAGTTACGGTGACTTCGGTTTCGCCGCCTGCGGGGACGGTAACAACGTCGGGCTTGTCAACTCTTACATAACCTGCGGAGGTGTAAGTGGGTTCCGCAAGCTCCATTGCAACGCGCACTGCAAGGAGAGCGTCTGCGATTTCTACAACGCCGTTGCCGTTTACGTCGCAAACAGTTTCGTCGTAGGATTCGAGTTCGAGAGCATGACGTGCAATCTTAACAGCGTCTGCAATTTCAACGGTGCCGTTGCCGTTTACGTCGCCGAGGAGGACTTCGTCGCCTTCAGCAGCGATATCCCAGCTTTCGCCGGTGTAAATGATGACGGGGAGTTCCTGAGCTTCGTCCATGTAGCCGAGCAGACCGATGTCTTCAAGGAGGACGGAAGGATCGATGGTGTAGTTAAGAGCAGTGGTGCCGAAGTTATGAACGGTGAAGGTGAGGGTGTAAACACCGGTCTTCTCGGGATCGTCGCCGAGTTCAAGCTTCGGACGGTTGCTGTAGGTACCTTCTGCGGTGAGGTATGCCTTGGTGGTAACAGCCTTTGCAAGGTTCATTTCGCCTGCGCCCTGATCCATAACGGCAGCATAGGTGCCGCCTGCTTCGATAACGGGGGTTGCGGTGCTCATGAGGATGCGATCGACCATTGCCTGACGCTCCCTGGTGCTGAGACCGGGGAAGTTGTCCTCAACATACTGAGTTACGATTGCCATACCGCCTGCAACATGGGGAGTTGCCATGGAGGTGCCGTCCCATGCCTGGTAGAGCTCACCGGAGATGCTGGGATCGGTTGCGGAGTAGATCTGGCCGCCGGGGGCGGTGATCTCGGGCTTGATGCCGAAGGTGGCAGTTACACCGCGGCTGGAGAATTCGGAAGGCATGTTGCCGCCGACAGAATCGGAAATGCCCATTTCGTTGCCGACAAATGCGTGCTTATCGGATGCTGCCGCAAGAGCTGCACCTGCTTCTTTGCTGATGAAGACATGGGGGATATGGCCGCCTTCGTAAGCAACCATGTTAACCGCGTCGTCCTGGTTGTTGTAAACAACACAGGCAACCGCACCGGCAGCTTCTGCGTTTACAGCCTTGTCGGTGAAGTTGATTTCGCCGCGCTGTACGAGAGCGATCTTGCCCTGTACGTTGACCTGTGCGAAATCTTCAACGGTGCCGACGCCGGGAACCATAACGTATTCAACGGTCTGTCCGCCGAGAGCCTGACGCATCTTAACGGGGTTGTCTGCGTTTTCGGTGTAGCCGTAGTTAACGCCTTCAACGCTGATGTAGTAACCCTGGGTCTTGCTGTTCTTTACGGAAGCAACGGAGAGACTTGCGGGCCAGGTGGAGGGGGAACCTACAACACCGTAATCGGGGTTGGAAACGAGGTTGTAGCCGTCGTTACCCCAGGTACCGGTGGTGATGTCGCTGCTGCCCAATGCGTTGTTCATGGAAGCATCGTAGTCGTTGCCGGCTGCCATTGCAAAGTTAACGCCGAGAGCGGTTACGCGCTCGAAAACTTCTGCATAGGAAGCGTCATAGTAGCTTTCCTGACCGCAGGGAGAACCGAGGGACAGGTTTGCGGAATCAACGCCGAGAACCGCGCAGTCTTCAACTGCAAGAATGATGGTGGACCAGCTTGCGCCGCCGGTGGGTGCGAAGACCTGCATTGCCGCGAGCTGTGCATCCTTTGCAACGCCCTGGATCTCGCCGCCGTTACCTGCTGCGATACCTGAAACGTGGGTGCCGTGGTCACTGGACCTATGGCTTACGTCTGCATTGTTGCTGTAGTAGTTCCAACGGAAGGGGATCTTGCCGCTGACATAGACGCTGTTGACATTCATCTGGGAACCGGAGCCCTGGAGCTCGCCGCTTGCGATGATGGAAGCAATGTTGTCGCGGGTGAACTTTACGTTGGAAGGTTCAACGGAGAAAGCGGGGTGATCGACTTTGCAGCCGGTGTCGAGGATAGCAACAACGGTGCCCTCACCGGAGTAGTCGAGAGCCCATGCATCAACCGCACCGACCTGGGTGGTGGTGTTGAAGAGGTTGGGGCTTTCCCATTCCATATCAACGAATGCACGAACACCGTCGAGCTTGTTGATCTCGTCGATGAGGCGATATTCGCCTTCGAATGCGAAACCGTTGAACACAACGGAGTAGTTGTGCTTAATAACGATTTCGGTGCCGAGCTTTTCGTTGATCATAGCGGCTGCGGTCTTGTGGGAAGCGTTGAGCTGCTCACGATAATCGCCTGCTGCTTTGAGATCTTCGCAAACCTCCGCTGCGGGAGCGGCTTCGAGTTCGACCAGAATGGTAACGATATCCTCGGGATTGCGCTGTTCCTTGACTGCAACGTCCGCAGTCATATCGATGCCGCTGTTCCTGATGCGGGAAACATCAACGGAAGCGGTTTCGCGGGCCTGAAGGGTGCCGTTAAAGGTGGACATTTGGTCCGCATTTGCAACGGTGAACATGGGGATGACCATGATCAGCGCGAGCAGGCACGCAAGAAAGCCTTTGAATGATTTCTTCATGTTTTTTCCTCCTGATGGTATTTTGACAGTGATGCATTGAAAGGTCAATACACCCAATCCATTATAGTATAATCTGCATTTTGTTCCGTGTCAAGAGTTTTGATATAATCTTTGTTGTTTTTTTTTGCGGAAAGCTGAAGAAAAAATGCTGAAATTATGCATTTTTTGCCGAATATGTATATTTTTTCGTGATTGTTCGGCTTCTCGGAAACAGTTTGCCGCGAAGATATATTTTGTTTGTCCGCCCTTGCAAATTCCGCATTCGCAAACAACCCCTCCCCACCCTTGCAGGGGCGGCAAATACACGGTTCCGATTCCTCATTTCTCATTTCTAATTCCTAATTGAATTGACACCGTGCACATTATTCCTGTATAATTGGCAGCATGAAGCGAATTGTACTTATAATTGAATACGACGGAACAAACTACGTCGGCTGGCAGATTCAGCCCAACGGAATTGCCGTTCAGCAGGTCATCGGCAATGCACTCAAGAGCATTACGGGCGAAAATCTCACTCTCCATGCCTCCGGCCGCACGGACAGCGGCGTTCACGCGCGGGCGCAGGCAGCGCATTTTGATACCGAAAGCCGAATTCCCGCCGAAAAATTCGCATTTGCACTGAACACATATCTGCCGCCCGACATTCGCATTAAAGCAAGCCTTGAAATGCCGCGTGAAGGCGAGGCGGAATTTCACGCACGCTTTTCCGTTCAAAAGAAGCACTACCGCTACCGTGTGCTCAACAGCCGCCATGCCTCCGCTTTTTTGCGCAGCACGGCGCTGCATATTCATACCCCGCTCAGCATTGAAAAGCTCAATGCCGCGGCTGAACTTTTTCTCGGCACACATGATTTTGCGGCTTTCAAAGCCGCGGGAAGCAAAGCCGAAACGACTGTCCGCACGATTTTTCTCTCCCGCTGGAGCCGCGACGGAGACTGTATCGTTTACGATGTTGCGGGCAGCGGTTTTCTTTACAACATGGTTCGCATCATGGTCGGCACCATGCTCCGCATCGGGCAGGGCTATGACGACATCTCCAAACTCCGTCACGCGCTCGAATGCCCGCGCCGCGAAAATGCCGGCGACACCGCTCCCGCGCACGGGCTGACGCTTTGGCGCATCGAGTATCCGGAGTTTGACACGGAGGACCTGCTCCTGCGCAATTTCCTCCTTTGATTTTCTGTGATTTAATAATTGTTCCGAAAGGATATGCTGCTGTGACCGAAAAATTTATTTCATGGAACGTTAACGGGCTGCGCGCCTGCATGGGCAAAGGTTTCAAAAACTTTTTTGATGAAACCGATGCCGACATTTTTGCTCTTCAGGAAACAAAATTGCAGGAAGGGCAGATAGATTTCGCCCCCGAAGGGTACATGGGCTTTTGGAATTATGCCGAAAAAAAAGGTTATTCCGGAACGGCCGTCTTCACAAAAAAAGAACCGCTTTCCGTTGCTTACGGCATGGATGCGGATGAAAAATTCGAAACCGAGGGACGCGTCATAACCCTTGAATTTCCCGATTATTATTTTGTAACGGTATACACCCCGAATGCGCAGCGCGAGCTTACACGGCTTGATTTCCGCTGCGAATGGGAGGATGCTTTCCGTGCCTATCTCATCGGACTTGATAAGAAAAAACCCGTTATCGTCTGCGGCGATATGAACGTTGCGCATAACGAAATTGACCTTAAAAACCCGAAGAGCAACCGCGGCAATGCAGGATTCACCGATGAAGAAAGACAGAAATTCACTGCGCTGCTTGAAAGCGGCTTTGCGGACAGTTTCCGTATGCTTTATCCCGACAGGGCGGATGCCTACACATGGTGGAGCTATATGTTCAAAGCACGTGAGCGGAACACCGGCTGGCGCATAGACTACTTTCTTGTCAGCGCAAGGCTTGTCCCGTCCGTTAAGGATGCCTTCATTCGCCCCGATGTCATGGGCAGTGATCATTGCCCGGTCGGGCTGCTGCTTGAAACGCAGCGTCAGGGTTGATGAATCCGAATACATATTTTACGTACTGCATCCGAAAACGGCTTGCATCCGCACTGTTTTCCGATTAGTTTGATTAATTCATCGAAGAGGTTTCTATGCTTTTTAATTTTACAAAAATGCACGGTTTGGGCAACGATATGATTCTTATCGACGACCGTGAAGAAAAAATCCGCAACATCAACGAATTTGCCCGCCGAATCCTGCACCGCAACACGGGCGTGGGCGCAGACAATCTGTTAATCGTTCGCAAGCCCTCCCTCCCCGGTGCGGACGTTCGTATGCTGATTTTAAACAATGACGGCAGTGAGGCGGAGATGTGCGGCAACGGTATACGCTGCTTTGTGAAATTCATAATTGAAAAGGGCATCGTTCCCGCCCCGGATGTGTCCGTTGAAACGCTTTCGGGCATTAAAAAAACTCATGCGGAACTTTCGGACGGCGCAGTTGTTCGCATCGGCGTCAACATGGGTGAACCGAAGCTGGATTGTGCGGACATTCCCGTTTCGGCAGAGGGTGATTTCCTTCAAAAAAGCCTTTACTCCCACGGGCGGCGTTTTGTAGTTTCCTGTGTGAACACGGGCATTCCGCACACGGTTGTGTTCGTTGATGATGTCGATCTTACCGATGTTGAATATTACGGCAGGGATATTGAGCACAGTCCGATTTTCCCGAAGCGCACGAATGTTGATTTTGTTCAGGTTATCGACAGGGAGAATATCATCATGCGCACATGGGAACGCGGATGCGGAAGCACGATGTGCTGCGGAACGGGCGCGTGTGCCTCCGCTGCGGCGTGCATCCTTGCAAAGCATACCGAACGCCGCGTGAATGTGCATGTTGAAATCGGCACGCTCGGCATCGAATGGCTGCCCGATAACACTCTCTATATGTCCGGCCCCGCCGCGACCGTCTGCGAGGGTGTTTATCATTATGAGTAATTGCCGTCACGCATGATTGCTCCTGCCGCAGAATTCCGATATCCGGTTGAATTTGCGGCGAAATTTTATTTTAAGAACCATTAAAAATCGGAAGGCAAAGCGTTTACCGCTTTTGAACCCGCTGCAAAATGCAAATACCGACCCCTCCGCCCGCTTCGGCGGTGCTTTCAAAAATACTTTGCCGCGATACATGCGGCTGCATACCCGTGCTGCTTGCGCCGATGGCAGGCATCACAGATCCCGCCTTCCGCCGCCTCTGCATTGAACAGGGCTGCGATTTCACCTTCACGGAAATGGTCAGTGCAAAGGGTTTGCATTATAACAACAAAAAAACAAAGGAACTTATCGACATATCCCCCGTCGAGCGGCCCTGCGGGGTGCAGCTTTTCGGGCACGAACCCGAGATTATCGCCGACACCGCAAAGAGGCTTTCGGAGGAACTGAATGCCGATTCCGCATCCTCCGGGAATCAAAAGCAGATTGCGGTTTTCGACATCAATATGGGCTGCCCCGCGCCGAAAATCACCGGCAACGGGGACGGTTCCGCGCTCATGCGCTCCCCCGCGCTTGCCGCACGCATTATTGAAGCCGCCGTTCGTGCGGTCAGCATTCCCGTAAGCGTCAAATTCCGCCTCGGCTGGGATGCGGATTCAATCAATGCGGTTGAATTTGCAAAGATGGCCGAGTCCTCCGGTGCTGCTTTTGTCACCGTTCACGGCCGACCCCGAATGCAGATGTATTCCGGAACTGCGGATTGGGATAAGATCGCGGAGGTTGTGAATGCCGTGCGCATTCCCGTCATCGGCAACGGGGATGTTTTCAGCGGAACGGATGCTGCCGCACTCGCTGCAAAAACGGGCTGTGCGGGCATCATGGCCGCAAGGGGCGCACAGGGGAATTCCTTCCTTTTTGCGGAAATCCGTGCCGCGCTGCGCGGAGAAGATTACGTTCCCCCTTCCGCCCGCGCAAGGCTTGACGCCGCGCTTCGGCATATTTCGGAATACGTTGCCGCTCACGGGGACGGCGCATTTGCCGATATGCGCAAGCATATTGCATGGTACACAAAGGGCATGTACGGCAGCACCGAGCTGCGCCGCCGCGTAAACAATTGCGGCAGCACCGCGGAGCTTTCGGAGCTTGTCCGCCGATTCCGCGATGAGGTTTCGGACTGATTTTTGAGCTTGGGTTTCGATGCGTTTCAGAGCGGGCCTGCCCCTTTCCCGGCGCCCCGTAAAAGTTTAAAAAAGAGAGGGCTTTATCATGACCGAAAGCAAATCAACACGTAAACCGAATGCGGACGGAGTTCGCACCCTTCCCGCTTCCGTCAGTTTACCCGAATCGCTTATCCGCATTGCGGAGCGCATTTCGGCGCGGGGCTGCCGTCTTTTTGCCGTCGGCGGGCTTGTGCGCAATACGCTTCTCGGGCTGCCCGTCAGCGATATTGACATATGTTCCGCCCTCACTCCGGACGAAACAATTGAGCTTGCGCATGAAATGGGATTCAAAGTTGTTCCGAAGGGCATCGCTTTCGGCATGGTCGAAATTCACGCCGACGGACAAAAGTTTGAACACACAACCTTCCGTGCCGACAAATACTCCGCCGGCGGTGCGCACCGCCCGACGAGCATACAGTTTTCAAAAACACCCGAGGAGGATTCGCGGCGGCGCGACTTTTCGGTAAACGCGCTCTATTGCGATATTCTGACGCGTGAAATACTTGACCCCTCCGGCGGGCTGCCCGATCTTGAAAACAGGGTCTTGAGAACATCAAGCATTGACCCTGAAATCGTGCTTGCGGATGACGGGCTGCGTATTCTTCGGCTTGTTCGTTTTGCGGCGGAGCTTCAATTTAAAATCGACCCTGCCACCTTCGCATGTGCAGCAAGGCTTTGCGGTAATCTCCGCGATATTTCCGCCGAACGCATTCGCGATGAATTGAATAAACTCCTTCTCTGTGATATAAAATACGGTTCGCGGAACACGGAACAGGTGCTGAACGGACTGCTGCTGCTGCGCGACATCGGCGCGCTTGCAGTCATTCTTCCCGAGCTGTCCCGCGGACGCGGCATTGCGCAAAAGCCCACACATCACCGCTATGACGTGCTTGACCACGCACTTCACACCGCTGCGGAATCCAAACCCCTGCTTGTTCCCCGCCTTGCCGGGCTGCTGCACGATGTTGCAAAACCCGTTGTTCTGGAAAAAAACGGCAATATGCACGGACATGATGCGGAAGGTGAAATTATTTCCCGAGAAATAATGCAGCGGCTCCGTTATGACAACAAAACGACGGACGAAGTCTGTTTCATCGTCCGTCATCATATGTACGATCTTAACAACACCGCAAAAGACAAAACGCTGCGCCGAACATTTGCCCGCTGGGGCGTTGAACGAAGCCTCGAAATTGCGGATATTCGCGATGCCGATGTTCACGGTTCCGGAATCATCACCGGAGAAGTTGAATCGGCTGCACGCTGGCGCATATTGCTTCAAAAAATGCAGCAGGAAGGCGTCCCGTTCTCCGCCCGTGCGCTCAATTGCAGCGGTGCGGACATCATGAATTGGCTCAGCCTTCCCGCTTCACCCGCCGTTGGGAAAATCAAAGCGGCTCTGCTTGCGCATTGCGCCGTTTATCCTGCGGACAACACACCCGCACGGCTCAAAAAGCTCGCGTGCGACATGCTGCACCGAGACGCACAAGACGAAAACCGGCTTTGAATGCAGCCGCATTTTCGGAACGGCACCGTGCCGCAGGACGGATCATGCGGACGCTGACTTGAAGCGGTTAAGCCCCGCGTCAGCTTTTTGTTTTATTTTCTGCGGTAACTTCCGCAAAGGCTCTCATCGGCGGGATCGCCGTTTCCGCTGTTTTTGCAGCAGCAGGGTTCGATCTGAATCCTTGAAAGTTCGCAATATGCGCCTTTGTCGTTGTATCGGCAGCTTGTGACGCGGCAGCCGACGGTCTGGCAGCCAACCTGATTCTGTGTCATGGTTTCTGTTCTCCTTTAAGCAAAATGTTTTTCGGACGGCATTCCGCCCAAAGGAAGTATGCGCAGATTCCGTGATTCAATTCGTATTCAATTCATATTCAATTCATATCGGAAACTCGGAAACATCATCCGAAACTCCCGTTTCGAAAACAGCGGCGGCCCGGAGCCGATTTGCTCCGAGCCGCTTTTTGAAATGATTTCGAAAACAGAGTTCCGAACCCGTTTTTGCAAAAGCACGTTAATTATCGTATCCCGCCGGAATGAAGCCGCGGACAAGTTCGGCGATCCTGTCGGGTTTTTCCTCATGAACAAGGTGCCCCGCATTGCGAATGACGGTGCACGAGCAGCTGCGCAGGGAGGAGCGGTATTCGTCAACTTCGCCTGCGGGGTGCCACTTGTCATCCTCTCCCCAAAGCAGCAGAACGGGAGCCTGAATTTCACGCAGAGATGAAATCAGCGCGTTTTCGTCAAACTCAGCCAAAGTTCGGCGAACGGCATAACGGCTTGAACTGTCCGCAACGGGCTTGAAATACTCCGCAGCATCGTGTTCGTTTATTACGGTATGGTCAAAGACGCATTCGTTAAGCATTTTTTTAACGGATTTAAGGTTATACATTCTGGAGGCAATTCCGCCGAACAGTCCGCTTTCCATCATTCGGACGGTGAGCGGCATTTCGCTCGTTACACCGCCGGGGCAGATTGCGACAATCTTTCCGACACGCTCAGGATGCTTGTGCGCAAGCTCAAGCGCGTACCCCGCACCGAAGGAAAAACCGAGAATGTGCGCGGATTCGATTCCCATTGAATCCATGAAGCGCGCAAGGCTTTCGGCATGGTCGCCGATGGTATAATCAAAGAAATCGGGTCTGTCCGAATAGCCGTGCCCCACAAGGTCAACGGCAATAACGCGGTAATACATTGCAAGCTTGTAGAACAGCCGGCGGAAGGTGTACAGGGACTGCCCCGCCGAATGAACCAAGATCAACGGCTCGCCCTTGCCGCTTTCCATATAATGAATTCTTGCCGTTTCATAGCGTGTTTCGATAACGTGAACCGAGTTGCGCAGGCGCACCGCTTCCGAATCGGCAAATTCACTGTTTTTGATTGCATCTTCAAGCTTTGCACGCGCCGTTTCAAGGCGGTTTTCGGCATTTCGGAGCTTTTCAACAGCAGTATCGTGTGCATTCTTTGCGGCCGAAACGTTCTTGTCCGCATTGCGAACGACAACATCCGCCGCATCAAAATCGGAACGCTTTGAATCGTAGTCGGCTTCGGCAGCATCGGTAAGCGCCTTTGCGTCGGCATAGATCTTTTTCTTTTCGGCGGCGCGCTCATTCGCTGTATCAAGTGCGGTTTTGAGCCTTGCGGCTTCAACCTCGGCGGCTGCGGCGGCAGAACGGGCGGCGGTTTCGGCTTTTTCGGTTTCGACAATGCGCAGCTTTGCATTTTCAAGCTGAGCCGCAAGCGCGTCAAGTGTTGCGTTTTTGCCTGCAAGCGCAGCTTTTCTTCCGGTGCTTTCCTCATTCATTGCAGCGGTTTGCGCCCTTGCCGTGTCGTATTCATGCCGTGCGGAACGCAGTTTTTCATCGTTTTCGGCAACGCAGCGTTCACATTCGGTCAGTTTTTCGCGAAGTGCGGCACACTCCGACGCAAGTGCGGAATGTTCCGACGTCTGCTGCTTTTCGGTCTCCGCCGCAGCATCTGCTTTTGTCTTTGCGGCATTGACTTTCTGCATTGCCGCGTCCTTGTCCGCGCCTTTTTTTCCGTTTGCGGCGGTTTTAAGCGCATCGAGCTGCTGAGTCAGCGCGGTTCGGTCGCTTTTTGTTTTCTGGAGATCGCGGCCGAGCTTTGCAAGGCTTCGTTCGGCATCCGCAATCTGTTTTTCAAGCGCGCGCTTTTCGCCCGCAAGGCGCACCGCCTCGGCGTTTAGTTCCGCAACAATACTTGCTTTTTCGCTCTCTGCTTTTCGAAATTCCTCCGATTCGCGGTCGGTTTTCGCGGCAAGCACTTCCGTCTGTGCGCTGTCGTTTCGAAGCTCTTCAAGCTGCTTATGAAGGCGCATTTCGGTTTCAACGGCATTTCGGTGCGCTGTTTCGGCGTTCTCAAGCGCGGCGCGGCAGCCTGCGGCAGCGGTGTGGGCGGCGTTGCTGTCCGTCTCCGCCTTGCGCAGAGCCTTTTCAAACTCGGAATACACGGCATAGCAGCGGTCGCTCTCCGCCTTGCGCTGGTTAAAAAGGCTTTGCGCAGCTGCGGCAATGCCGTTCTTTTCGTCGTATTCGGGCGTCAGCGCACTTCGGCGGCTTTGCCTTTCGCGCAATTCTTTTTCGGCGGCGCGCTCATCCCTGTGTGCATCCGAAAGGGCCTCTTCGGCGGATTGTGCGGCGCGTTTCGCGCTTTCCCGTGCATTTGCAAGATCACGCGCCCTGCGCTTTGCGCTTTCGGCAGCGGCAGTATCGCGATGAACGGTGCGAACCTCCTCTCTGCGAACCGGCAGCTCGCTGGGAAGGGTAACGTTGACAAATTCTCCGGTATGCTCGGAGTTGATGAATTTTTTAACTTCCAATGAAAGACTCACGGCTGTGACAATCCTTTCTGTATCAGGTCATAATCAGGTCATATCTGTTCCGCACAGAGGGCACGCACCGGCAGAACTGTCGATTCGTGCGGCATTTCACGCGGAAAGCGGCAAAAACCCCGCTTTTCGGCGGTGAAACATGAAAAATCTGCCCCCTTTGCAGGTATTCTGTCTCTTTATTGTATTTTACACGAGGAAGCGCGGCTATGCAAGCAAAAATTTCGCATTTTTGCGGTTCGCCGTCCGCCGCTCACTGTTCCCCGCCCGCCGTATACAGCTCCACGCAGTTTTCGCCGTCGATTTCTTCAAGGCGAACGGAAATTATCTCGTTTTTTGCCGTCGGAATGTTTTTTCCGACAAAATTCGGGCGAATCGGAAGCTCCGAATGCCCCCTGTCGATAAGCACCGCAAGCTGAACCCGCGCCGGACGACCCAAAGCCATTACCGCATCGAGCGCAGCCCTTGCCGTTCGGCAGGTATAAATAACATCATCCACAAGGATAACCGTTTTTCCGATAAGCGAAAAATCCACTTCCGTCGTGCTTACCACGGGGTCGGGCGCAACAGTCGAAAGGTCGTCGCGGTAAAGGGTTATGTCAAGTTCGCCGACGGGAATTTTTGCGCCGGTTATCCTTTCGATGTTTTCCGCAAGGCGGAACGCAAGCGGAACGCCGCGAGTGCGGATCCCGACAAGACATATGCCGTCCGTGCCGTGGTTTTTTTCGATTATCTGATGTGCCATCCGAACAAGCGTTCTGCCGATGTCATCTTCCGAAAGCAATTTTGCCTTAAATATCATATCGCTGCCGTCCTGTTCTCGCTGCCGTCCTGTTCGCAATTCGAAATCAATCTCCGTCTTCCGGTTCCCGATTTTTGATTTTCATCCCAGCCCCCGGTTTTTCATTCTTTCACTCGGAGTATGAATATCATCGGAGTCAGTCCGCCCGCCTCGGTGCGCTCCTGCTTCAGGATTTCGATATTGCGTCTTTCCCGAATAAGGTTCTTGAGCAGAGTGAATTCCATTGTGTAAAGCACTGCAATGCCGCCTTTTTTGACAAGCAGTCCCATGCGGTCGAGCAGCCCTTCGTAAAGCCTTTCGCAAGAGGAATGGTTCCCCACGCGGTTGCCGAAAGGTAGGTTGCAGATGAGCTCATCATACGGCCTTTTGCTTTCGAACCGCATTATGTCGTTGCAGATGAACTTGGCCTGGGTTATTCCGCAGGTTTTCACCGCCGCCTCCGCATTCACCCTTGCGCAGTCAATCGCCTTGTGGGAAATATCAACACCCGTCAAAGAAGCGCAGGGCGAGAGCATTCCGCGTTCAAAAAGCAGAGTGCCGCTCCCGCAGCACGGGTCGATAACGCGGGCATTGACCGTCAGATAATCGCTTGCAAACCGCAGCACGGCAGCCGCCGCCGCAGGATTCATCGAAGCCGGCAGCATCTCCTTTCGGTAGGGGAAACGCTCATCCCTGACGGTGAAAAGCTTCAGGTACAGCCTTGCGGAGCTCACCGAAGCGGCGATGCGAAGTTCGATTTCGTAATCCGCAGGCGCATTCACAAGCGTTTTATCGTCCGTAAGATCGCGAATTGCCTTTTTAAGCTCGCTTCTGTTAATATCCCCCGGCAGGTCTCCCGTTATTTCAATGCGATAGCGGTACGGCGGCTCTCCCTCATGCGTCTTCCGCATGAAATCAAGCATAAAGGGTTTTGCGCAGGAAGAAATCGCTTCCGCCGTCAAATCGACTTTCATGTCGATCG
>ERZ791861.971-NODE-971-length-14959-cov-3.650161_pt1 | contig 14959 bp, 9 predicted proteins | sample MGYA00510283_ERZ791861 | MGnify/ENA primary metagenome ERZ791861 (study PRJEB30046, sample SAMN00792074) | human gut metagenome | study: EMG produced TPA metagenomics assembly of the A metagenome-wide association study of gut microbiota in type 2...
AATTAAAAAATAAATTGCATTAATCAATTTAAGGCTGTATAATAAGTTGGTTATTTTAAAAATTAAGAATTTACAAATATACAAAGCATATTGATAAGGAGGAAAATTATGCCTGTAAAATACGTGTTCGTCACCGGTGGAGTTGTTTCCGGTCTTGGAAAAGGAATTACCGCAGCGTCTCTTGGACGTCTTTTAAAAGCTCGTGGATACAAGGTGACAATGCAGAAGTTCGATCCATACATTAATATTGATCCGGGTACCATGAACCCTATTCAGCACGGAGAGGTGTTTGTAACAGACGATGGAGCTGAGACAGATCTTGACCTGGGACACTATGAGCGTTTTATTGATGAGAGCCTGACAAAGAACTCAAACGTCACCACAGGAAAGGTATACTGGTCAGTATTACAGAAAGAACGTCGTGGTGACTACGGCGGAGGAACAGTACAGGTTATCCCTCATATCACCAATGAGATAAAGAGCAGATTCTACAGGGATTTCACATCTGAGGATACCACAATCGCAATCATCGAGGTGGGCGGTACAGTCGGCGATATCGAGAGTCAGCCGTTCCTTGAGGCAATCAGACAGTTCCAGCATGAGGTAGGACACGACAATGCCATCCTGTGTCATGTGACACTGATTCCATATATCAAGGCATCGGGAGAGCTCAAGACAAAGCCTACACAGGCCAGCGTAAAGGAGCTTCAGGGCATGGGAATCCAGCCGGATATCATTGTATGCCGTTCAGAGCATGAGCTTGACCAGAAGCTTAAGGACAAGATTGCGCTGTTTTGTAATGTACCGAATTCACATGTATTACAGAACCTTGATGTGGAGTATCTCTATGAGGCACCACTTGCCATGGAGCAGGAGAATCTTGCAAAGGTTGCATGCGAGTGCTTGAATCTTGACTGTCCTGAGCCGGATCTTGCAGACTGGAAGCAGATGGTTGAGGATCTCCGTCATCCTGATAAAGAGGTCAAGATCGCACTTGTCGGAAAGTATACAGCACTTCACGATGCATATATTTCAGTTGTTGAGGCACTGAAGCATGGCGGTATCCCTGAGCATACCACAGTTGATATAAAGTGGGTTGACTCAGAGGAACTTAATGATGACAATGCAGCAGAGGTATTCAAGGGTATTCAGGGAATTATCGTTCCGGGAGGCTTTGGAGACCGTGGTGTTGAGGGCATGATTGCAGCAGCTAAGTATGCCAGGGAAAACAATATCCCATATCTGGGACTCTGCCTTGGAATGCAGGTGGCAATCATCGAGTATGCGCGCCACGTATGTATGTTCCATGACGCACACAGTATAGAGCTTGATCCAAACACTACTCATCCGGTTATCGCACTTATGCCTGACCAGAACGGAATAGAGGATATCGGAGGTACACTTAGACTTGGCTCTTATCCATGTGTACTCGACAAGACATCAAAGGCATACCAGGTATATGGTACAGAGAATATAAGCGAGCGCCATCGTCACCGTTATGAGGTCAACAATGACTACAGAACAGCTCTCACAGAGCATGGCATGAAGCTTTGCGGTACATCACCTGATGGCAGAATCGTGGAGATGATTGAGATTCCGGAGCATCCGTGGTTTATCGCCACACAGGCACATCCTGAGCTTAAGTCGCGTCCGAATCGTCCACATCCGCTTTTCCATGGCTTCATAGAGGCGGCAAACAAGGTGAACAGATAATTTTTCGTTATATTTAATACAATATTTAGAAAGTGCGGTTGATTTTGACCGCACTTTTTCTTATAATAAAGTGAAGCTTCACACTTTATATATTGTGAGGAGCCGGTTTCATAGGAATGACTATAAAAATTGCAGGTCAAATTTGCTTTGAAGCTTGTAATAAATAAGAAAAGAACGGAGAAAATATGGATAATCAGGGACCTAATAACTATAATTATAACAATGGCCCGGGCAATAATGGGTCCGGTGGAAACGGAAATAATGGTGGCAACAGACCCGGTGGAAATGGTGGCAGAAACAACCGTGGCGGACAGGGTATCATGGCATTTATCCTGCTGACACTCGTGGCATTGTTTGTGTATGCACTTATATCAAACAGCATATCGCATGCCAGCACACAGGAAAAGTCATACAGTGATTTCATAAAACAGCTCGACAAGGGTAATGTCAAGAGCGTGGAGTTTGATTCCTACGAGATAGACTACAAGCTTGTGGATGACGGACACAAGGATTATGACATCACATATTACACAGGCCGTGTGGCTGATGATGAGCTTGTGCCGACACTCAAAAAAGCAAAGACCTCAGAGGGCAAGGCTATTGAGATAAAGGCGGCGATACCTGATAATACATCTACATGGATTTTTAATATATTAAGCTTTATAGTTCCGCTTATACTGCTGTGGGTGCTTTTAGCATTTGTTTCAAAGAAGATGGGCGGCAGCATGGGAATGGGAGTCGGTAAAACGACTGCCAAGGTATATGTGGAGAAGTCCACAGGTGTCACTTTCAAGGATGTTGCGGGACAGGATGAAGCCAAGGAATCTTTACAGGAGGTTGTTGATTTTCTTCATAATCCTAAGAGATATACAGATATTGGAGCTAAGCTCCCTAAGGGTGCGCTTCTCGTGGGACCTCCGGGAACAGGTAAGACACTCCTTGCCAAGGCAGTAGCAGGAGAGGCAGGAGTACCGTTTTTCTCACTTGCAGGTTCAGACTTTGTGGAGATGTTTGTCGGAGTCGGAGCTTCGAGAGTGCGTGATTTGTTCAAGGAAGCACAAAAGATGGCACCATGTATTATCTTTATCGATGAGATAGATGCAATAGGAAAGAGCCGTGACAGCAGATACGGCGGTGGCAATGACGAGCGTGAGCAGACATTAAACCAGCTCCTTGCAGAGATGGACGGCTTTGATACATCAAAGGGATTACTTATATTAGCAGCAACTAACCGCCCTGAGGTGCTTGATAAGGCGCTTCTTCGTCCGGGACGTTTTGACAGAAGAATCATTGTTGACAAGCCTGACTTAAAGGGACGTCTGGAGACCTTAAAGGTACACTCAAAGGATGTCAGGATGGATGAATCGGTAGACCTCGATGCACTGGCACTTGCAACAGCAGGACTTGTTGGCTCAGATCTTGCCAACATGATTAATGAGGCTGCCATCAATGCAGTCAAAAATGGCAGACAGCTTGTAAACCAGTCAGATCTCTTTGAGGCCTTCGAGCTTGTAGCAGTCGGCGGCAAGGAAAAGAAGGACCGTGTCATGAGTGATAAAGAGAGAAAAATCGTCTCATACCATGAGGTTGGACATGCACTTGTATCAGCCCTGCAGAAAAATACAGAGCCTGTGCAGAAAATCACAATCGTACCACGTACCATGGGAGCACTCGGATATACACTCCAGACACCTGAAGAGGAGAAATACCTTGAGACAAAGGATGAACTTCTCGCCAAAATCACAACATATATGGCAGGACGTGCAGCAGAGGTGCTGGTATTTAACTCAGTCACAAGCGGAGCCGCAAATGATATAGAAAATGCCACAAAGATAGCCCGTGCCATGGTAACTATGTACGGAATGTCAGATAAATTCGGCATGATGTGCCTTGCAACAGTACAAAACCAGTACTTAGAGGGCGGAGCAGGATTAATCTGCGGAGAGAATACAGCATCGCAGATAGATGATGAGGTACTCTCAATCATCAACAGCAGCTACGCAGAGGCCATGAAGCTCCTCGATGAAAACAGAGAAATCCTCGACAGTATATCAGATTATCTCTATGAAAAGGAAACAATCACAGGCAAGGAATTCATGAAGATGTTCCGCGATATGAAGGGACTCCCTGACCCGGACGAGGAGAACAAAGAGCAGGAGGCCACACAGAATGATGATGCGCAGAAAGATGTGACATCGGCAACAGATCCGCTCCTCCGTAACGCCATAGACAAGCCTGCAGATACAAATGAATCTTCCGAATATACAGCGCCGGATGATAATATATTGAATAACTAGTACCTTATAGGTCAATTTTCGAACACAACGAGCAACCAAGCAATTTTCGCGCAGCGAAAGAGCGTATAAAAAAATTCGTACAAATAAAAAGCGCAGTAGAAAAGAGTTTCGCACGCATAAACTGAAAAAAGCCGGAGGGTACATAGTGTGTTCAGAAGGAAAATATGAACTGCCGCGGGCTTCCAGACAAGAGAAGGGACGAAAAAGCCTTGCAAACAAAGAAAACCAAACGGAGAGAAACCCCGCGGCTGACTTCATATTTTCCTGAGGAATACACTGTGTGCCATGCCGGCAACCTCACAACCTGAAAGTGCGAAACTCCACCACAACCTAAAATAGCGAATATGGAAAAAACATTTGATATCAAAGAAGAATTAAAAAAACTCCCGGATGCCCCGGGAGTTTATATTATGCATGACAAGGATGATGTAATCATATATATCGGCAAAGCCAAAAGCCTGACGAAGCGAGTACATCAGTACTTTCAGGCGAGCCACAATGAGGGCATCAAGAAAAAACAGATGGTAGAGCATATAGATCATTTTGAGTATATAGTTACCGACTCTGAACTTGAGGCCCTTGTTTTGGAGTGCAACCTGATAAAGGAGCATACACCAAAGTACAATACTATGCTTCGTGATGACAAGACATATCCGTACATCAAGGTGACACTGGGAGAGGACTATCCGAGGGTGCTGTTTTCGCGTCAGATGAAAAAGGACAAATCCCGTTACTTTGGTCCGTATACGAGTGCCTCTGCGGTGAAAAGCTCGATAGATCTGATAAACAAAATCTATAAGCTTCGCACCTGCAACCGCAGGCTGCCGCGTGATATAGGAGCAGACCGGCCGTGCCTCAACTATCATATACACCAGTGCAGTGCACCATGCCAGGGGTATGTGACGAAGGAAGAGTATGCCATATCTGTAAAGGGCGCGATAGATTTCTTAAACGGCGACTATGAGCAGACATTAAAGGCTCTTAGCGATAAAATGCTAAAGGCCTCAGAGAGCATGGAGTTTGAGAAGGCGGCTGAATACAGGGATCTGATAAACAGTGTGAAGCAGGTAGCGCAGAAGCAGAAGATAACAAATGCCGACGGCGAGGATAAGGATATAATAGCACTTGCAAATGACGATACGGATGCAGTGGTGCAGGTATTTTTCATAAGAAACGGAAAACTGATAGGCAGAGACCATTTCCATGTGAGGGTTGGAAGCGAGGAGGCTGCGGATGATGTGTTAAATAACTTTGTGAAGCAGTTTTATTCCGGAACACCTTTTATACCGCGCGAGGTCATGCTGCAGAGTGAAATAGAGGATATGGCTGTTTTGGAGCAGTGGCTAAGCGAAAAGCGAGGCAGGCGGGTGAATATAAAAGTGCCGCAGAAGGGCATGAAAGAAAAGCTTGTTGAGCTTGCCTACAAGAACGCACTCTTAGTGCTCAGCCAGGATAAGGAGCGGATAAAGAGAGAAGAAGGGCGCACAATAGGAGCAGTAAAGGAAATCGAGGGACTTTTGGGCTTACACGGCTTAAACCGTATGGAGGCCTATGATATTTCCAATATCAACGGCTTTGAGACTGTTGGCTCCATGATAGTGTATGAGAAGGGCAAGCCTAAAAAGAGCGATTACAGAAAGTTTAAGCTTCGCACAATTACGGGACCTGATGATTATGCGTCAATGCACGAGGTGCTCACACGCCGCTTTACACATGGCATGGAAGAACAGAAGCAGCTTGAAAAAGATGGCTCTCCACAGGAAATAGGCAGCTTCAACCGTTTTCCGGATATCATAATGATGGATGGTGGAAGAGGTCAGGTAAATATATGCCTTCAGGTGCTTTCCGAGCTGGGACTCGACATACCTGTGTGTGGCATGGTGAAGGATGATTTTCACCGCACAAGAGGTCTTTATTACAATAATGTGGAGATACCTATCGACCGCCATGGCGAAGGCTTCAAGCTCATCACGAGAATACAGGATGAGGCACACCGCTTTGCAATAGAGTTTCATAGGTCACTGCGCTCAAAAAGTCAGGTACATTCGGTGCTTGATGATATTGAAGGCATAGGACCGGCGCGCAGAAAGGCGCTCATGCGCCGCTACCAGTCGCTAGAGAAGATAAAGGAAGCAGATGTCGAAGACCTTATGCAGACAGAGACCATGAACGAGAAAGCAGCACAGGCAGTGTATGCATTTTTCCACTCTGCCACGTAGATTTTGAAGCTAATCTGTGGTATACTAAAAAACAAATATACATCAAGGGGGACCGCGAATGGATGCATTACACTCAGTATCAGTTGCAAAGGTAGCAGAATTGCTCGATCTCAACAATCTCACAAAAGAGATGAACCTAAAGGAGAGGGCGATAGAGTGCTCGGACGTCAACAGACCGGCGCTTCAGCTCTCAGGATATTTTGACCATTTTGAGGAGAGACGAATACAGATTATCGGAAATGTAGAGTATACTTATATAGAGAAGATGAGCGACAGCGAGAAAAAAGAGCGCTATAGCCGCTTTATGGAGTTTGATATACCATGTATCATCTTCTGCAGAGATTTACAGCCGGATGAGATATTTATGGAAGAGGCCAGAGAGCACAGCATACCGGTGCTGTCAACAGGTCGTTCCACATCAAGTTTTATGGCTGAGCTCATCTATTGTCTTGGTGAACAGCTCGCACCATGCATAACAGTGCACGGCGTGCTGGTAGATGTATACGGCGAGGGAGTAATGATCACAGGCGAGAGCGGTATCGGAAAGAGTGAGGCCGCACTCGAGCTCATCAGACGAGGCCATCGTCTCGTGACGGATGATGTGGTGGAAATCAGAAAGATCAACGAGCATACGCTCATGGGCACTTCGCCTGAGATTACCAGACACTTTATAGAGCTTCGAGGCATCGGAATCATCGATGTCAAGACACTTTACGGAGTAGAGTGTGTAAAGGAAAAACAGCAGATAGACCTCGTAATCAAGCTCGAGGACTGGAAAAAGGAGGCAGAGTACGACAGACTCGGCCTCGAGGAAGAATATGCCGAGTATCTCGGCAACAAGGTAGTGTGTCATTCACTGCCAATCAGACCGGGACGTAATCTGGCGGTCATCGTAGAGACAGCAGCAGTCAATCACAGACAAAAGAAGATGGGCTACAATGCAGCTCAGGAGCTGTATCGCCGCGTCCAGGCAAATCTTACAAAAAATTCGGAGGCATAAAAAATCATGGCAACAGAAAAGAAAAACGCCTGGGAGAAATATCCACAGGGACCTGAAAGAGAAAAATTATTTGCATTTGCAGAGGATTACAGAAGATTTATATCCGGCTGCAAGACAGAGCGTGAATGTACGTCAGCAGTGTATGCTGATGCCACAGGACACGGCTTTGAGGATCTTGATGAGCTCATCGAGACAGGAAAGAGCGTAAGGGCAGGAGATAAGATCATAGCAAACAATATGGGAAAGGGACTGGCACTGTTTATCGTGGGCAGCAAGCCTCTTGAGAAGGGTATGAATATCCTCGGAGCTCATATTGATTCACCTAGAATGGACTTAAAGCAGGTGCCTTTATACGAGGACACAGATATGGCACTTTTCGATACCCATTACTATGGTGGTATCAAGAAATACCAGTGGGTTACACTGCCGCTTGCACTTCACGGAGTCATCTGCAAAAAGGATGGCAGCACAGTGACAGTCAATATCGGAGACAAGCCAAATGATCCTGTAGTGGGTGTGAGCGATCTGCTTATTCATCTGTCAGGCGAGCAGATGGGCAAGAAGGCTTCAGAGGTCATAAAGGGCGAGAGCCTTGATGTGCTCATTGGAAGCATACCGGGACCAGAAAAGGACGATGACGACAAGGATATCAAGGAGAGAGTAAAGGCCAATATCCTCACAATACTTTCACAGGAGTACGGTGTGGACGAGGATGATTTCCTTTCAGCAGAGATAGAGGTGGTACCTGCCGGAGAGGCAAGAGACTACGGACTTGACAGAAGTATGATCATGGGTTACGGCCACGACGACAGAGTGTGCGCATATCCTTCATACAGAGCTATGCTTGAGATAGAGGGCACACCGGAATATACAAGTGTATGCCTGCTCGTGGACAAAGAGGAAATCGGCTCAGTGGGAGCCAGCGGCATGCAGTCACGCTTTTTCGAAAACTGTGTGGCAGAGGTGATGAACCTGGCAGGAGACTATAGCGAGCTTGCAGTCAGACGTGCGCTTAAAAACTCAAAGGTACTCTCATCAGACGTATCAGCAGCATTTGACCCGAACTATCCATCGGTTATGGAAAAGAAGAACTCAGCATACTTCGGAAAGGGCCTTGTATTCAACAAATATACAGGCGCCAGAGGCAAATCAGGCTCAAACGATGCCAACGCAGAGTATGTTGCAAGGCTTAGAAATATCATGGATACAGCAGATGTTTCATTCCAGACAGCAGAGCTTGGAAAGGTAGACGAGGGAGGCGGCGGAACAATCGCATACATCCTCGCAAACTATGACATGAATGTTATTGACAGCGGTGTGCCGGTGCTCAACATGCATGCGCCATGGGAAATCATCAGCAAGGTCGATTTATATGAGGCATTCAGAGGCTACATTGCATTTTTGAAGGAAGCATAGGCTAAAGGAATATAAGATGAATCAGACATTTGTAAAAAGTGTAACAGAACAATTGCCGCAGCTTGGTCTCCTGCAGGATGAGCCGATGAAAAAGCACACGACCTTCCGCATAGGAGGCCCGGCAGATTACTATGCAGAGCCTGATATGAGCCAAATTTCAAAGCTTATAGAGATGGCTAAGGCATGTGATATGCCGGTTACAGTGATAGGAAACGGAAGCAATCTGCTGGTAGGAGATAAGGGCATCAGAGGCCTTGTAATTGGTATTGGAAAAGGCCTGTCCGAAATTGAGGTGACAGAAGCTGTGGCGCAGCAAGGCACAGCGCAGGACCTCACAGCACAGGACAACGGTCATATCATCACAGCCGGCGCCGGTGCTATCCTTGCAGCAGTGGCAGCAAAGGCAGCGGAGGCATCACTTTCAGGCCTTGAGTTTGCATCGGGCATCCCGGGAAGTGTTGGCGGAGCGGTAGTCATGAACGCAGGAGCCTACGGCGGAGAGATAAAGGATGTCCTAATCGATGCCACAGTGCTCACAGCAGAGGGCGAGCTAAAGACTGTCACAAGGGATGAGCTTGACTTATCCTACAGGCACAGTATAGTCCCGGAAAAGGGCTATATAGTGCTGTCAGCCAGATTCAGGCTCACACCAAAGCCTAAGGATGAGATAAAGTCATATATGGCAGAGCTTCGCACAAAGAGAGTGGAGAAGCAGCCACTTGAGTACCCAAGTGCAGGCAGCACCTTTAAGAGACCGGAGGGCTATTTTGCAGGGAAGCTTATCATGGATGCAGGCCTTCGAGGCTACAGCGTGGGAGATGCACAGGTGTCGGAGAAGCACTGCGGCTTTGTAGTCAATAAGGGCGAAGCCACTGCAGCGGATGTCCTGACACTCATAAAAGGCGTGCAGGAAACAGTTTTAAAGCAGTTTGGAGTAAAGCTCGAACCGGAAGTTAAGATGATTGGAGAATTCTAGTGAAATTTGTAATAGTGACGGGCATGTCAGGTGCCGGAAAAAGCACAGCAATGAAAATGATGGAGGATATGGGATATTTCTGTATAGACAATCTGCCTATACAGCTATTAGATAAGCTCATAGACTTTTCAAACACCTTCCACAGTGATGTGTCCAAGGTGGCAGTCGGCATAGATGTGCGAAACGGTTCAGGAATTGATGAGATTCCACAGACGCTCGAGCAGCTAAGGCAGAAAAATTTTCCGTATGAGATACTTTTCCTCGATGCTGAGGATGAGGTGCTTGTAAAGCGATACAAGGAGACGAGGCGAAACCATCCTCTCGCAGGAAGTGAGCGCATCAATAAGGGCATCGTGCTTGAGAGGGAAAAGCTGCAGTATTTAAAGGACAATGCTGACTATATCATAGACACAAGCCAGCTTCTTACAAGGGAGCTTAAAATTGAGCTGGAAAAGATATTTGTGCAGAATGAGGATTACAAAAATCTGTTTATCACGATACTGTCCTTCGGCTTCAAGTATGGCATACCGTCAGACTCTGATATAGTCATGGATGTGAGGTTTCTGCCAAATCCTTACTATGTGGACGGACTGCGCGCGAAAACCGGCAATGATAAGGAGATACAGGACTATGTCATGCAGTTTCCGGAGGCAAATGAGTTTATCGACAAGCTTGATGATATGATAAAGTTTCTTATTCCAAACTATATATCTGAGGGCAAGAACCAGCTTGTTATATCTATAGGCTGCACCGGAGGCAAGCACCGCTCGGTAACGCTTGCAAACGAGCTGTACAAGAGGCTTAGCGGCTGTAATGACTATGGACTTAAGATAGAGCATCGCGACATAGGAAAGGATGCATTGAGAGGTAAATAACATGTCATTTTCCAGTGATGTAAAGGAAGAGCTGGCAAAGCAGATATCAAAGAGCAGGCACTGTCAGCTCGCTGAGCTTGCAGGCATCATAGAGCTTTCGGGTCGCGTCGATGAAAAAACAAAGGGACTTGAGCTCGACACCGAAAACCTGCTGCTTTTAAATAAATATGCCACACTTATGAAGCGTGCCTTTGGCACAGATACCACAAAGGCGCTGGATGAGCAGGATACCGGAAAGATACTTGCAGCGCTTAAAATCACGGCACAGCCTGTCAACAGACAGACCACAGACGGACTGCTTCTTATGCAGACATGCTGCAAGAGAGCCTTTATCAGGGGAGCTTTCATGGCAGCAGGCTCGATAAGCGACCCCAACAAAGCGTACCATTTTGAGATAGTGTGTCATACGAAAGAGCAGGCAAAGCAGCTTCAGGAGCTCTTGTGCGGCTTTGATACGGATGCAAAGATAGTAGAGCGCAAGGGGCACTATGTAGTGTACATAAAGGAGGGCGCCCACATCGTGGACAGTCTCAACATCATGGAGGCGTATGTGTCACTCATGAAGCTGGAAAATGTGCGCATATTAAAGGAAATGCGCAACAGTGTAAACCGTAAAGTAAACTGCGAAACCGCAAACATCAGCAAGACTGTGAATGCGGCTGTAAAGCAGATAGAGGATATCAGACTGATACAGAAAATGAGAGGACTCGATGATTTACCGGCGCAGCTTCGGGAGATGGCGTTGCTTCGGCTTGAATATCCGGATGCACCGCTAAAGGAGCTCGGAGGATATCTGGATCCGCCAATGGGCAAATCGGGAGTCAACCACAGGCTTAGAAAATTATCGGCGATTGCGGAGGAACTGAGATAGATGAAGAAAAAGCTTTTATTTGTATTTAATCCCAAATCAGGCAAGGGACTCATAAAGGAGCACCTGGTAAATATCGTGGACATCATGACAAAGGCCGGATACAAAATCACCATTTATCCTACACAGTGTCAGGGAGATGCCATAAAAAAGGTCAGGAAAAATGCTAAGAAGTATGACCTTGTAGTGTGCAGCGGCGGAGACGGCACACTCGACGAGGTAGTGACCGGCATGGAGCAAAGCGAGGTAAATGTACCGATAGGATACATCCCTGCGGGCAGCACCAATGACTTTGCAAACTCTCTCGGCATACCAAAAAATATGGAGGAGGCCGCAAGAGTTGCCGTAAACGGTACTCCATTCCCGTGTGATGTGGGAGGCTTCAACGGAGATACCTTCGTATATGTCGCAGCCTTTGGCCTTTTTACAGAGGTATCCTACCAGACCTCGCAGCAGATGAAAAATATACTGGGACACGCCGCATATATTTTAGAGGGTGCAAAGCACCTGATGGATATCACCTCGTACAGGATGAAGGTGAGCCATGACGGTGAGATAATAGAGGATGAGTTTATATATGGAATGGTGACCAACTCCCTTTCGGTAGGAGGCTTCAAGGGCATATCAGGTCCTGACGTACTGCTTGATGACGGCCTTTTTGAGGTGACACTCATCAAGAATCCAAAAAACCCAATCGAGCTCAACAAGATACTTGCGGGACTGGCAAACCGTGAAAATGACAATGAGCTCATCTACTCCTTCAAGACCAGTGAGCTGCATGTGGAGAGTGAGGAGGAGGTACCGTGGACACTTGACGGAGAGTTTGGTGGCAGCCACACGGATCTGACCATCACAAATCTGAACAAACAGATTACTATTATGTGTTGATAAATACAAAATCGGACATAAAATAGTAATAGTATACAATTTTTTGCCTGATTGTGTTAAAAATTTAACTTTATTTTTATAAGGTTATGTAATATAATAACATTAGCTTTTAATTAACAGGAGGAAAAAATATGTTAGTATCTGCAACAGAAATGCTTAAGAAAGCAAAAGAAGGACATTACGCAGTAGGTCAGTTCAACATCAACAACCTTGAGTGGACAAAATCAGTACTTTTAACAGCAGAGGAGCTTAAGAGCCCTGTAATCCTTGGTGTATCTGAGGGTGCCGGAAAGTACATGACAGGCTTCGGTACAGTAGCAGCAATGGTTAAGGCTATGCATGACGAGCTCGGTATCACAGTACCTGTAGCACTTCACCTTGATCACGGCACATACGAAGGATGCTACAAGTGCATCAAGGCCGGCTTCACATCAATCATGTTCGACGGATCTCATTATCCAATCGATGAGAACGTTGCAAAGACAAAAGAGTTAGTAGCAGTTGCTCATGCAATGGGCATGTCTATCGAGGCTGAAGTTGGTTCAATCGGTGGCGAGGAAGACGGAGTTGTTGGAATGGGCGAGTGTGCTGATCCAGACGAGTGCAAGAGAGTTGCTGATCTTGGTGTAGATATGCTTGCAGCAGGAATCGGAAACATCCACGGAAAATATCCTGCAAACTGGCAGGGACTCAGCTTTGAGACTCTTGACGCTATCCAGCAGAAGACAGGTGTTATGCCATTAGTACTTCACGGTGGTACAGGAATCCCAGCTGACATGATTAAGAAAGCAATCGACCTTGGAGTATCTAAGATCAACGTTAACACAGAGTGCCAGCTTTCATTCGCAGATGCAACACGTAAATACATCGAGGCCGGAAAGGATCTTGAGGGCAAGGGATTTGACCCTCGTAAGCTTCTTGCTCCTGGTGCTGAGGCAATCAAGGCAACAGTTAAGGAGAAGATGGAGCTTTTCGGATCAGTTGGAAAGGCTGAATAATATTATTGCAATTTAGTATTTTTGCACATACTACTTTACAAAATATTTATATCTTGTAGTAAAAATTTATAAAACTTAATTTTTTTAATATAAACACTTGATTTTTGATGCTCAAAGGAGTATCTTAATTTCAGAAATAATGTTAAGCGAAATGAACGAGGGCGTTCCACCATAGATGGAGTGCCCTCTTTTTTAATGAACTAAGAAGTACAGCATATGTTCAGGCATTATTTGAAAATAACAATTCACTCAAGGGGATTGATGAACAGAAAGGATGTAAGATATGAGCGAACAGGAATATTTCAACGTAGCAGACATCTTTGGAGAGAACGTATTTAACGATGCAGTTATGCAGGAGCGTCTTCCAAAGAAGGTTTACAAGAAGCTCCATGAGGTTATGGACGAAGGAAAGGAGCTTGATCTCGAGACTGCTGATGTTATCGCACACGAGATGAAGGAATGGGCCATTGAGAAGGGTGCAACACACTATACACATTGGTTCCAGCCACTTACAGGCGTTACTGCTGAGAAGCATGATTCATTTATCACTTCTCCAATGCCAAACGGAAAAGTACTTATGAGCTTTTCAGGAAAAGAGTTAATAAAGGGTGAACCGGATGCTTCATCTTTCCCATCAGGTGGTCTTCGTGCTACATTTGAGGCAAGAGGATATACAGCCTGGGATTGTACATCACCTGCATTTGTAAGACAGGATGCAGCAGGCGCAACACTTTGCATTCCAACAGCCTTCTGTTCATACACAGGCGAGGCTCTTGATCAGAAGACACCTCTTCTTAGATCAATGGAAGCAATCAATGATCAGGCACTGAGACTTCTTAGATTATTCGGAAATACAACATCAAAGAAGGTTACTCCTTCAGTCGGACCTGAGCAGGAGTACTTCATCGTAGACCGTGAGAAGTATTTACAGAGAAAGGATCTCATCTTCACAGGACGTACACTTTTCGGAGCTATGCCTCCAAAGGGACAGGAGATGGATGATCATTATTTCGGAGCTATCCGTGAGAGAATCGCAGCTTACATGAGAGATGTAAACAAGGAGCTCTGGAAGCTTGGTGTTTCAGCCAAGACACAGCACAACGAGGTAGCACCTGCACAGCACGAGCTTGCACCTATCTATGCTGAGTGCAACGTAGCTGTTGACCACAACCAGCTCATCATGGAGACACTCAAGAAGGTGGCAGGCCGTCACGGACTCCAGTGCTTACTTCATGAGAAGCCATTCGCAGGAGTTAACGGTTCAGGAAAGCATGACAACTGGTCAATCACAACAGATGATGGTATCAACATGCTTGAGCCTGGCAAGACACCACATGACAATGTACAGTTCTTACTTGTACTCACATGTATGTTAAAGGCAATCGACGAGCATGCAGCACTTCTTCGTGCGGCAGCAGCAGATGTAGGAAACGATCACAGACTTGGAGCTAACGAGGCACCACCTGCAATCCTTTCTATCTACCTTGGAGACCAGCTTGGAGACGTATTGAACCAGCTTATCGCAACAGGTACAGCTACACACAGCTTAAAGGGTGAGAAGCTTGAGACAGGTGTTAAGACAATTCCTGATTTCATGAAGGATGCTACAGACCGTAACCGTACATCACCATTCGCATTCACAGGAAACAAGTTCGAGTTCCGTATGGTTGGTTCACAGGATTCTGTTGCACAGGCCAACATCGTGCTCA
>ERZ791861.973-NODE-973-length-14953-cov-4.377836_pt1 | contig 14953 bp, 20 predicted proteins | sample MGYA00510283_ERZ791861 | MGnify/ENA primary metagenome ERZ791861 (study PRJEB30046, sample SAMN00792074) | human gut metagenome | study: EMG produced TPA metagenomics assembly of the A metagenome-wide association study of gut microbiota in type 2...
CGGGAGACATTCTTCCCGGAGGAGGTGCTGACATGAGCGAATTCCCGGAACGGCTGAGAAAGCTGCGGGAGAGAAAGAGACTGAAGCGGTATGTACTGTCGGAGCGCTGCGGGCTGAACTCTGACGCCATACGCCGGTATGAGCTGGGCACGGCGAAGCCGACAATGGACGCGCTGAAGAGCATAGCGGATGAATTCGGCGTGTCGGTAGACTATCTGATGGGCAGGACGGACTATCCCTGCGTGGTAGATATTGCCGAAAAATAATTTTTGAAAATTCCACTTAAAAGTGGAAAAATTGAAAAAACGCGCTTTATCATGGGAGATGCAGGGGCAAACTCTGCATCTCCATCCTTTTTTCTTTTCCCCCTTCTTTTCCTGATGGGCGGGGCTTTGGCTCCGCCCGGAGGGAACAATATGCGGGCACATGTACCAAGGTGGCGACGCGGTCTCCAAAACCGTGTGTGGTGGGTTCAATTCCCAACTGTCCGTGCCATAGGCGTGACCTCTTGCCTCGCAGCCGCACGGAGCGTAAGCCTGCGGAAGTGGTCTTTCCTGTGCGCTGTACAAAAGCGGCAGGACGAAGAAATTTATGTATTGGCTGGCACCGGCTTTGTAAAGATGAACGGATGCGACCGACGTACCGGCGCAGGGCTGAAAAGTTCCGTAATTGGTCTGGGTACCACCGTGCTTGAAAGAAATCCGAGGCGTGGATGTGGTGTGGTGGCGGTTGCCTTAGGACAAAGCCGCTTTGTAGGACAGTATGGATACGTGGTGGCACCCGACCGATTGTGTAAAACAACAGGTGATGCGCTGGCAGACCGCTGTATGGGATGCGTCCCAAATAGTCTGCTTACCAAAAACAGGACTTCCCGCACCTCTTGGCAATGTGTCCCAGGGAAGACATAAAATACAGGTGAGGCGAAAGCCGGGTACAGACGTGCCAATGACAAAGGCCAGTGGCGGGAGGCCGGTGCGTCAGGCAAAGCGAGGTGGTGACAGTGGCTGCAAGGTTGACAGACCGGCAGAAAAAGAAAATACTGGCGGACTATGTGCAGACCAGCAACTATTGTGCCACAGCCAAACTTAATGGGGTTTCCGCAAACACTGTCAAAAAAATAGTGCAGACAAATGCGGATATTGCGGAAAAACTCATTAGAAAAAAAGAAGAGAACACCGCCGATGTAATGGAGTACATGAATGACCACAAAGACCTTGTGTGTTCGTTCATCGGCAAGGGACTTGAAATGCTCAACGACCCGGAAAAGCTGGCGGCGGCAAATCTCAGCCAGATCACAACGGCAATGGGAACGCTGATTGACAAGTGGGCGATGATTGGCGGAAGTCCTGCCGACACGGTGAGGGAAGACGCACTTAGTCAGAGCCTAAAGGAAATGGCAAAGGAGCTCGAGAGCGATGATTAAGATTTACGGTTGCAGCGATGACCTTGTGGAAATTTACGGTAGCGTTTACAAAGAAGACGAAATCGGCTGTTTTGACCATGATGTTCGTATCCGCTTTTTTGATGGTACGATTATCCGTATTGGCTATCCTAAAAAGGACTTAGGCGGTTGGTGGATCGAGGTTGAAAAACAAGGGACGGCAAAACATGCGTTGACATTATGTGATGACGAAGATGACGATATTTATAGTGACATCTTCGAAATTGACGCGGAGATTAAAAGTCATTCTGTGATCAAGCAGAAATATCCGAACAGACCATGATTAGCCACAAGCAGAAAAAAATCATCGCATTTCCATACAGCCGCTATGACGCGCTGATCTGTGACGGCGCTGTGCGTTCCGGCAAGACCTCCATCATGATGTGGGCATTTGTCCGCTGGGCGATGGAAAATTTCAGCGGTCAGCGCTTCGGCGTGTGTGGCCGCACGGTTGATAGCTGCACCAAGAATATCATCGTGCCGTTTACGGCAATGAGCCTTGCCAAAGAGCGCTATATCATTCGCTGGCGGCGCGGCGACAAGGTGATGGAAGTGCGGCGCGGCGCCGTGACAAATTACTTTGAAGTGTTCGGAGGCAAGGACGAGGCAAGTTATACGCTGATCCAGGGCCGCACACTGGCGGGTGTGCTGCTGGACGAGGTGGTGCTGATGCCGCGCTCGTTTGTGGAACAGGCGCTTGCACGTTGCTCTGTGGACGGGGCAAAGCTGTGGTTCTCTTGTAACCCCGGCAGCCCGCATCACTGGTTCTATCAGGAGTGGATTAAGCGACACCGCGAACGGAACACGCTATATCTGCACTTCGAAATGGCTGATAACCCCGGGTTGAGTGCAAGAACGCTCGAGCGCTATGAAAACATGTATGCCGGCATTTTCTATGACCGGTATGTGCGCGGCCTTTGGGTAGCGGCGGAGGGCGTTGTCTACAAGGATTTTGCAAACAACACCGAAAAGTATTTGATTGACGATCCCTTAAAATGGGCTGAAGAACAGGAAACGAAATTCTCTGTTATTTCCATTGGCGTTGACTTCGGCGGGACAAAGTCCGCAACGAAGTTTCAGGCGACCGGAATTACAAAAAATTATCGTGTGGTCGCGCTGGAAGAAGAATACATAAAAACCGAAGAGATTGACCCTGACGCATTGAATAGGCGCTTTGCTACGTTTACTCAAATGGTTACGGCAAAGTACGGATATAGCCAGACGCGGGCAGACAGCGCGGAAACGGTGCTGATTCGCGGGTTAGATCATACCGCGCAGAAAATGCACCTCGGGACGCAGGTAAAGAACGCAATGAAACTGCAAATCACAGATAGAATCAGGCTCGTGGTGCTGCTGATGAAGCAGGGGCGTTTTAAGGTTTCGCGCAACTGCCCCCATCTGATCGATGCACTGCAAACCGCGATTTATGATCCTGATAAATTTGAGGACGAGCGCTTGGATGACGGCACGTCCGATATCGACAGCTTGGATGCTTTTGAGTACAGCATTGAGCCTTATTACAAAGACCTGGAACGTGCCGGTCACACGATGGGACGGTGAAATAGTGAATATTCGGAGAGCATTAAAGGATCTTGGGTTTGACACGGTCGACAATAAATTCTATTCTCTGATCGACCTGTGGAACGCATGGTATAAGGGAAACGTTGAAGATTTCCACAGCTATACGGTGTGGAATGGGATTGAAGAACTGGAGTGCCACCGGTATTCGGTGGGAATGGGAAAGAAAGTCTGCGAGGACTGGGCCAACCTCCTAATGAACGAGCGAGTCAACATCACGCTTGAAGGCAAACAGGAACAGGAATTTATCGATACTGTTTTTGCCGATAACAACTGGGAGGTCAAGGCTAACGAATCGCAGGAGCGCAAAGCGGCAGTAGGAACCGTTGCGTATGTGCCGATGATGGAAGGCATGGGAATTAACCCAGATACGGCAGAAATCATTGACTCTGGCCGCATTCGCATCAACTACGTCAGCGCCTGGAACATCTACCCGCTTACGTGGGATAACGGCGTTATCCGCGAGTGTGCGTTCGCATCCACTCGGAAGGTCGATGACACAGAATATACTTACATCCAGGTACACCGGCTGCGCAACGGCGAGTATGACATTGAGAACCATCTGTATGATGCGGAGGAAGTACCGCTGTCCAGCGTGAAAGGGTTTGAGACAATTCCTCCGGTGATTCATACCGGCAGCGACAAGCCGCAGTTTGTGATTGACCGGCTGAACATTGCAAACTCTGACGAAAACAACCCGCTTGGCGTGGCTGCGTTTGCCCACGCCATCGACCAGCTTAAGAGCGTTGACATCACCTATGATAGCTATGTGAACGAATTTGTGTTGGGCAAGAAGCGCATTGTGGTGCAGCCGGAGGCAACCAAAAGCATTGACGGCCGGCCAGTGTTTGATAAGCGTGAGACCGTTTATTATGTACTTCCGGAGGACAGAGGCGGCAACGGCAACATCTTGCAGCAGGTCGATATGTCGCTGCGGACGGCGGAGTTTAACACCGGCATGCAAGATATGTTGAACATCCTGTCCAGCAAGTGCGGTTTCGGTGAGAACCATTACAAATTCAACCAGGGCAGCATCGCAACTGCCACGCAGGTCATCAGCGAGAACAGCACCCTGTTTCGCACGATCAAAAAACATGAAATTGTGCTTGAACAGGCAATCACAGAGTTGTGCCGGAGCTTGCTCCGCATGGGAAATCGGTACATGGGCGCATCCCTCAATGAGGACGTACAGATCTCCATTGACTTTGACGATTCCATCATTGAGGACAAGGGTCAGGACTTTAACCGTGACGTGCAGCTTCTTAACGCTGGCATCATGAACGATTGGGAGTTCCGTATGCGCTGGATGAATGAGGACGAGGCAACCGCAAAGGCGGCGCTGCCGAAGATGCAGGACATGACAACCGAAGGCCAAGAGGAGGTAGAGTGATGGGCTATGGAGAAAGCGCCGGTACTTTTTGGATAAACATCGGGACTGAGGAAAATCCGGAATGGGCTTATTTGGGTCAGAGGAAATGATCCGATACCCGTTTACGCCTGAACTGCTTGACGCACTTCCCGAAAAACTGGCGGAGCTGTACCGCGGTCTTGAGGATACGCTGCTGATAGAGATATGTTCCCGGCTGAGGCTGCGGGACGAGCTGAACGAGGTCACGGTGCAGGACATCAAGGCGCTGCGGTCACACGGCATCGATCTGGAAGAGATTAAGAAAGCCATACGCAAAACTTCAGGTATCAGCGAAACAAAGTTGAATAAGCTGCTTGACGATGTAGTTGAGCGCAACCAGAAGTATTACACCGAGGTCATAGACCTTGCCCGTGCAACACAGCCTGACGTGCTGGTGGATGCAACCACCATTGACGCCATCAAACGGCAAACGCGGGACGTGTTCCGAAACATCACCGCTTCGATGGGGTTTTTGGTAGACGCAGGGCGGACGATGCTGCCCCCCGCAAAGGCGTACCAGTGGGCGCTTGATAACGCGGTGATGCAGGTGCAGAGCGGCGCGATATCCTACAATCAGGCGATATCCAACGCGGTCAAGCAGCTGGCGGACAGTGGCCTAAAAACGGTGGACTACGAAAGTGGGCATCGGGATCAGGTAGACGTGGCGGCAAGACGTGCCGTGATGACCGGCGTGAATGCCCTCAACCAGAAGTATGCGGAGCAATCCGCCGACTATCTGGAAACTGATCTTGTGGAAGTAAGCGCCCATATCGGGGCGCGAAACACGGGAAACGGGCTAGAAAACCATGAGAGTTGGCAGGGTAGCGTATATCGATGGGCTGAGAAACCCGGAGATTCAAAGGGTGAGTACAAGGATTTTGTTGCCACTACGGGCTACGGCCTGGGCGCTGGCCTGGGCGGCTGGAACTGCCGACACACCTTTTACCCATTCGTGGAGGGTGTCAGTGAGCCGACCTATTCAAAGGCCGATCTTGACGCCATGAAAGGCGAAAACCGCAAGTTTGTGTTTGATGGCAAGGAATACGACGGGTACACAGCTACACAGATGCAGCGCAGCATAGAGCGCCAAATACGCAAGCAGAAGCGGCTCAGAGACGCTTACAAAGCCGCTGGGCTGAAAGATGATGAGACCGCCGCCAACATCAAGTTGCGTCGCCTGAACGCCAAATACAAGGAGTTCAGCAAGGCGGCTGGGCTGCCGGAGCAGCGGGAAAGGATGAAGGTGCTGTATGAGAATTAAAGCAAGAAGTTACGAAGGAATTGTGCTTGAACTTGACGGAGAAGTGCGAGTGATGCGTGATTACACCCGCGAGATTGCACGCGTGATCAAGTATCGGGTTGTAATTCTGTGCGATGATGGCGCAAAAGTTGAGCTTACGGATGTAAACCCAAAAGAAATTGGGGTAGTCAATGAACCGTGATGAAATGATACAGGCTATCGAAGCCATCTTGAAGCGCGGCAACGACGCAGAAATACGCCGAAAAGGTGATGGGTACATTGTCTTGGAGGTCAAAAAAACAATCAAATACACTTCCGCGTAATTGGGCGCGGGAAAGGGCAATAGGAGCCAACTGCTGAGGAATTCTCGGTGGTTGGCTCTTTTGTTTTAAGTAAAACCCGCAAAGCACAGCGGCTTTTATAAAACTATCGTTTCCGAAGGAACGGAACCGAAGAAAAGGAGATAGTGTCATGGCACTTACACGAAAACTTTTGAAGGGTATGGGTCTCACCGATGAGCAGGTAGATACCATCATCGAAGCGCATACCGACACTGTGGACGGCCTAAAGGCGGATGTGACCCGCTACAAGGCCGATGCGGAGAAGCTGCCCGGTGTTCAGAAGCAGTTGGACGACCTCAAGGCGGCAGGTGACGGCGGTTACAAGGAGAAGTACGAGAAGGAACACTCGGCCTTTGAATCCTTTAAGACCGACATCACGGCAAAGGAGAGCAAGGCGGCAAAGGAAAAGGCCGTGCGTGCTTACTTTGAGAGCAAAAACATCACCGGAGCAAATCTCGACCTTGCCATGCGCGGATGCGGCGAGGAAATGTCTGCATTGGAACTGGACGGCGAGAAAATTAAGGACACCAAGAGCCTTGACGATCTCGTAGACGGAACCTATAAGAGCCTTGTTTCTAAGCCTGCTGTCCGGCTGGACATGGGCGCACGGCTCAACGAGGGCGGCAAGCCTATGACTAAGGACGAGATTATGAAAATCACCGACAGAACGGAGCGGCGCGCTGCAATCGCCGCAAATATGGATTTGTTTAGAAAGGAAGAATAAAAATGGCTGTTGATCCTAAGCTGATTAAGAAGGAAGATCTTGCCCGTGTTCGCGAGATCGAGTTTACCGAAATGTTCGGCTATTCCATCAAGAAGTTGATGGAGGCTCTGGGCGTTACCCGCAAGATCGCCAAGCAGGCCGGTACTGTGCTCAAGAGCTACAAGGCTACCGGCACTCTGGAAGACGGCGCTGTGGCCGAGGGCGAGACCATCCCTCTGAGCAAGTACAAGACCGAGGCTGTGAACTACAAGGAGATTACCTTGAAGAAGTGGCGTAAGGCCACTTCTGCCGAGGCAATCACTGATCGCGGCTACGATCAGGCCGTCGAAATGACCACCGATGAAATGCTGAAGGACGTGCAGAAAGGTATCCGCAAGGATTTCTTCGGCTTCCTCGCAACCGGTACTGGCACGGCCAGCGGTGCTACTTTCCAGGCGACCTTGGCTCAGGCATGGGGCCAGCTGCAGGTGCTGTTCGAGGATGACGAGATCGGCGCAGTGTATTTCATGAACCCGCTGGACGTTGCGGACTATCTCGCAACTGCCAACATCACCCTGCAGACCGCTTTCGGCATGACCTATGTCGAGAACTTTCTCGGTCTGGGCACTGTGATTCTGAACTCCAGCGTCCCCAAGGGCAAGATTTACGCCACCGCCAAGGACAACATCGTCCTGTACTACATCCCCGTGAACGGCGCAGATCTGGGCGAGGTGTTCAACTTCACCACCGACGCCACCGGTTATATCGGTATCCATGAGGAACCCGATTACACCAACATGACCGCATCCGATACCGTTATCAACGGTATGGTGCTGTTCGCCGAGCGCATTGACGGCGTTGTTGTCGGCTCTATCACTCCCGCAGTGGGGGGCTAACTGAACTGCTGAGTGAGCCTTCCCCCGAAACCCCGGCTTTCTCCGACATGACAAAAGCGCAGCTGCTTGAGTATGCCGGGGAAAACGGGGTGGAAGGGGTCAGCAGTTCGATGCGCAAGGCTGACATAATCGCAGTATTGGAAGGAGCTGATGCGGATGGCTTACGCTGATTATACATACTACGCCGGTACCTATATGGGCGCTGTGAGCGAGGGAGATTTTCCGCGTCTGGCTGTCCGGGCCAGCTCCTTCCTCGATTACTACACGCAGAACCGGGCAAAAGATAACGCTGATATGGACGCTGTAAAAATGTGCTGCTGTGCACTTGTGGACAAGTATCAGCTGATAGAAGCCGCGCAGCAGCTTGCCGCAACCAAACTGACGAACGCGGCGACCGGCGATGACGTGAAAAGCGAAACGGTAGGCGGGTACTCCCGGACGCTGGCCAGCGGCGGTGAAGCTGCCGCGTCCGCACTGAGTGCAACGGACGGTGCGAAGAAACTGTTGGCGGCGACCTGTAACGAGTATCTGGCGCATACCGGTCTGCTGTATCGGGGAGGGGGGTGCTGTGGTTGTACGCGCCCCACACTATAACGGTCTACAATGCCGTGCAGGAGACTGACCCGGCGACTTTTGAGGAAATCACAAAGCTGTATGTGACCATCCTGCGCGGGGTTATGCTGCAAGCCAGCAAGGCGGTAAACGTCCGAGAAAGCGGACTTGAGAGCGCGGACGCAGTAAACCTGTACATTCCGTTTTCCGTGGAAGCGGTGGACGGCACGACAGGCAAGGCCAAAACCTACGCGCCCCCGCAGGCGTTTCTTGCGGCGGCGGACAAGTCCGAGCTGTGGACGCTGTCTGTGAACGGCAACGGTGGGCTGACGTTCTTTGTAAAAGGCAAGTTTGTCACCGACAAAGAGGATGTGGCTATGGCACAGGACGGCTGCTACAACGTGACCAAAGTGGACGAGAAAGATTTTGGCAGCGTGGATATGCAGCATTGGGAAGTCGGAGGGGCATAAGATGTCGCTAAAGTTCTCTGTTGACGTGTCCGGCATGGACGAGGTAAAGCGGCAGCTTGCAATGGCCTGTAGCCGCGCTGAAAGCGTTTTAACGCAACAGGTGATGAAAGATACCACCCCCTTTGTGCCTGCGCTTACAGGCTCTCTGACGCAGAGAACGCGGGTGGTCGGCAACGAAGTTATTTACCCCGGCCCATACGCCCGTTTTCTGTACTACGGCAAGGTGATGGTAGACCCGGCGACCGGCAGCACATACGCACCCAAAGGCGGGCACAAGGTGGCAACAGACCGAAATCTTGTATTTAACACAACGATGCATCCGCAGGCACAAGCACATTGGTTTGACGCTTCCAAAGCGCAGAACATGGAGAAGTGGGTGCGGGTGGCAGATAAGGCGGTGAAGAAATTTGGAAAAGATTAAAAAGGCCGTATCGGCGGCAGAGGAAGATCAGGTATCGCGAAAGCTGCTTGTGTGGCTGAACACATACCCGGAGTTGCCGGTAGACCTTATCCGTTTTGAATTTCTCCCCGCCGACACTTCCGCTATGGCGATGTCGACCATTCAGGCGGCTTACATCGTGCGGAAGTATATCACCGGCGGCTATGTGGCGGAGTATCAGTTCAAGATAATCTACCGAGTGAAGCCGGGGAACAGCAACGACAAACGGCTCAAAGCTGACGAGATGTTAAACGCTATCGGTGATTGGGCGAACGGTCAGAAGCCCGACATTGGCGATGACAAGCGCGTTATCAGCATGGAGCCGACTACGCGATCTTCCCTGTTTGCAATGTATGAAAATGGGGACGAAGATCACCAAATCCTTATGAAAATGAATTACGAGGTGAATGTATAATGGCAGATTTGACTTTTGCGACTCCCGAAGGCCAGACCATTGACCGCGAACTGCTCATTGCGTACCTGAACACCGGCACCGCATCCGCCCCTGTGTGGAGCGCTATCGGCAAGCGCGTCGAGGACAGCAGCGAGGAAATGGATTGGAGCACCGACACCAAGCAGGACATTCTGGGCCACACCTTTACGACCATGAAAAAGCCCACCATCACGCAGACCTTTGATCCCATCCCCTTGGATGCGGGCGATGCTGCGGCGGTGAAGATGTGGAACCTGGCCGTCAAAGACCAGGATGCCCAGGCGCTGGCAAATCAGGACATGATGATTGGCCACTTCTACGCCACCAGCGGCGAGGCGATGTTTGCGGAGCGCTACGACGCTTGCGCTATTGCCATCACCGGCATCGGCGGCGAGGGCGGCGGCACCCTGAACATTACCAGCGAAATTACTTACGGCGGCACTCGCACCGTGGGTACCGTAAAGAAGGGCAGCAGCGGCGCTATTGAGTTTACTGCGGCCTAAATAACAGAGAGGGCGGGGGACATTCCCCGCCCTCACATGGAGGATAAAAATGGCAGACACTATTATCATCAATTCTGGCGTCGTAAAAAAAGTATTTGAAACAACCGATGGCAAGACGTGTGAGTTTTCTTTTAACCCCACGGACAGCGGTTTTGTGGAAAAGCTTTTCAACGCCTTTGATACGCTGGACAAAAAGCAGGAAACTTACAAGGCGGAAGTAGAAAAAACGGCCAATAAGCGCGATATTTTTGATACCGCCCGCAAGATGGATGACGAAATGCGCGAGATCATCAATGAAGTATTCCACGTTGACATTTGCAGCGCACTGTTTGGCGAAATGAACCTATACGCGCTGGCGGACGGTCTTCCTGTGTGGGCTAACCTGATGCTTGCCGTAATGGACGAAGTAGACACTACTTTCTCCCGCGAACAGAAAGCTACCAATCCGCGCATCAGTAAGTACACAAAGAAGTACCACAAATGAGATATGATTTGCCGGTGTCCGTGGAAGTCAACGAAACGGAATATGAAATACGAAGCGATTACCGCGATATTCTGACCATCATAGAAGCCATTTCTGACAAAGATTTTACGGAAGCCGACAAGGCAGAAGCGATGTTGGATATTTTTTACCCAGACTTTGATAACATGCCAGAGCGAGACTATGAGGAGGCTATTCAGAAATGCATTTGGTTTATAAACTGCGGCGAGCCTTACAGAGAAGAAAAGCGAACCGCAAAGCTTATGGACTGGCAACAGGATTTCCCATTGATTGTAGCTCCTATAAACAAAGTGCTGGGCGAAGAAGTCCGCGCGATGCCTTATCTTCATTGGTGGACGTGGAACACGGCGTACTCGGAAATTGGTGATTGCATGTTTGCGCAAGTAGTAAATATACGGCGAAAGAAGTCAAAGGGCGAAAAGCTGGATAAATCAGAGCAGGAATTTTATAGAAAAAACCGGCATTTGATAGATTTCCAGAAGCAATATACGGAACAAGACGAGGCGGTTATTAGCAGGTGGATATAAAAACCCGCCCTCCGTAGAGGGCGGTAAAGGTCAATACATGTTTGCCAGTTCTGACATCTTTTGTACAACGTCACGATCCCACAGCAAAATGCCTGTTGCTTTAGCAGCGTCTTTTGCCCCTTGCGTAAAGTAACGGTTTGTCATAACAACGCCAACTTGACAGTGGTAAATGGTTTTGCCAGTGTTAACTTCCTGCACGGGCTTGTTTCCCAAATCGGAAGTATAGCACTTGCACTGGATAGCATATTTGATCCCATCTTTTTCCGCAAGAACGTCAACGCCCTGGTCGCCGCTACCTCGTGTAACCTCAACGTTGCCAAATCCATTTTTACGGAGGACATCCGCGCACCAGTACTCAAAGCGGTGGCCGTCCATAAAATCAATGTTGTCCCACAACGATAAATGGGCAGAAGTTTCTCCTGGGGGCTGGCTAATGCCAAGATGCTTTTCTATATCAGAAATAGCTTTATCTGCCACATCAGCGGTGCCGGGAGAAAAGCGCGAACGAACAAAATCTATATCCTTACAAAATGTATTGAGGGCTTTTTCTTGAAATTCTCTGCTGTTTTTGTATTTGCCGTCTATTTCAGACAAAGTCTCACCTTTTATGCGAACTATGGCATCGCATAAATGGAGTTGGTACTCGTCGCGTAAAGTTTTAAGCATATATGTTGGGTCAAAGTCAAAATTGGCTTTGCCCAAAGGAACCATTTTGACCAAATCGTCTATCGCCTGATCGTACCAATGTACAAATAAATTGAGCGAAGGAGCATCTTTGCACAAAGAAAGATTAGTGCGCATGTCAGGAACCAACTTGTCCGCAAGTTTTTGCTGTCTTGCCGCAGAAGCGGGAGGAACAAAGCCTTCTGTTTGACATGTGGTATCAGTAAGTTTAGGAGCGATTGGTTTCTTTTCAGGCAGTTTTGCTTTTATCTTATTTTTGTTGACAGCGAGAATAGCGACAATGACCGGGATAATAAAAACGGATGCGCTAAATCCACCACCAAGAATTATATTCCCATCTGGAGAAGTAGGGGCAAGAATTACCCCCAAAATCAGAACAACACAGGTGGCGGCAAACCACGTACCAATAAACACGGCTATGCGCTTAATCTTTTCCATAGCGTTTCCTCCTTTACTGCAACCATAACACATTTTGTATAAAATGTCCATTCGCAATTTGAAAGTAGGTGGTGAAAATGGCAAACGCGGACGGCTCCGTTATTATCAAAGCCGACATCGACGACAAGCAGGCGCAGCGAGAACTTAATGCGCTGACCAAAAAGATCGATGCATTACAAGAAAAGCTCAATAGTAAAAAAAGCAACAGAGATTTTCTTGCAAACAGAGCCGCAGATTTAACGGACAGTTTAGCTAAAGAGCAAGAAAAATTGGCGCACATGAAAAGCGGAGATGAATTTTTCACGAGTTTTCAAGTCGAACGGCAGGCGGAAGAGGTAAAAAACCTCCGGGGAGAGTGGAAACGCATAAACACAAAGCTTGACACCCAAAACGATAAAATTGCCGAAGCCGAACGCGCAATAGAACGCGAAAAAGAAAAAGCTGGGCAATTGGCGGCTCAAATAGTATCCGCAAAAGAAAAAACTACCGGGTTTTCCGCTGCTGCGGAAGAAGCAGACAAGAGGCTAAAAAAGTTTTCTGATCGAGTAAAAACGCTTGCTCGTCGCGTGCTGGTGTTTTCACTTATCACGCGGGCGCTGCGGTCTTTGAAAGATTACATGTGGGAGGCCATACAAACCAACGATGAAGCTATGGCGGCGGTAGGCAGGTTAAAAGGCGCTTTACGTACTCTTGCGCAGCCGATACTAAATGTGCTTATCCCCGCGTTTACCGTGCTTGTCAACGTTATTACACAGGTAGTAAATGCGCTGTCCAAACTGGTTGCTATGATTTTCGGGACAACGGCGGATGAAGCTGCCAGAGCTGCTGAAAATCTATATAACCAGCAAAAAGCACTTAGCGGCGTTGGCGGGGCGGCAAAAAAAGCGAGTAAGTCTTTGGCAAGCTTTGATGAGATCAACAAACTCTCAGGCGATGCTTCCAGCGGCGGAGGCGGCGCGGGTGCGCCAAACTTTGTGTCTTCCATGAAAGACCAAATTAGTGCGGTCGCATCTCTGTTTGTTGGCGCGGGCCTTCTTGCTTTGGGCGCTATACTTACATTCTCCGGGATAAATATACCGTTGGGCATTGCGCTTATGGCAATTGGCGCGCTGACTATTTACAGCGCAGTAAGCGAGAACTGGGGCGCAATAAAAGAAACGCTACAGGGGGAACTTGCCGGTATCGTTGCAATTGTAAGCGTTGCTTTGCTGGCATTAGGTGCGTTATTTGTGTTCGGAGGCGTAAATGTTCCTCTTGGCCTTGGCCTTCTTGTCCTTGGAGCGGTTGGTCTTGCGGCAACTATAGCTGCAAATTGGGGCGTGATAAAGGAAGCGCTACAGGGAGAAGTGGGGCAAATCGTTGCAGTTGTAAGCACGGCATTGTTGGCGCTTGGCGCGGTGCTTTTGTTTACTGGCGCGGGTATTGCGCTTGGTCTTGGACTTATTCTTGTAGGAGCAGCAGGACTTGCGGCGGCCATTGTTCCAAATTGGGAAAGTATTGTAGAAGCGCTACAAGGGCCGCTTGGGGAGGTTATTGGTATTATCAGCGCAGCACTGCTTGTTCTCGGTGTTGTCCTTTTGTTTACCGGAGCCGGTGTGCCTCTTGGTCTTGGCCTGATTGCAGTTGGCGCTGTTGGCCTTGCTGCGGCAATTGCGCCAAACTGGAATTTTCTGCTTGACAAACTCAAGGGCGTTTGGGAAGGCATCAAAGCGTGGTTTAATAATACCGTGATCGGTGGGCTGCTGAAAGCAAAAGAAAAGATTGCGGAATGGGGACACAATGTAATCGGAAAAGTTAAAGATGTGTTGGGTATTCATTCCCCCTCGACGGAAACAACGCAGATGGGCGACTACATGATGCAGGGCCTCGCAAACGGCATCAATGAAAATCAAGGGCTTGTTCTGGAACAATTCCAACTTGTACTTGATAACATTGACACAGAATTTCTGACATGGGAAGAAAACTTTATGACAGGGTTTTCTAAGTTTAGCGCGGAGTTTAACAAGGCATGGCTGGCGCACTGGAGCCTTACAAACAGAAATTTTGTAATTCAGTGGAATTACATTATTGAGTCGTTCCAGCGCGGCATCAACAACGTCATTGATGGGCTGAATAGGCTTGTTTCGGCAGCAAATAGTTTGTCTGATCTGACCGGCAAGCATTACGGCAGCGTGTCCCGCGTCAACATTGCAAAGCTACCTATTCCAAAACTTGCGACTGGTGCGGTTATTCCCCCGAACCGGGAGTTTATGGCAGTGCTTGGCGATCAGAAATCCGGGACGAACATTGAAACGCCCCTTGCTACAATGGTGCAGGCGTTCAAGCAAGCCCTTGCGGAAAGCGGCTACGGCGGAAGCAATGAAGCCGTGTTGGTGCTGGACAAGGACGTGCTGGGCAAGGTCGTGTACCGACTGAACAAGGCGGAGGGTACGCGCATCGGCGTTAATCTGTCGGAGGTGCAAGGATGAACTACATCAAACTGAACGGCATCTCTTTTGACGCCGACGTAGCTATCTCCAAGTACAACCGCAACTTTAACGTGCTGGACGGCGAAAATGCAGGGCGTGTAATGACAGGACGCATGGTGCGTGACATCATCGGGACATACTTGGGCCACAAGCTGACGGTGTTCCGGCGCGGTGACAACTACAAGGGGTTGGATGACTTCTGGGACTACTTGTACAAGCACAGCGTGGATGACTCCGTTATGCTGGAAGCAGCAGACGGTCAGACTACTATTGCTTATGAAGCGTATTACACCAGCGCGTCGCAGGACTTGGAGAAGGGCGATGGAGGCG
>ERZ791861.994-NODE-994-length-14763-cov-4.009315_pt1 | contig 14763 bp, 10 predicted proteins | sample MGYA00510283_ERZ791861 | MGnify/ENA primary metagenome ERZ791861 (study PRJEB30046, sample SAMN00792074) | human gut metagenome | study: EMG produced TPA metagenomics assembly of the A metagenome-wide association study of gut microbiota in type 2...
GACGCAGGCGGGCCTGCGGCGGCCGGAGGCGCTGATAAGCCTGGGAACGGTGACGCTGCTGTACCGGAATACGCCGGCGCAGACGGCGCTGGCCCAGCGGCTGCAGAAGGTGTGGCAGGAAAAACTGGGACTGAGCGTGACCCTGCAGGGCGAGGATGCGGAGACGTATCAGCAGCTGCTCAGCAGCGGCGCGTTCACCCTGGCCCTGACGGAGCTGGACGCGCTGTACAACGATGCATCAGCCTATCTGGACCTGTGGCGCAGCGGCGACACGCGGAACTACGCGCTGATCTACATGAACGCCTATAACATTCTGATGCGGGTGGCGGCGGCCAGCACCTCCGCCGAGGCGCGGGACGCCTATTTGAAGGATGCGGAGTGGCTGCTGCTGGACACGGCCAACGTGATACCGCTGTATGAGAAGGAGCAGGCCTACGCCCTGCGCGGCGACGTGACCGGCGTGGTGTCCGACGGCATGGGTGCGTGGTACTTCGGCGCACTGTGGCGCGTGGAGCAATAAGTGAAAAACGCCCGGACCAACAGGCGTTAAACGCCTGCCCGCTATACTGTACAGAGAAAGCGCATATTTCCGGCCCCACAGCAGAAAGGAGCGATCATACAGATGATAGAAAAAGCTGAGGTCACAGCACTTTTGCAGCAGCTCACCGCCATTAAGAGTGCGTATTTCCACGAGGACGAGATCATGGCCTTTGCCAGAGACTGGCTGTGCCGGCAGGAACTGCCCGCACAGCTGCACGAATACCACGATGCCAAGGTCACAGATTTCCATGGAAAAAATGTCATCGCCGTTATCGACGGCGGCAGACCCGGACCGGTCATCTGCCTGAACGGCCATCTGGACACCGTGCAGCTGTGCGGCGGTTGGACCCGCGATCCCTACGGCGAGCTGGACGGCGACAGGCTCTATGGTGTGGGCGCGCTGGACATGAAATCCGGCTGCGCCGCGCTGATGGTCACGGCCGCCCGCTTCGCCGCCGCCCACAAGACCTTCGCCGGGAAGATCAAGCTGGCGCTGGTCTCTGACGAAGAGGGCCCCTACGGCCTGGGCACCAACGCCCTCATCGAGGACGGCTATCTCTCCGACGTGGACTTCTCCATCATCACCGAGCCCAGCGCCGGCTTCGACGGCAAGCCCTTCCCCGATGTCTGCCTGGGCGCCCGGGGCGGCTATGGTCTGGAGATCCGCTTCTACGGAAAGTCCGCCCACGCAGCCAACCCGGAGAAGGGCCACAGTGCCCTGCTGGACGCGGCCAAGGTGGCGCAGGCACTGGAGCAGGTGGACTATGTTGAGGACCCGCACCTGGGCAAGGGCACCTGCTGCGTGGTAGGCATCAGCGCCGACGGCGGCGCGTGCAGCGTGCCGGACTTCGCCGTGCTCCGCCTGTTCTGGCACATCGTGGTGGGCGAGAGCCCGGACACCATCGTCCGTGAGATCGAAAAGGCCGTGCAGCGCGCCGGTATCACCGGGCGGTATGAGATCTGCTTCCGCGAAGCGCCGTCTGAGGGCTCCCGGGGCTTCATGCCCTACACCGTCCCCCAGGACGAACCCATGACCGTCTCCCTGCTGGAGTCCATCCGCAAGGTCACCGGCAAGGAACCCACCATCTCCTACTTCGCCAGCATCGGCGACTTCAACTACCTGGGCACACGGCTGGGCGCGCCGGCCATCATCTTCGGCGCCGACGGCGAGAACTATCACAGCAGCGACGAATACGTCCTGCTGGACTCCGTCCACCAGACCGCCGAGGCCGTTTACGACTTCCTGGAGAAAACACTGCTGCCCTGAGCAAGCAAAACCACCCCCGGCGGGGAGCCGGGGGTGGTCTGTTTTTCAGAAGGTCATCTCCAGCCCGCATTTCAGCTGGTGCAGTCTGTCGCCCAGAACCGTCTCCATCACGCCGTAGGCCCTCTTCCGGGTGCAGCGGCGGCGCAGGCGTACTGCACGGCCAATTCCACTCTTGCGCTCCGCCATTTTTCGCGGTAAAATAGCACCACAAAAAAGGAGGGCAATGCCATGATCTATCGTGATTTTCAGAACCTGCACCTGTCCCTGCTGGGCTTCGGCACCATGCGCCTGCCCACCACGGCGGACGGCGCTATCGACGAGGACACCACCCAGGCGATGGTGGACTATGCGCTGGCCCACGGCGTCAATTATTTCGACACCGCCTGGCCCTATATGCAAAATCTGTCCGAGACGGTGGTGGGCCGCTGCCTGAAAAAGCATCCCCGCGACAGCTTCTACCTGGCCACCAAATACCCCGGCCATATGCTCACCTGCGACCCGGACCCGGCGGACACCTTTGCCCAGCAGCTGGAGAAGTGCCAGGTGGACTACTTCGATTTCTACCTGCTGCACAACGTCTATGAAAACGATGTGGATATCTACACCGACCCCAAGTGGGGCATCATCGACTACTTTGTGGAGCAGAAGCGTCTGGGCCGCATCAAGCACCTGGGCTTCTCCACCCACGCGGACCTTCCCTGCCTCACCGCTTTTCTGGAGCGCTATGGCAAGGAGATGGAGTTCTGTCAGATCCAGCTGAACTATCTGGACTGGACCATCCAGCGGGCCAGGGAGAAATACGAGCTGCTGGAAAAGCACCATATCCCCGTCTGGGTCATGGAGCCGGTCCGCGGCGGCAAGCTGGCCGCCCTGGATGCCGACAGTGAACAGCAGCTCCACGCCCTTCGCCCCAACGCCAGCATCGCCTCCTTCGGCTTCCGTTGGCTCCAGGGACTGGATAACGTCCACATGGTCCTCTCCGGTATGTCCGACATGGCGCAGATGGCGGATAACGTGGCCACCTTTGAGCACCTTGACCCCCTCTCTCCCGCTGAGGAGGCGATCCTCTTTGCTGCGGCGGACAAGATGAAGAATTCCATCCCCTGCACTGCCTGCCGCTACTGCTGTGACGGCTGTCCCCAGCAGTTGGATATCCCGGATCTGCTGCACAAGTACAACCAGCTCCGCACCGGCAGCGGCGGCACCATCAAAATGCAGCTGGACGCGGTGCCCGCGAACAAGTGGCCTCACGCCTGTCTGGGCTGCGGTGCCTGCGCCGCTGTCTGTCCCCAGAAGATCGACATCCCCGGCCAGCTGGCAGCCTTTGCCGCCGAGCTGGACAAGCTGCCCGACTGGGTGGAGGTCTGCCGCCAGCGGGCGGAGGCCGAGGCGCGGGAGCGAGCCTCCCGCGGGCTGTGAGCGCATAAGAAGAAGTCCCTCCCGGCGGGAGGGACTTCGTTTGTTTACACCTGATATTTCGCCGCGCAGTGCCGGTATTGCTCCCGGAAGTCCGGGTCCTGATGCCGTGCCGCATCCAGTGTGGCGTGCATATTCAGGTCGTGGTGGGCTGCGTCGATCACGCACCCGGCGATATTGGAGCAGTGGTCCGAGGTACGCTCCAGATCCGTCAGCAGGTCGGACCAGACAAAGCCTGCCTCGATGCTGCACTGGCCTTGCTGCATCCGCAGGATATGTCGGGTACGCAGCTGCTCCTTCAGATCGTCGATGACCTGCTCCAGCGGCTCCACCTGCCGGGCGGCGGTCATATCCTGCTCCCGGAAGGCGTCCAGCGCCCGCATGAGGATATCGTTGACCGCGGCGGACAGCACGCTCAGCTCCCGCTTCGCCTCGTCGCTGAAGGCCAGCCCCTTCTCCCGCAGCTCCTCCGCCGACTCCAGCACGTTCACCGCATGGTCGGAGATACGCTCAAAATCGCCGATGGCCTTCAGCAGCTCCGCAGACTCCTCGCTCTCCTGCTCACCCAGCTTCTGGGCGCTGAGCTTTACCAGATAGGTGCCCAGCACGTCCTCGTAGTGGTCGCAGCGGCTCTCATCCTCCCGGATGGAGGAGGCCAGCGCTTCGGTGTAGTGGTCAAAGCTCCGCAGGGCGTTTTGCAGCGCCCGCACGGCAACCTCCGCCATCTCGCAGGTGACGACCCGGCAGCGCTCCAGCGCCACGGCCGGTGTGGTCAGCAGGCGCTGGTCCAGCTCCACCGTTTTATCGGCCGCGTGGGCCTTATCCGGCACCAGGCGGATAGCCAACTTCTCCAGCAGGTCGCCGCAGGGCAGCAGTATGGCCGTACACAGGATATTGAACACCGAGTGGGCCACAGCGATACCCGCCATAGACGCCGCCTTGTTCAGCAGTACCGGGGCAAAGATGGCCTTGACGATGCAGAACACCGTCAGCAGCACCGCCACGCCGATCACATTGAACATCAGATGCACCACGGCCGCCCGCTTGGCGTTTTTGTTGGTGCCGACGCAGGAGATCAGTGCCGTGACGCAGGTCCCGATGTTCTGGCCCATGATAATGGGCACCGCGGCGGCGTAGCTGACCTGGCCGGTAGAGGCCAGCGCCTGCAAAATACCCACCGAGGCGGAGGACGACTGGATGATCGCCGTCAGCACCGCACCCACCAGCACGCCCAGCAGCGGGTTTGTAAAGGCTAAAAACAGCTCTGCAAACCCCGGCACGTCCTTCAGCCCCGCCACAGCGGCGCTCATGGTGTCCATGCCGAACATCAGCGTGGCAAAGCCAAGCAGAATGGAGCCAGTCTCCTTTTTCCGGCTGTCCTTGCAGAACATATAGAAAATGATGCCGATCAGCGCCAGCACCGGCGTAAAGGCGGTGGGCTTCAGCAGCTGCAGCCACACGCTGCCGCCGTCGATCCCCGCCAGGCTCAGCAGCCAGGCCGTCACCGTGGTGCCCACGTTGGCGCCCATGATAACATTGATAGCCTGCCGCAGGGTCATCAGCCCGGAGTTCACGAAGCCCACCACCATGACGGTGGTGGCCGATGAGCTCTGAATGATGGCGGTGATGCCCAGTCCGGTCAGGAAACCGGCACCCACGCTGCCGGTCATTTTATCCAGCAGCGTCCGCAGCTTGCCGCCGGCCCGGCGCTCCAGCGCCTGGCCCATGAAATTCATGCCGAACAGAAACAGGCACAGCCCGCCCAGCATGGTCAGCGCATGAAAAATATCCATTTTCTTTCCCTCAACTTTACATTTTCTCAGATGTCACCTTATTGTCCATCTACATTGTACGGTATAAATGTCAAGTTCGCAGGCCATCTTTTGTAAAATCCATGTAAAACAGCGCAAAAAAGAAGCACCCGCGCGGGTGCTTCTTTTTTATGCTTCTTTTACCGCTGGCCCTTGTCGTAGGGGATACCTTCCGCCTTGGGTGCGCGGGATTTCTTGGATGTGAAGGCCAGCACCACCAGCGTGATCAGGTACGGCAGCATACGGTACACGTGGGAGCTGATGCCGATCTCCGCCAGCCAATACACGCCGTCGCCGTTGATATCCAGGCTGGAGTACGCCGCGGCGATACACTTGAACAGGCCGAACAGCAGCGACGCCCCGGCGATGTTCAGCGGCTTCCAGTTACCGAAGATCATAACGGCCAGCGCCAGGAAGCCGAAGCCCGCCACATCGCCGTTGGCCGTGCAGTTGGCCGTGGTCAGGGCGTAGACAAAGCCGCCCATGCCGGCCAGCGCGCCGGAGATGGTCGTACCGGCATAGCGCATCTTGTACACGTTGATACCCACGGAGTCCGCCGCCTGGGGATTTTCACCGCAGGAGCGCAGCCGCAGGCCAAACCGGGTCTTGTACAGCAGGATCGACAGCACCACGAAAATGATGATGCAGATATAGGTCGCCAGATACACCTTGTGCAGGAAGGTATTGCCCAGAAAGCCCAGGTCGTCCGTTTTTGCGTAGCCCAGAGTGGTCTTCTTGATCATGAACCAGCTGGCCGCATCGCCGGTGGCCATTTGCAGGGTGTTCTGGTTGGCGATGATACGGATGAGGAACAGCACCAGGGCCGGAGCCATCAGGTTCAGCGCCGTACCGCCGATGGTCTGGTCCGCCCGCAGATTTACGGAGGCAAAGCTCAGCAGCAGGGAGAAAATGGCGCCGAATATGGCCGCCACCAGCATAGCCAGCAGCTCAAAGCCCTGCAAAGCCACCCAGTCGCCGGCAGCCTTGGCCGCGTCGTAGACGTGGTTGGTCTGCATGATGTTCACGAACAGCACGCCGATAAACGCACCCAGGATCATAATACCTTCCAACGCCAGGTTGATGATACCGCTGCGCTCAGCGAACACGCCGGCCAGCGCCACGATCATCAGGGGAACGGCGTAGATCATGGTCTGTTGGATCAGAAATGTCATGCCTGCTCCCCTCCTTCCTCCGGCTGCTCAGGTACCTGCGGTGCTTCCTCCATCGGTATGTCCGGTATGTCTTCCGGCGGCGCATCCAGTGGCTGTGTCTCCGCCTCTGCCGGTATATCCGCCGTGGTGGTCTTGTTGGCCTCCACGACGAGCTTCTTTTTCCGCCCAGTCAGCATCATCTGGATGAGCAGAGAGAAGGCGGACAGATACACGATGACGGAGATGATCACGTCGGTGATGTACTCGTTGTAGGCAGTCAGGTTGGTCAGCTGCAGACCGACGATATCCAGCATGGCCATGAAGATGCCGGTGAAAATGACCGCAATGGGGTTGTTCACCGCCAGCAGGGCCACGGGGATTCCGTTAAAGCCCACGCCGGGCAGGGCCTGGTAGGTGTTCCAGTAGAACTCGGTGTTGCCGCTGAGCCAGTACAGCGCGGCGCCGGCACCGGCCAGCGCGCCGGCAATGGCCATGGACAGCACGATGTTGCGCTTATCGGGGATACCGGCGTAGCGGGCCGCATGGCGGTTGGCGCCGCAGGCCTTCAGCTCATAGCCGAACACCGTCTTCTCCATGATAATGTACACCACGATGGCCAGAATGATGGCCACCAGAATACCGGCATTGACCTGGGAGCCGGGAAACAGCTGATCCAGCCCCATCTTGGGTGTGGCCACACCGTTGAAGGTGGTCTTGTAGATGTAACCGGACTTCGTGCCCTCTGTTACGTTCTTGAAGCTGCTGATATCAAACATCCAGGTGACAAGATTGGCTGCGATCCAGTTGGTCATGATGCAGGCCAGCACCTCGTTGATATTCAGCAGCGCCTTCAGCAGGCCGGGGATCGCGCCCCACAGGGCGCCAGCCAGCATACCGCCCAGAAAGGCCAGCAGCCAGATGATGCCCACGGGCACGGACTCGGAGGGGATGCCCAGCGCGACGGACAGCGAGACAAGCGTACCCATCAGATACTGGCCGGGTGCGCCGATATTGAACAGGCCCGTCTTGAAGGCCACCGCCACGGAAAGGCCGGTCATGATCAGCGGCATGGCGCGGAAGAGCATGTTGCCCACATTCTGGGCGTTAAAGCCCCAGGTCAGCGCGCCCGCAGCGTCGCGGCCTGTGCTGAGGATGCCGGCAAAGATCAGCCGGACGCCCTCCCACATACCGGCAGTGGTGATCTTCTGCTCCGCCAGGCCCACAATAATGACCACGATGCTGCCCAGCAGCAGACCGGCCAGAATGGACAGCAGAGAGGCCAGGACCTTCTTGGTGCCATTCTTGGCATACAGATCTGTCAGTTTTTGCTTCACGCCGTCTCACCCTCTTTCTTGTCCGCCCGCTTGGCGCCGGCCATATAGAGGCCCAACTCCTGCACGGTGATCTGCTTCGGGTCGAACTCACCCACGATCTCACCCTCGTACATGACCAGAATGCGGTCGGAAAGGCTCATGACCTCGTCCAGCTCCAGGGATACCAGCAGCACTGCCTTGCCGGCGTCACGCTGTTTCACCAGTTCCTTGTGTACGTTTTCGATCGCGCCCACGTCCAGGCCGCGGGTAGGCTGGACCGCCACGATCAGCGGCTTGTTGCGGTCCACCTCGCGGGCGATGATCGCCTTCTGCTGGTTGCCGCCGGACATACTGCGGGCGGTGGTCACGGGGCCCTGTCCGCTGCGGATATCGTATTCCTCGATCAGCCTCTCAGCGTAGGCACGCACCGCGTCCTTTTTGATAAAGCCGCCCTTTTCGAATTCCGGCTCCTTATACCGCTGCAGCACCAGGTTCTGCTCCAGCGTAAAATCCAGCACCAGGCCGTGCTTGTGCCGATCCTCGGGGATGTGGCTCATACACTCTCCGCGGCGACGGATGCTGGCGTGGGAGATATCCTTGCCGCACAGCGTCACCGTGCCGCCATTGCTCTTATCCAGGCCGGTGAGCGCGTGAATGAACTCCGTCTGTCCGTTGCCGTCGATACCGGCGATACAGAGTATCTCGCCGGCGCGTGCATCAAAGCTGACGTGGTCCACGGCATTGCGCTTGTGGGTGTGAGAGGGCACACACAGATCCCGGACCTTCAGCACCACGTCCGTGGGCTTGGCCGGCTCCTTTACGACCTCCAGCTGTACCGGGCGGCCCACCATCATGTTGGACAGCTCCTGCTTGTTGGTGTCGCAGGTGTTCACGGTACCCACATAGCGGCCCTTACGCAGAACCGTCACCCGGTCCGCCACCGCCATGATCTCGTTGAGCTTGTGGGAGATGAAGAGGATGGATTTCCCCTCCGCCGTCAGGTTCTTCATAATGGCCATCAGCTCGTCGATCTCCTGGGGCGTCAGCACGGCGGTGGGCTCGTCGAAGATGAGGATCTCGTTGTCGCGGTAGAGCATCTTCAGGATCTCGGTACGCTGCTGCATACCCACAGTGATATCCTCCACCTTGGCGTCCAGGTCCACGTGCAGGCCGTACCGCTTGGAGAGCTCCTCGACCTTCCTCCGCGCTTCCTTTTTCTGCAGGAAGCCGCACTTCGTCGTTTCGGCGCCCAGAATGATGTTGTCCAGCACGGAGAATACCTCCACCAGCTTGAAGTGCTGGTGGACCATGCCGATACCCAGTGCCGTGGCATCGTTGGGATCGTTGATCTTCACCGTCTGGCCGTTCTTGCGTATCTCGCCCGCCTCGGGCTGGTACAGGCCGAACAGCACGCTCATCAGCGTGGATTTGCCGGCGCCGTTTTCGCCCAGCAGCGCGTGGATCTCTCCCTTTTTCAGTTGGAGGGTGATATCGTCGTTGGCCTTGATGCCGGGGAACTCCTTGGTAATGTGAAGCATCTCGATCACATACGTGGGAGTCTTATCCATGCCGCCACCTACTTTCCTCTATTATTTTGCCTAATGGCGATAAAGGCATAAATTTATTATATAGCATATATGCACAGATTGCAAGAAAAACAGCGGCGTTTTACTCCTCGCATCACGCGCTTGACGCAAAAAAAGAGACGCCCGCAGGCGTCTCTTTTTTTGTTAAGTACGTTCCGATTACTTGACCAGGTTCAGGGTCAGGCTGTCGGTGCTGTCCAGCTTGGAGTAGTCGTTGTCGACGACCAGAGAACCATCGGCCATCTTGGCCAGCATGGCGTTGTAGTCGTCCACAGTCCACTTGGTCAGGGACCAGGAAGCGGTGGGCAGGCCCACAGCGTTGTCCTTGGCGCCCAGGGTCACGAAGGTGCCGCCGATCTCGTCGAAGGAACCGTCATAGACCTTGCCGCAAGCCCACTGCACGGAGGCGGACAGGCCCTTCATAGCGGAGGTGATAACGGTATCGGACTGGCTGGACTGGTCAACGTCCACGCCCACCACGGCGCCGTCGTTAGCGGCAGCGGCAGCGGCGACAGACTGGAACATATTACCGCCGCAGGCGAAGATGACCTCGGTGCCGTTTTCATACCAGCCGGAAGCCATGGTCTGCAGCTCGGTGGAAGCGGCGAAGGAAGCGCCATACAGCCAGGAGTAGTTCATCTCGACCTTCACGCCCATCTCGGCAGCAGCAGCGGAAGCGCCCTGCACGAAGCCGTAGCCGTAACGGCAGCAAGCGGGGTTGTCGCCGCCGCCGCCACCGGTGAAGCCCAGCTTGGTGTAGCCTTCCTTAACAACAGCGTAACCGGCCAGATAGCCGCACTGCTCTTCCTGGAAGCAGATGCCCAGAACGTTCTTCAGGGCGGTGCCGTCCTCGGTGGTCACAGCGCTGTCGCGGTCCACGAACACGAACTTGACATCGGTGAACTCAGCAGCGGCCTTGGTCAGGGCAGTGGCCTGCATAAAGCCGGCAGCCACGATGACCTTGGCGCCGCCCTCGGCAGCAGCCTTCATGGCATCGTAACGGTCGTCATCGGTAGCCTGGTCGCCGTTGGCGGGCTGATAGTACTTGTAGCTCAGGCCGTTGTTGGCAGCGTACAGCTTCACGCCGTCGAAGGTGCCCTGGTTGAAGGACTTATCCTTCAGCTGGCCCACGTCGGTGACGAAAGCGATCTCGTACTTGCCATCCTCGGAGGTCATCTCGTCGGCGATCTCGTCGGCGTTGGTGATCTCGGTGACTTCGGGGTTGTTGCCCTGGTTGTCGTCGGTCTTGGGGTCGTCCTTCTTGTCGCCGCAGGCGACCAGGGACAGCGCCATAACCAGAGCCAGGATCATAGCAAGAAACTTCTTCATGGTTATTCTACCTTCCTCAATTTTTTTATTTTCGCGCCTTGCGGCGGGAAAACCATCATTTCGGCACGGGGTTTTCCTCCCCCTGTGCCTTGCGCATTATAGCAGACTTTTTCGCCTTTGGCAAGGGAAAAACGCATTTTGCGGGCGAATTGTAAACAAATGTAATCAAAAATTTACACTTTGTTTCTACAAAACGCACAAATGTGCTGTTGATAACGACAGCACAGAGCGTTACACCCTGTGCTGTCACACAAACGCTTATTCCCTTGCGGCCATCTTGACCGCCGCCTCCAGCGCGATCTTCATCATATTGGTGAAGGTGGTCTGGCGCTCATCGGCGGACAGCTCGGTGCCGTTGACCAGGTTGTCGGAGATGGAGCAGATGGCCAGCGCCCGCTTGCCGGTATAGGCGGCGGTGCAGTACAGACCGGCGGCCTCCATCTCCACGGCCATGACGCCCATCTTGGCGAAGCGCATGTTGCGCCCGGCGGCGTCATAGAACGTGTCGGAGGAGTACAGGTTGCCCACGGGCATCTTGACGCCCAGCTCCCTGGCGCTCTCCACGGCGGCCATCAGCAGTTCAAAATCGCAGATGGGCGCGTAGCTGCCGCCCAGCTCGTACTGGCTGGCAAAGTCGGAATTGGTGCAGGCACCCTGGCCGGCCACCACGCTGCCCAGCTCCAGGTCGGCACGCATGGCACCGGCGCTGCCCACGCGGATAATGTTCTCCACATCATACTGGGTGTACAGCTCATAGGAATAGATGCCGATGGACGGGATACCCATGCCGCTGGCCATCACGGACACCGGCACGCCCTTGTAGGTGCCGGTATAGCCCTGCACACCGCGGACGTTGTTCACCAGCTTCGGCTCGGTGAGGAACGTCTCGGCAATGAACTTGGCCCGCAGCGGATCGCCGGGCATGAGAACGGTCTTGGCGAAATCGCCCTTGTTGGCGTTATTGTGGGGAGTCGGCATAGTGGTTCCTCCTTATATTTACTGTTCCATGGCCTTCACGGCCTTGACGATGCGGCTGGTGCCCAGACGGTCGGCACCCAGTGCGATGAAGTCGCGGGCGTCGTTGAGATCGGCGATGCCGCCGGCGGCCTTGATCTTCACGTGGGGTGCCACATGGGCCTTGAACAGCGCCACGTCCTCACGGGTGGCGCCGCCCCCGCCGAAGCCGGTGGACGTCTTGATATAGTCCGCGCCGGACTCGGAGACGACCCGGCACATCTCGATTTTCTCCGCGTCCGTCAGCAGGCAAGTCTCGATGATGACCTTCAGCAGCTTGCCGCGGCAATGACCCTTGACATCCCGGATCTCATCCAGCACCTTGTCGTACAGGCCGTCCTTCACCCAACCGATGTTGATGACCATATCCACTTCGGACGCACCGTTTTTCACCGCGTCGGCAGCCTCGAAGCACTTGGCGGCGGTGGTGTCGTAGCCGTTGGGGAAGCCGATAACGGTGCAGACGGCGATCTTGCCGTCCACATATTCCGCCGCCTGCTTTACATAGCTGGCGGGAATGCACACGCTGGCGCAGCCGTACTTGATACCGTCGTCGCAGATGGCCTTGATCTCATTCCAGGTGGCACCTTGTGCCAGCAGCGTGTGGTCCACGCGGGAGAGGATATTCTTCAACTCTTCGTTCATTATCTTCGCTCCTTTTCGGGATTTTGCGGTTATATATGTATATTGTACCACACACCGCGCGAAATAGCAACCCGCGCGGCCCAACGGCGCCCACCTGCTGCCGTTCCGTAAAAAAGGACCCGCCTGCTGAAGTGCGCTCTTTTCTCATTTCTCGCCGACAGTCACGCTGCCGTCCTCGCCCAGCACGGCGGGCACGATGGTGCTCCGCGTGTTCCGCGCGATGTTGTCCAGCCGCAGCCGGCTGGGGAAGTCGCTGAGCAGCGTGTACGCCACGCCGTGCTTCTTGGCCCGTCCCGTGCGGCCGATGCGGTGGATGTAATACTCGTTTTCCTCCGGCACCTCATAGTTGAACACCGCGTCCACATCGTCCACGTCGATGCCCCGGCTGGCCACGTCCGTGGCCACGAACACCCGCAGCTTTCCGTCCCGGAACCGCTGCATGACCTCCTCCCGCTTCCGCTGGGGGATGTCCCCGTGGATGCACTGGGCGTCCACGCCCCGCATTTGCAAAAACTTCGTCAGCCGTTCCGTGCTGCCCTTGGTGTTGCAGAAGCAGATCACCCGGTCATAGTTCTCATGCGCCAGTATCTTCGCAATGGCGTCCACCTTCCCGTCGGAGGGCACCTCCAGCCGGTACTGCAAAATGTCCGGCTTGTTCTCCTTGGTGGCCTGCACCGTGATCTCCTCCGGGTCCCGCTGGTATACCCACGAGATGTCCATCACCTCCCGCGAGATGGTGGCGGAGAACATCCCCAGGTTTTTCCGGCTGGGGATCTTGTCCAGAATACGCGTCACATCGTGGATAAAGCCCATGTCCAGCATCCGGTCCGCCTCGTCCAGCACCACCGTCTGCACGCTCTTCAAATTCACGGTCCGCCGCTTCATGTGGTCACTCAGCCGCCCCGGCGTGGCCACCACGATCTGGGGCCGCCGCTTCAGTGCGTCGATCTGCTTGCCAATGGGCTGTCCGCCGTACAGACATACCAGCCGAACGCCCTCGTGGCACACGGCGATGTCCCGCATCTCGTCGGTGATCTGCATGGCCAGCTCCCGCGTGGGTGCCAGAATGACCGCCTGCACCTCCTCGCTCTCCCGGTCGATGCGCTCGATGATGGGAATGCCGAAGGCCATGGTCTTGCCCGTGCCGGTGGGTGCCTTGGCGATCACGTCCTTCCCCGCCAGCATGGGGGGGATGCACCCGGCCTGCACGGGGGTGCTGACGGTGTAGTGCTTATTTCGTATGGCGCGCATGGTGGCCTCTGACAGGCCAAAGCTCTCAAACGGTGCGCCCTGTGTTACTTCCATAGTCGTTTCCTCATTTTTCCACATAGTATACCAATAAAGAATTATACCATATCTGTCAACGCCTTGCAACCGCGCAAAAAACCGTCCCCGCCGGCGGGGTAGCTCCGGCAGGGACGGTGCGGGGGAAGCGAATGTGTGCTGGGAAACATGAAGAATGTGAAGAAGATCGTGGTATCCTGGCGGCATAGTGGTCAGTTATGCCGCTGTGCCCGGGCCGATATCAGCCCCGGTTGCCGAAGAAGTAGTTATAAAACTCCTGCCAGTTCTCGGGGATCTGGCCACTGTAACCGCCGTTATTACCGCCCTGAGAGGAGGTGTCCTCCTCCGTGTCGGTGCCGGTGATCTGGGGCTGTTGGTCGAAGGTGATGTCGGTGGTGATGTAGCTGCCGTCGCGGAACACGGTCAGGGTGGCGGTGTCGCCGGCCCGGTAGCTCTTCAGCGCCGCGGACAGATCCTGACGGCTGGTCAGCGTGGTGTCACCCATCTTGGTGATCACGTCACCCAGGCGCAGGCCGGCCTTGTCGCCCGCGCCGCCCTTGACGACGGAGTAGACGAACACGCCCTGATCGATGTCGATGCTGTACTGAGCGGCCATCTGGGAGTTCATGGTGCCCACGGTCACGGCCATGTATGCCTTGCCGGTGACGGCGCCGTTCTCCATAATGTCGGTTATGATGGACTTCACATCGTCAATGGGGATGGCGAAGCCCAGACCCTCCACCGTGGTGGAGGAGTAGGTGGAGTACTTGGCGGACACGATGCCCACCACCTCGCCGTACAGGTTCATCAGGGGGCCGCCGGAGTTGCCGGGGTTGATGGAGCAGTCCACCTGGATCATGTTGAAGGGAGTGCCGTCCACGTTGATGGCGCGGTTGCAGCTGGACACATAGCCGCCGCTCATGGAGAACGTCAGCTCGCCCAGGGGATTGCCGATGGCCAGCACGGAGTCACCCACGTTCACATCGGCGCTGTTGCCCAATGTCACGGGGGTCAGCCCGGCGGCGTTGATCTTCAGCACCGCCACATCGTAGTCGCTGTCGCCGCCGATGACGGTGGCATCGTAGGTGTAGCCGTTATACAGCGTCACCTTCACGGAGGAAGCGCCGTTGATCACATGGTAGTTGGTGACGATATAGCCGTCCTCGCTGATGATAAAGCCGCTGCCGCTGGAGGCGGACTGGGTGGTCTGGCCGAAGATGTTGGTGCTCTGGGAGGAGCAGTTGATGGACACGGTGGAGTTCACCGTGGAGGCGTAGACCTCGGCGGGCTGCATCTTCGTCTTGCCGTCCACCTTCTTGACCTCCACGGCGGTGACGGTGCGGTCGCTCTCCTTGATGGCGGTGCCGCTGCCGGAGCCGCCCTTGGCCAGCGCCGCGCCGCCGTAGC
>ERZ791861.1000-NODE-1000-length-14690-cov-2.354834_pt1 | contig 14690 bp, 18 predicted proteins | sample MGYA00510283_ERZ791861 | MGnify/ENA primary metagenome ERZ791861 (study PRJEB30046, sample SAMN00792074) | human gut metagenome | study: EMG produced TPA metagenomics assembly of the A metagenome-wide association study of gut microbiota in type 2...
ACGAAGGTGAAGGTCGTGAAGAACAAGGTGGCACCCCCGTTCAAACGTGCGGAATTCGACATCATGTTCGGCGAGGGCATCTCGAAGATCGGCGAGATCGTCGACCTGGGCGTCGATTACGGCGTGGTCAAGAAGGCCGGATCGTGGTTCTCCTACGGCGACCGCAAGATCGGACAGGGACGCGACGCCGTCAAGGAGCTGCTGAAAAACGACGAGGAGCTGCGCAACGAGATCGAGGCCAAGGTCCGCGAAGCCATGAAGACCACCAAAAAAGAGTAGTCTATGGGATATACTGCCGAGGATGAGAACCTTATAAAGGAGAAATGGGACGACCTGCTCCTCTCGTGCACCAAGATCTGCAAGAACGACGAGGACTGGAACTTCATCAAACGTGCATTTTTCCTGGCCAAGGAGGCACACGAGGGGGTAAGGCGCCGCTCCGGCGAGCCGTACCTCCTGCATCCTATTGCAGTAGCCAAGATCGTCATCGAGGAGATCGGGCTGGGCGTGAAATCGGTCGTCGCAGCCCTGCTGCACGACGTCGTGGAGGACACGGAATACTCCGTGGAGGACATGGAACGCATTTTCGGCCCGAAAATCGCCTCGATGGTCGACGGACTGACGAAAATGTCCGGCGTGTTCAACGCCGACACCTCCGAGCAGGCCGAATATTTTCGTAAAGTGCTCCTCACGCTCTCCGACGATGTACGGGTGATCCTGATAAAGATCGCCGACCGCCTGCACAACATGCGCACGCTGGGGGCGATGCCGATGAACAAGCAGATCAAGATCACGGGCGAGACGATCTACCTCTTCGCGCCGCTGGCCTACCGGCTGGGGCTCTACTCGATCAAGAGCGAACTGGAGGACCTCTGCATGAAGTACCGCTTCCCGCAGCAGTATGCCGAAATCACGCAGAAATTGCAGGAAAGCGAAGCTTCGCGCCGGGAGTTCATCAACAAGTTCAACGCCCCGATCATCGCCTCGCTCAACCGCGACAACATCAACTACGAGATTTCGGGACGCGTGAAAAGCGTCTACTCGATCTGGAGCAAGATGCAGCGCAAGCAGATTCCTTTCGAGGAGATTTACGACCTGTTCGCCATCCGCATCGTCTTCAAGCCGCTGCCGTTTCCGTCGGAGAAAACCCAATGCTGGCAGATTTACTCCACGATCACCGACATTTACACCCCCAAGCCCGACCGGCTGCGGGACTGGATTTCGATGCCCAAGGCCAACGGCTACGAGGCGCTGCACTCGACGGTGATGGGACCCGACGGAGTGTGGGTCGAGGTGCAGATCCGCACGCAGCGCATGGAGGACATCGCCGAACGCGGGTTCGCCGCCCACTGGAAATACAAGCATGCGACCATTTCGCAGGACGAGGACGAATTCGACAAGTGGCTGAAACAGATACGCGCGGCGCTGAACAGTCCGACGGAGAACGCCGTGGACTTCCTGGACAACTTTAAGTTATCGCTGTATACGTCGGAAATAGTGGTATTTACCCCCAAGGGCGAAGCCCGGAAAATGCCGTTCGGAGCCACGGCCCTCGACTTCGCCTACGACATCCACTCGAAGATCGGAAACAGCGCCATCAGCGCCAAGATCAACCACAAACTCGAACCGATCACCACGCAGATCAACAGCGGCGACCAGATCGAGATCATCACGGCCGACAACGCCCGCCCCAAGCCCGAATGGCTCGAAACGGTCACCACGGCCAAGGCCAAACAGTCGATCAAGAGTTTCCTCAAACGCGAACGGCAGAACAACATCGAGCGGGGCATGCAGATGCTCGACGAAAAGATGAAGTCGCTGAACGTCAAGTTGAGCGGCCGCGTACTGCGCAAGATCACGCCCATTTACGACAGCAAGAACAAGGAGGAGCTGTACAGTAAGATCGGAGCGGGAATCGTCTCGCTCGACAACCTGGACAAAGCCCTCAAGGTCAACTCCAAGAGCAAGATACTCAAATTCTGGACCCTCTTCATCCCCCAGAAGAAGGAGGACGAGACGGACGATGCCGCAATTCCGGGCGAAATCGCCCCGGCAGAGGAGGCTCCGGCCACGGAACCGCAGTTCGAAATCGCGGAGTGCTGCAAGCCCATTCCGGGCGACAAGGTGGTAGGGTATCGAGACCCCGCCTCGGGAAACATCATCGTACACAAGGCCACGTGCGACGAGCTGAACCGTCTTGCGACACAGTTCGGCCGCAACATCGTCAAGGAGGAGATCAAATGGTCGCAGCACAAGGCCATGTCCTACCTGGTGACCACGGAACTGCGCGGCATCGACCGGCAGGGCATCCTGCTCGACCTGGCGAAGGTCGTAAGCGCCGATTTCAACATCAATATCCGCGAAGTGAACATCCACAGCCACGACGGCATCTTCGAAGGCAACGTCAGCCTCTACGTGAAGGACGCCGAAAGTCTCCACGCCGTGATGGACAAACTGCGCAAGATAAAGGGTATAGAGAGTGTCAAACGAACATTGAGTTAAAGACATGGATGATTTCGCAACGGTAATATGGGTCGTGATCATCGCCGGAGCGATGATATTCAACGTCGTATCGCAATCGCGCAAGGCCCGCGGAAAAGGCGCCCGCACACCCGGCCACGAAGAGGCGTGGCCCTCGCAGGCACACCCGGAGTCCGAACCGGACCCGATGCCGGCTCCGCGCCCTGCGCCGTGGCCCGTTGCACCCGTTTTTCCGGACGAATGCCAGAGTCTGGAGGAGATTCCCGCCGAGGAATACGCACCGGAACATACGACGCCGAAAGCCGCCGGGAGGGGGCATTTACGCCATCAGACCGTCAACCGGCTCATGGACGACAGCGGGAATGACGAAATCGCCGCGCATTCCCTCACGAACAATGCACCGGATGCGGCAACGACGTCCCAGACCGAAGAATTCAACCTCCGGCAGGCGATTATCTACTCGGAAATACTGAAACCCAAGTTCGAGGAATAGGATGCCTGAAACCAAGCCTAAAGCCCCCTTGACGCCCGAAGAACTGCGTTGGCGGGCCGCCGCCCGGGACCCGGACAAGGCAAAACGCAATCTGAAACTGCAATACATCCTGCTCAGATGCGCAATCGCCGCAAGTATCGGATGGGGAATCTACTTATTCCGTACCGATGTCATCTCCCGGTCGGACTGGTTGGGAGCGTTGGGGATCGCCCTCTCCCTCGTCAGCATCCTTCTCGGCATTGTCAATAACAGGCGTATTTTGGTGGGCAAGAGGCCCTGGGGCGATCTCTGACCCACTCTCTCCACAGCAGAAACCTCGATAAATGACGAAAATGACACCTCGGGAAAATAAATGGCTGGAAGAAAATTTCAAGACACAATGCCTCTGGAAGAATACCGCCGGCGGGAAGCCGCGAAAACGGTCCGAATGCAGCGCAGGGCGCTTTGGTTCTGGGGTGCGTTATTCACGACATGGGCGATTTTCGGGCTTTTCGCAGAACCGGACAAGTTCACATTCACCGACAGCCTGCTGCTGATAATGATCCTTGTCAATGTATTTAACAGCATCAAGGAACTGATCCGCAATAAACGAATCGCCGCAGAAAAAAATGCAGCCGAAACTTCGGAAGATGCCCCGGTCGCTAAATAGGCAAAACCTAAAAACAAAGATATGGCAACTATTTTTTCACGCATCATCGCAGGGGAGATCCCCTCGTACAAAGTAGCCGAAAACGAAGACTACTACGCATTTCTCGACATCAATCCGCTGACAAAAGGCCATACGCTGGTCGTCCCCAAAAAGGAGGTGGACTACATTTTCGACCTCGATGACCGAACGCTGGCAGGCATGATGCTTTTCGCCAAAGAGGTCGCAGCCAAAATCAAGCGGGAAATAGCGTGTGCAAGGGTAGCAGTCGTAGTTTTAGGCCTCGAAGTGCCCCATGCACATATCCATCTGATCCCCATTCAGAGCGAAAACGACGTGGATTTCCACCGCGAAAAGCTCAAACTGACGCCGGAAGAGTTCCGCGAAATAGCCGACAAACTCTCGAAATAGAAGGCTGTTTACAAATCTACAACAAGCTGTATTTAAGCCGGATAGTGGGTTATCAACACTATCCGGCCTCTTTTTATTTAACATAATAAATCCGAAATCCGGAGATGTTAACAAAATGTCTGATAAGGGTTCGGAAATAGCTTGAAAATGCATTCATTTTTACAAAATAGGGTAGCATATTTACAAATGTAAACACGCAATGTCCACGTTATTTCCATATGTAATTACATTTGTAAACCATATCTGTTTGTTAAAGATGTCAATAGTTACAATTGTAATAATCCGGCATCCTTTGAATAAACTGCAATTTCAGAGCGACCAACAAGCAATCAAAATATTAAACATTGAGAAATATATACTCATTAATCAACCATTTACGAATATTACTTAAAGAAATAATTCAACATCATACAGTCTAATCCATCAATAACCAGCTACAAGTAGACTGCGCCAATAGTGCATAGCGTAAATATTCAAACACCATATATTTATCGTTATTTATCTAAAATAACGCTTTAATAAATAGATTGCGTGCAAATTTAACCATATCGACTTATTTACACTTGTAAACTTTGTCGACACTTATTAACATTTTACAAATGTAGATTTTACTTGTTTTACAAAAGAAAAAACTTTATATTTGTAAAAATTTGCGCTGATGAGGGAAAAATTGCTCGATCTGATGAAAAACGAAGGATTGAAGCCGAGCCAGCTCGCGGAACTGCTCGAAATCAATCCGGCGGGAATTTCCCATATTCTCGCCGGGCGAAACAAACCGGGCTTCGATTTGTTACAAAAGATTCTCCGGAGGTTCCCGCGAATCAATCCCGACTGGCTGCTGCTCGATTCCGACAAGATGTATCGCGACAGCGAACCCGAACAATCCGCACCGGCCGCTGCGGTCGAATCGTCGATCTCCGACGGATTGTTCGGTCCGACCCGGAATACGCCGCTCAACCCGCCGCATCAGGAGCCGGCTTCGACAACGTCCGAAAATCCGGCGCCGCCGGCAACGGCTCCATTTTCCGGCACACGGACAGACGTCGCCGTCCGGCGAATCGTAATATTGTACGATGACCTTACCTTCGAGAGTTTCACGCCGACAAAGCGCTAAAAGCCATCGCCCGGAATATTTTTGTGAATGTTGCACGCACAGGAAGATAATCCGCCGCCGGCCGAAGCTTAAAATCCAAAATGAATTTAACCCGCCGGCCAATCGTCCGACCGGCGACCATAAAAAAAGCATCCTTTAATCGGGATGCTTTTTCAATACAGTACAAAGGTAATTGAATTAATATTGTCATTATGTTAAATTATGAGGGGTTTCAAGCTGCTTACTACGTTGTCCTTTAGGACTTTACACATGTAATTTACATTTGTTAATATTAATATTATGTTTGATGATTCGTTCAAATTGTGCCTTGTAGTTGCTGATCTTGTTGCTATAACCGAGACTATTCGCAACGACGTTCCCGCGTGCCTTGCTGATCGTCTTGATCTCGCCGTTAAAACGATTCGCGAAGTCTTGGAAAACGTGCAGTAATACTTTAATTTACATTCGCAAAACACTTAAATTCATTTAGTTATGGAAATGCCCGAAGTTGTCATTGTTCTTCCCAGTGGTACAAAGATTGAGTGTACCGCAAAATCTGCTAAATATCTTATTATCGGCCTTGGTCTTGAAGCTGTTATCAAAGATGGAGAAATTCAAAAACCTGCTGAAGAGTAAGAAGTTTTGGACGCTGATCGCAGCCCTTGTAGCTGCTTTTGCGGCCTTTTTTACTTCTTCGTGTTCCGCTTCTGCCAAGGTTTCGAAATCTGGCGTTCATATTGATACTGTGCGTATTGATTATATTATTCGAAGTAGGAATATAACCGAATTTTAATTATGAAATATTCTTTTAAGCCTCCCTGTAAAATTTACGTTGTTGTCGCAAACGGCCAACCCTTTTTCTCTGTTGCTAATCCTTGTGCTGTTCCGGCAATTGTGGATGAAGCGCGTGCTGCTTTCGGTGAACAGGCTGTAATCGAGACGTTTGTTCAGACTACGGAACCTTATGAGCCGAGTGCCGTTGCTGACGATAACAAGTAACGTTTACTATCGCCTTATGGCTACGAATACATGGAGGGCCTTTGAGGCCCTCCTTTCGTGGTCCGACGAAGTGCGCTACGAAACTGTTCGTGGTAAGGACCCTTGTTTAGTTGTTGTTTTTGATAAGTCCGATGAGTTCTTTCGCTGGAAAGATTGGGTAATCGATTCCGCTCTACCCTACTGTTATACCCGTACTGTGGACGATCGCGTTATTATCACCGTTCCTGTTGAACCTTTCTTTCGTTCGACAGTTAACCCCTCGAAATGGCGTGTGAGCAACCGCAGAGCATAGTTAATCGTCGCTACGTCGATATGACTTATAACGAAGTTATTGACTACGCGAAAGTTAACTACGGCACTTTTTGGCCTCCGGATTACGTTATAGAGGTTCCTTGTGGCTACTGCCATTCTTGCCAAAAATCGTATAATAATCAGTATCGTATCCGACTTATGTATGAGGTTCGCCGCTGGCCTCCGAATTCCTGCCTATTTGTTACCTTAACCTTTGACGACGATAACCTAAAGAAGTTTTCGAAGGACACTAATAAAGCTGTCCGTTTATTCCTTGATCGTTTGCGTAAAGATTATGGTAAACAGATTCGACATTGGTTTGTTTGCGAATTCGGCACGCTTCGCGGCCGCCCTCACTATCATGGCATTCTTTTCGATGTCCCGCGAGAATTGATTGATGGTTATGATTCTGATGTTCCTGGCCACCATCCTTTGCTTGCCTCTCGTTGGCAGTACGGTTTTGTTTTTGTTGGTTATGTTTCTGATGAGACGTGTAGTTATATTACCAAGTATGTAACTAAGTCGATTAACGGTGATAAGGTTCGCCCTCGCGTTATTGCTTCACATGGTATAGGCGAAAATTATTTGGATACCGACGAGGCTTGTTTACATAAGATTGGCGATAAATACCAGCCTTCCATGTCGCTTAATGGTTTCCCGCAGGCTATGCCGCGTTATTATTATAACAAGATGTTTACGGAAGTTGATAAGCAAAACATGGTTCTTGATCGTTATATTAATCCTCCTGTTGAATTTAGTTGGCAAGGTCAGAAGTTTGCGAGCAAGTTTGACCAAGTTATGCAGCGTTGCTCTACTTTGGAGTTGAATAAATCTGCCGGTCTAACCCCTTTCGCTCCCCTACCCTCTTCGCCTCGTGTTTCCTCTTTTGATAAATTTAAACAACTTATAGATGAAATTAAAGATTTTGAATAATGGCAAAATATCGTATTCCGTCAGATTATAAAAATGACGTCTCCAAGGCTACGCATTCGTGGTCCTCGGGTGCCGGCTCTCCTATTCATTTAGGATTGGCTTATCCCACTCACCATCGCCATTTGAATGTCGGCGATCGCATTCGTGGCGATGTTAATACACTCGTGCAGTCGAACCCCATGCAAGGCCCCCTGCTCAGCGGGTTTCGACTTGTTACTATTGCCACCTTTATGCCTGATGGTGTTATTTATGGTTGGCTGCGTAACGGTAAACGTTATACCCCCGATCAGTATAAGAGTTTTAGTAAGTATTATTTTAATCCGATGAAGTCTAACCTCTCGGGTTCTTATGCTGACCCCGCTTTCAAGAGTACTCGCAAAATTTGGAATCTCCATCGTGGTCTCTCTGCTCCTACCGAGCAGAATGCAACTTACTATGATGTTTGGGCTGATGATTTGATGAACGCTGACACTAGCTCGCAATGGTACGACCACATTGGCCGTGGCGGTCTTTGGGATTGGCTCGGTGTTCCTGCTGGTGCTGTTTCTCCTTATTTTGGTATTCAATCTACGCAGTTAGAGGATTCTGAGTCTTTCTGTTGGAATCTCGCACCTTTCGTTGCGTACCTTCTTTCGCATTATTATTATATTGCGAATATGCAAGAGGATTATGTTTATTTTACGCGTGGTGCTCGCGAAATTGCGTGGGGGCTCTACGAGTCGGCAAGTATGGATTACTCGAAGTCGCTTGCGGAATTGCCCTTTAACAAGGTTTTTGATAGTCTTGATCCTAATATGATTATAGATTTTGTGCAGAATTTGTTTTCGAATTCTATGTCTGGTACTGGTGGTGATTTCTTTAATTCGTATACTAGTATGTATAGGCCTCTTACTTCTATGATTACCGCCGGACTTGGTGCACACGGTGGCCTCCTCTCTGTTCCTTATTCGCCTGATCTTTTCGGAAATATTATTAAGCAAGGTGCTTCTCCCTCTGTCAATATTCCTGTTACCGAAGATTCTCAAAGTAAATCTGTTGTTGCAGTTCCCGACCTTCGTTTGTGGACGAAAATTCAGAATTGGATGGATCGTCTTTTTGTTTCTGGTGGTCGTATCGGTGATGTGTTCCGTACCCTTTGGGGTAAGGATTCTTCCCCGTATGTTAATAAACCCGACTTTCTCGGTGTTTGGCAGTCTTCCATCAATCCGTCTAATGTTGTAGCTTCTGCGGATGGTACTACTGCTAACACGGAATCGAATGTTGGTCAAATGGCTGCTCGTGTTGATAGTTATTCTGATTACGGCCGTAATGGTAAGATTGATTACTATGCTAAAGAGCCGGGAACCTTTATGCTTATTACTATGCTTGTTCCGCAACCTGCCTATTGTCAAGGTTTGCACCCCGATTTGTATGGTAATTCTTTTGCAGACGATTTTAACCCGGAACTTACTGGCATTGGTTTTCAGTCTGTTCCTCGTCATCGCTTTAGTATGATGCCTACGGGTTTTGATACTCCGTCAAAAAGTCCGTTTGTTGCGTATCAAGCGGATATTAAAACTGATCCGAATCAGATTTCGATCGGTGAAGAGGTTGCTTGGTCGTGGTTGCGTACTGATTACCGCCGTTTGCATGGTGAATTTGCGCAGAACGGCGTTTTCCAGTATTGGACTTTGGTTCGTCGTTTTTCGGAATATTACGTCTCGGAATCCAAGCCGGATAGCCCCGTAGAATATTACGATTATAATTATTACGGTTCGTACATTAATCCTCTTTCGTGGCAATATTTGTTCGCGTCTACTTCGTTGACTGATCCTAATTTTATTCTGATGGCTGATTATAATTTGCGCGTAGTTTCATCTGTTCCGGCTAATTATATGCCTTTCCTCGGACGTTAATTTGCAAAGCTATGTACCCTAAAAAACGTTTGATCAATTCCGGTCGCATTGCTTCCGGTTCGTTTACTCCTTGCGCTGATTGTCAGCGTATTGCTCGCCGTATTTCGTATTACGTTAACGGTGGTGTTGATCTTGAAGGTCTTTCTAATCGTCCTCCGGTTGAAAGTCACTTCGACAGCCCGGAGGATATTGCATCGGATACTCTTGATATTACGTCTGATCCTACTGTTTCTAAACTTGATATTGCTGAATACGCGTCGATGCAGTATGCGGATGCAGCTGCGAGGCGTTCGGCTGAAAGGTTTGTTGATACGCCTGATGGTAATTCCGACTAATTGAACAATGAAAAACGGGGAGGGCCGCGATATACTTGATATATATTGCGGAGTGCGGAAGCACGTCCCTCCCCTACTTTTCATAAGAAAAATAGAACAATATGTCAGATTTTAGCAAGGCTTTTGGTTCCCTCGGTAGCCTAATGGGTTCAACTGCTGCTGGTGCTGTTGGTAATATCGCTTCCGGTGCTGCAAATGCCCTCTTCGGTGGTATTCAAGCTCGCCGCAATTGGAAATACAAGCAAAAGGAAATGGCCCTTCAGCAAAAGTACAACCTCGAGAACATGCAAAAGCAGTTCGATTATCAGCAGGAGGCTTGGAATCGCGAAAACCGCTACAATGATCCTCGCAATGCTTCTGCCCGTTGGCGTCTTGCTGGTATTTCTCCTAATGCTGTTTTTGGTAACTCTCCCGGCGGTGCTGGTGTTGCGGGCTCTGCCGGTACTCCCGATGTTTCTAATCCTTCCGCTGGTGGTAATGTAGATACTTCATCTTATCACCCTACTCTTACTCCTGTTGAAATGATGCGTGCGCAAAATGAGAAAAAGGTTGCCGATTCGCAGGCCGATCTTAATAAAGCTCTTGCCGATAAGGCTCGTGGTGATACGAAAGATCCGGATGAAACAAAGCGTGGTCAGAAGTTATATAACGATGGCCTTGACCTTACTAATAAACTTACTGCTTCAAAGGTTATTAATCAAGATACACAGAACGAACTTGATGCGCTTGATCTTCGCCTGAAAAACGAGCTGTTTGATACTACGGTTAAGATTGAGAAACAGAAAGCCGAGAATCTTGCTAAACAGTACGAGCAGATGAACCAACAAATCGCCGAATCTGCCGCCCGTGAGAATCTTACCAAGGCTCAAATTCAAGAGGTTGCTAGCCGTATTGCTCTTAATGCTGCTTATGCTTACCTTGCGAAAACGCAGGCTCAATGGCACGGCAAAGTTTCGCAGGCGCAAATTAACGAGTTCATTGCGAAGGCCACTAATCTTGATGAGCTTACCAAGGTCGCTAAAGCGGATGGTCGTTTGACTACTGCACGCGCTATTCTTGCGGAGCAAGATGCGAAAGTTTTTGATAGTAAAGCCGGTGAATTTGTAAAGGAGATTGGTGCTATTATTTCGTCTTTATCTCCTTTTAATTTTTAATAATTATATTTGCACATGTTTCTTGCTATTGGTTGGACGCAAGTTTGCGTCGTTTTCGCCTTTATGGCGCTGGTATTAGCCTTTGTAGGCTGGATTTTAATTCGTGCTACCCGTAAAAAGTGATCACTACCCCGCCCTATCGGACGGGGTTTTTGTTTTAATCAAGTCGTAAGACTGGAGCGGTCTCGCACCGTAGGGAGTTTATTAACAGTATTTTTGCATATGTAATTTACAACTGTTAATTAATTCTTTTAATAGTCGGTTCCCTAAACCACCGCGCCGCGGCGTCCTAATGGCCCGGCCGCCTTCGTCTTGAGCCTTCCCACGGAGCTCGAGACGTTGGCGCGCCGGGCTACTTCTTTTCATTACCCTACTACTAACGTAGTATTTCGCTGCAACGAAATACGAAGTGTCTCCGATATGCTATGCGTGCGTGCGTGCTTCACGCGTGCGCGCAATAATGCTATTGAAAATAATTGTAAAATAATTACTCTTTTTTTTTGTAGTTGTAAAATATTTATATATATTTGTATGTCGGTTCTCGACATTCGTTCTTTGACATGCTGCCCCCCCCCTACTCTACTCTCTTCCGGGCAGCATGAAAATCCCTTAAGTCGCTGATAATTAGCGCAATATTGTCATTATGTTAAATTATGGTCGTTACCCGAATATTAATTGATTAATAATCAACCGTTTTTTACTTATTAATATACCAGTAGATACCGCCGACAAAGACCGCTCCGCCGGCGATATTGCCCAAAGTCGCGGGAACAAGATTGGCAAGCAGAAAATCGGACACGGTGACCGATGCACCGTGCATCATGCCCAGCGGAATGAAAAACATATTGGCGATGCTGTGTTCATAACCGATTGCCACAAAACACATTATCGGGAAAAACAATCCCAGCAGCCGGCCCGCAACATCGTTGGCGCTCAAACCCAGCCACACGGCCAGGCACACCAGCCAGTTGGCGCCGACACCCCGCAGGAACACCGTGAGCCACGGCATCGAGACCTTTGCCTCGGCAATGCCGACGGCCGCCGAACGCCACGCCTCGGCAGAGAGCATGCCGGGAAGTTTCACGAGAAAACAGGCGAAAAACAGCGACCCGACAAAATTTCCGGCATAGACCAACATCCAATTTAACAACACCTTACGCCATCCATAACGTCGTCCCAATGCACCGGGGATCAGCACGGCATTATTGCCCGTAAAGAGTTCCGCTCCTGCGAAAACGACCAGCATAAGCCCCAGCGGGAAGACAAGTCCGGAGAGCAGGCGCTGCAATCCCGGAGCAGGAGCCATCGACGGAAAGCCATATCCTATCACGATGGAAAACAAGCCTCCCATAGAAATATAGGCGCCAGCTAAAAACGCTAAAATCAATATTTTGCGAACGGGAAGCGAAATCTTGTCGGAGGCGGCCCTCTCCACCAGGGCGAGGACCTCTTTCGGATTGTTTATCGGCATACGGGGATTTTAATCGGGGGCCAACGATAAACCAAGCCGCAAAATCCCGCCGCTACGGGTAATTTTACTACCTTTGCACAAAATACAGGGGACTACCCTACCGTATAAATCACAAATCATTGATTGTCAACCATGCGTAAATTATCGGCATACTTACTGGCAGCCCTGCTGCTCGCGGCCTGCACGCCGGAACAACCCGCCGGGGAGAATACGTTTTACGTCTCGATCCCCCCGCTGCGCAGCATCGTGGAGGGGATTGTCGGCGACGATTTCAAAATCGAGGTGCTCGTGCCGCCCGGAGCAAGTCCCGAGACGTTCGAGCCGACGCCCCGGCAGTTCGTGGAGCTGAACAAGGCACAGCTCATTTTCAACGTGGGATTGATCGACTTCGAAACCACCCTGCTGGGCAAAGTCGGGGATCAGGCGAAAGTCGTGAACTTGAGCCGCGGTATCGACCTGATCGCAGGCTCCTGCTCGCACGGCCACCACGGACACGACCACGGGCATGCCCACGGTGTAGACCCCCACGTCTGGACCTCGCCCAAAGCCCTGCAAACGATGGCCGCAAACGCCTACGAGGCAATTCGCAACGCCTATCCCGACTCGGTGAAATACGAGGCCGGCTACAACCGGCTGCGCAGCACGCTCAAGGAACTGGACATCCGCACGGCGGAGAAGATCGCCCGGAGCGGCGTGAAGTACTTCATCGTCTACCATCCCGCACTCACCTACTACGCACGCGATTACGGACTGCGGCAGGTGGCCATCGAGGCCGACGGCAAGGAACCGTCGGCCAAACAGCTGACGGCGGTTATCCGACAGGCCCGCGAGGACGGCGTGCGGCGGATTTTCTACCAGAACCAGTTCCCGGCATCGACCGTGGAGATCATCGCCCGCGACATCGACGCCGAATACGTGGAGATCGACCCGCTGGACGAAGACGCCATCGGCGCCATCGACGCAATGACCGATTCAATCACGGCAAAATGAATCTGGTAACGCTGCGCGACGTAAGTGTCGCATACGACGGCTACGAGGCCCTCCGGCACGTCGACCTGGAGATTGCGGACCTCGATTTCCTGGGGGTCATAGGTCCCAACGGCGGCGGAAAAACGACGCTCGTAAAGGCCATCCTGGGAACCGTCCCCCACACCGGAGAGCTGACTCTCGCCCCGGAGCTGTTCCGCGGGAAGGAACGGCTGATCGGCTACATGCCGCAGATTTCGGATTTCGACCGCGCATTCCCGATCTCGGTCCTCGAGGTCGTACTGTCGGGATTGCAGGGCCGCCGCGGATTCAGCTCCCGCTACACGAAGGAGGACCGTGCCAGAGCGATGGAACTGCTTGCGGCATCGGGAATCGCCGACACGGCCCGCAGCCCCATCGGCGAGGTGTCGGGCGGGCAGATGCAGCGGGCGCTGCTGGCCCGGGCCGTGATCTCGGACCCGAAGCTGCTGATCCTGGACGAACCCGCGAATTTCGTGGACAACAAATTCGAGAAGGAGCTTTACCGCACGCTGCATGAACTGAACGCCCGCATGGCGATCGTCATGGTGTCGCACGACATCGGCACGATCACCAGCGTCGTGAAGGAGATCGTCTGCGTCAACCGGCAGGTCCACCGCCACCGTTCGAACATTCTGACCGAGGAACAGTTGCGCAACTACGACTGCCCGATTCAACTGGTATCGCACGGGCACATCCCCCACACCGTGCTGGAACACCACCCCGGCGACTGCTGCCGCGACCACGAATAAAACGAACGGAGCGCCCCGCATGAGGCGCTCCGTTGTTTTTCAGCGAAAGGGACTACCCTATTTCTGCTCGTTGATCTTGCTCAACTTTTCGAAAAGTTTGCCGAAAACGTCGTCCATCTCGGCGCGCAGGGCAGCGTAGTGCTTGCGGACGAGCGACGGATTGTGCGGCTCGGCGGGATTCATCGCTTTGGCGAACAGATCGTTGCGAACGCCGACGGCCTCCTGCATCACCTCGAAAATCTCCTTCTCTTTCGAAGGCTGGAAACAGATAGCCATATCGCAGTCGAAAACAACCTCCTCAAGGCGGTAGTCAATCTCCTTCTTCAGGTTTCGTAAATTTGCCATATTCAGTCGATTTTAAAATTTTTGCTCTGACAAAGGTAATAAAACGTTTCGGATTATCAAACATTTTCGGACTGCGGCCCCGGGAATTATTTCCCGGGCGGGCGGCGGACAAAAAAGGATTCCGGAAATCCGGAATCCTTTTTCATTACATTTTTTCAAGCTCCTTGTAGGTCTTTTTGGCGGCCTTCTCGGCTTTCTTGGCGGCCTTGGCCTCCTTTTTAGCGATCTTTTTGGCGGCCTTCTCCTGCTGGCGGACTATCTTCTGCGCTTCGCGGGCCTCTTTTTTGGCGAGCCGCTCGGCGGCCCTCGCCTCCTTCTTCACCTCCCGGGACTCCTCGCGCACCTCCTTCTTGTATTCGTGCCTGTCGGGCATCTCGACGATGATT
>ERZ791861.1002-NODE-1002-length-14664-cov-2.064412_pt1 | contig 14664 bp, 10 predicted proteins | sample MGYA00510283_ERZ791861 | MGnify/ENA primary metagenome ERZ791861 (study PRJEB30046, sample SAMN00792074) | human gut metagenome | study: EMG produced TPA metagenomics assembly of the A metagenome-wide association study of gut microbiota in type 2...
TCTGACTGAGAGTTTACTCACTTAGCCGCGTGTCCACTATTGCTGGGTAAGATCAATCCTCATCGAGTGGTTTCATACGCGTGAAGTTCTGCATATAGTTACCATTGCAATTCGTTTCATGATTTCCAGCTAATACATGAACATTTTCATTGATACTCATTATGCGTTTTAACAAATCGATGATAAATTGATCACCACAGATATTGCTAAATCGATCGCCGGTTTGGTCGCCCAGAAACGTACATGGCGTCACAGCGTCTTTATTAATAACTAAATAAGGCTGAAGACTTTCTAAAATAATGTCTCTTCTGTTCAGGATACTGATTATTGTATTAACATTAGTGTTAAGTTGCTCATTAAAGTTCTCCCTTAGCAATACGTTGAGAACTTCATCTTCTATATTAAGCAACTGGCTAAGGAAATTTTCTCCTTCAGCCATGATTCCCAAATGTCCCGTTGCGAAAAGCGCGAACAAAACTGCACCGACTGAGCCATCGGTATCACCAAAATAGGTTGGTCTGGTACTTGTGGGATCAACGGGTAAACAATTGGAGAAATAGATTCTGTCAGCGAACTGGGGTTTTATCATTGTTTCGAATTTAATATCAGATACATTATATTGCGATATTTTCCAGTTCCAGATGGGTTTGTACGACTCAGTAACTGCAACATCATTAGCATTATCATTTACTGTCATATTATTAAGTAAATAAACAATACTGCACCAATTAACATCGGTATTATCAAGAGAGCAACCGTAATTTTTGCTATTAATTGTCACAATAAACTGATAATTATTATTCCTACGTAGAATATGAGCACGCATGCCCGATAGCATACTATATTTTTCTGAATGATCCGTTTGTATGGTAAATGAAATTTTGTCATCTTGAATAGATTGTTGGAACCGTTCTATTTGCCAATCATCTATTTTTTCCACAACCTCACCGAGCATTGTCCTGGCAATACTTGATATATCATCACCTATACCATTTGCAATATACCCAAACAGTTCTTTAGTGAAGTTGGTAACATGCTCTTGCACCATATCATTTGTTGCGATTGTCGTTGTACTGTCGTTAGTGCCTGCCACAGTTCCAATTTTCATATTTTACCTCATATTATTTACCGCGAGGAATACATAGTTAACATTTTATCTTATGACATACACCTCATGTTCGATGGGAAAATAATTATATTTTGCACAAATCATTCAGCCTCAAAGCATAATATGAAATTTCTTATCTCATAGCAGAGAAAGTCCCTAAAGATTGTAGAGGCGTCATCAGAACATGCCTCTACAATCGATTAAGAAAACCTATGAAATACTGGCAGGATTAAAAAGACATACCACCGTGTTCATGGAGTTTTAATGTGGTTGAAAACAACTAAGCCCTGAGGAATAAATTATTTTATTATTTTTATCACGTGCTTCCTTCAGGGAATTTAGCCCCATAATACCATTATCAAATTGTTGATTATGATCTACCCCGGGCCCATGATGCCCATATTTTTGTCTAATGTATTTGCTGGGGTCTTCACCTTTGAGTGTCTCCCCACATATGAAGATACGTTCACGTGCTGGTCTGAAATCAGTAGTGTTATCAAAATAATTAGCATATACAGGTGTGGGTTTCAAAGTATTGCTTCGGATTAGATGGAATAGAGGATCATCCATGTGTTCTTTATGTTTTTTATTAAAAATATTGGCTAATTCCTCAGGATCAGTAGGATTTTTCATCTGATTAAATGGAACCTGCAAAGCACCGAGACAATAACATTTTTTTTCTTCATCTCTTATTATTCCGTGATGACTGGTTAAAACTTGCCTTTCTGAGTCATAATTACAAACATCGAGCGTTTTAATTAAGTTATACGTATCACCGGCAGAGAGTTTATGATTTGCTAGTCGTGCAGTATAGTTACCATTAAAATTGATTTCATGATTTCCAGCCAGAACGACGACATTTTTATTAATACGGCTATCTTTATTACCCTCCATATTTCGCATAGAATTTAGCAAAGTAAGGATATATTTATCACCAAAAATAGTACTAAATCTATCGCCTGTATGATCCCCAAGGAAGATACAAGGGGTTATCGCATCGTCCTTTAAAAAAACATGTTGATGCAACTCATTCAAGATCATGTCTCTCGTATTTAATAAATCGTAGAGCACTTTATTATTTTTATGTTTGTATGCAGATGAAGCCATCTCTTCGTGTTTTAATAATTCACATAATAAACTCCAACCCTTTTCCCTGATGCCTATATGCCCTGAAACGAGCAATGCATAAAGTACAGCGCCTACTCTTCCATCTGTATCGCCAAAATAAGCCGTGTTGGCATTTTGTGGGTTAATCACACCACACTGTTTATAGAAGTCTATTTTTGAAAACACAGATTTAACATAGCTATCAAACTTTTCCTTAGTAAACGTCTCTTTAGAGACATCCCAACGCCAGTCAGGTTTGAAATTACCACTAAGAAGAGTAAAGAAATTTCTCGCTATGATAGAAAGCCCATCAACTTTATAAATTATATCTGATTTATCTCCAGAGGAATTAATAAAATAATAACCGCCCTTACACTCAACAGTAACGGTAATGGGAGACGATAATTTTAACACATGGTTATTGTCTGGTATAATTGTAAAGATAAACGTATCAGTAGTATTGTCGGCGAATCTATTATATTCTTGAATATCTATAGAAGGTTCACTATTATAAAACCATACTTTCTCCATCTGGTGACTACGATCATTTACCTTCCAGTGACCATGTTGCAGGAAATAGATGATATGCAGGCCAAAATCGTTATCTATTTGCGAATCATTATCCAGTTTATCAAATTCAACTATCTTTGCACGATGTGTTTTATCAACCTTGCCATGGTGTTGATGACTGTTAACTTTATCTGAATGCTTATCTTGATGGCTTGAAGAGATGTTTCTAATCTGATTGTCAATTGCTTTCATAAATAACCTGTGATATTTTTGAATTGTTTGTAACAAAATAAATGATACTTGTCTGAAAAACAGATTTACGACGATATAAAATAATAATACTTATATGTTCGCTGATTTTAAGCACCGAGACTATCCGGTCTTTTACCAAATAATGAAGAATAATCCCTCCCTGGAAGATAATTGTAAAAAACAACAGCATAAGAATTAATCTTAGGATAAATTTTTATTTATCATGGCCTTTTGAACGCTGAAAAGTAGCGCTCTGCAAAGTAAACCCCGCTATAGTTATGCTATGCATTTGTCTTTAATGATATCTCGTCATTATATTAACAGGATGAAATTATCATTAATGCATATTTCAATATTAGCAGGGATACCTGAGGAGTTTAAAGTGAACATATATATCGGGTGGCTTTTCAAATTAATCCCTTTGATTATGGGCTTAATTTGTATCGCGTTAGGTGGCTTTGTGCTGGAAAGTTCAGGGCAAAGCGAGTATTTCGTCGCGGGTCATGTGCTGATTTCTCTGGCGGCCATATGCCTGGCATTATTCACTACCGCATTTATTATCATTTCGCAGCTCACGCGCGGCGTTAATACGTTTTACAATACATTGTTCCCCATTATTGGCTATGCGGGGTCAATTATCACCATGATATGGGGTTGGGCACTGTTAGCAGGCAATGATGTGATGGCAGACGAGTTTGTCGCCGGCCATGTTATTTTCGGCGTTGGTATGATTGCCGCCTGTGTATCGACGGTGGCAGCGTCATCCGGTCACTTTCTGCTCATTCCCAAAAATGCAGCGGGGAGCAAGAGCGACGGAACACCGGTACAGGCTTATTCTTCATTAATCGGTAACTGCCTCATTGCCGTTCCCGTTTTACTCACCCTGCTCGGTTTCATTTGGTCTATTACGCTGTTACGTAGTGCTGACATAACTCCGCATTATGTCGCGGGTCACGTATTGCTTGGGTTAACCGCAATCTGTGCCTGTCTAATTGGCCTTGTTGCCACAATTGTCCATCAAACACGTAATACGTTTTCAACTAAAGAACACTGGCTGTGGTGTTATTGGGTTATTTTTCTCGGCTCAATCACGGTACTGCAGGGGATATACGTCTTAGTCAGTTCCGATGCAAGCGCCCGACTGGCTCCCGGCATTATTCTTATTTGCCTCGGAATGATCTGTTACAGCATATTCTCAAAAGTCTGGCTACTGGCACTGGTATGGAGACGTACCTGTTCGTTAGCCAACAGAATACCGATGATTCCCGTCTTCACCTGCCTGTTTTGCCTTTTCCTGGCATCGTTTCTTGCGGAAATGGCGCAGACCGACATGGGATATTTTATTCCTTCGCGAGTTCTGGTCGGTTTGGGAGCGGTATGCTTTACGTTGTTCTCAATCGTTTCAATATTAGAAGCGGGTTCTGCTAAAAAATAATTGCAACGTACCGGATAAAACCAGCGTTGACCATTTGCGTAACGCTGGTTTTTCTTAGGCATCATGAAATAACGCAGCATTAATGCATAGTGGTTAAGTATAAAAAACAGCAAAGTTACTGTTTTTTTCAACCTGTTCATATTTCATAAAGATCTGGCCACTGGGTGAGTTTTCAATCACCTTTCCATCCACCTTATATTAAGCATGGAGGGTTTCAGTTCACGGGCTCATTAGAAAATAATCACAAGATAACCACTATCAAAATTAGCTCATTTTTAATGCGACTCTAATAATTTTCATCTTTAGGAAATAGGTCAGGACGACTTTGCTGCAATCAAATCCTGCGCACAAGCCCACGCACTCGACCACGCCCACTGGAAGTTATAGCCCCCCAGCCAGCCGGTGACGTCCATCACTTCGCCGATGAAGTACAGCCCAGGCACTTTGCGCGCTTCCATCGTCCGTGAAGAGAGTTCGTTGGTGTCCACGCCGCCGAGCGTCACTTCGGCAGTGCGATAGCCTTCAGTGCCGTTGGGTTGTACGCGCCAGTCGGTCAATGTGCTAATCAGTGCCTGTTGGTCACGCACGTTGAGCTGTTTTAGCGAAACATCCGGGATTTGCCCGAGTTGCTGTAAGCGTTCAACCAACCGCTTCGGTAGATGAACCGCCAGTGTGTTTTTCAGGCTTTGATTCGGATGTGCGTTACGCTGCTCATTCAGGAAGGTTTCGAGGTCCACATCCGGTAGCAGATTGATGCTGACAAATTCCCCCGGTTGCCAGTAGCTTGAAATCTGCAACACCGCCGGTCCAGACAAGCCGCGGTGGGTGAAGAGTAAGTTCTCACGGAAAACGGTGCCGTTTTCAGCGGTAATCACGGAAGGCACCGCCACGCCCGCCAGCACCTGTAACTCTTCGAGCAACGGTTTATGCAGAGTGAATGGCACCAGACCCGCGCGGGTCGGCAGCACGTTGAGGCCAAATTGTTCGGCAATCTTATAACCAAACGGCGACGCGCCCAGCCCCGGCATTGACAGCCCACCAGTCGCGATGACCAGCTTTTCGCAACCGACAGTCATGCCGTTCAGATCAAGCGTGAAGCCTGTTTCATCCTTCGCCACACTCAGCACTTCGCTACGCAATCTGAAGGTCACATTGCCCTTCTCGCACTCATCCACCAGCATGTCGACAATCTGCTGCGCGGAGTCATCGCAGAAGAGTTGCCCTAACGTTTTCTCGTGCCAGGCGATGCCGTGTTTATTGACCAGATCAATGAAATCCCACTGGGTAAAACGTGCGAGTGCAGACTTACAAAAATGCGGATTCTGGCTCAGATAAGCGCCTGGTTCGACATAAAGGTTGGTAAAGTTGCAGCGCCCACCGCCAGACATAAGGATTTTGCGCCCTGGTTTTTTACCATTATCGATCAGAACCCGGCGTCCTGCCTGACCTGCCAGCGCAGAACAGAACATACCCGCCGCACCAGCGCCTATAATAATGGCATCAAACCTTTCCACGTTGCGCTCCTCTTAGAAAAAACGGGCGTGAATTGTAAAGATTCCTCAGTGGTCGCACCAGCATCAATATTACTAAAAGGAAGTATTTGCCTGAATTATATAAGATAATTATTTTTTGAGTGAAATCCATACAGGGGGCAAATCAAAAAAAGTCTATATTTCACTTTGCCCGCGCCGCGAAAGTCACTGATAATGCGCCGCGTTCATGTCCTCAAAATGGCGTAACGTCCTATGCTACATTTGTTTGCTGGCCTGGATTTGCATACCGGGCTGTTATTATTGCTTGCACTGGCTTTTGTGCTGTTCTACGAAGCCATCAATGGTTTCCATGACACAGCCAACGCCGTGGCAACCGTTATCTATACCCGCGCGATGCGTTCTCAGCTCGCCGTGGTTATGGCGGCGGTATTCAACTTTTTGGGTGTTTTGCTGGGTGGTCTGAGTGTTGCCTATGCCATTGTGCATATGCTGCCGACGGATCTGCTGCTTAATATGGGATCGTCTCATGGCCTTGCCATGGTGTTCTCTATGTTGCTGGCGGCGATTATCTGGAACCTGGGTACCTGGTACTTTGGTTTACCTGCATCCAGCTCTCATACGCTGATTGGCGCGATCATCGGGATTGGTTTAACCAATGCGTTGATGACCGGGACGTCAGTGGTGGATGCACTCAATATCCCGAAAGTATTAAGTATTTTCGGTTCTCTGATCGTTTCCCCTATTGTCGGCCTGGTGTTTGCTGGCGGTCTGATTTTCTTGCTGCGTCGCTACTGGAGCGGCACCAAGAAACGCGCCCGTATCCACCTGACCCCAGCGGAGCGTGAAAAGAAAGACGGCAAGAAAAAGCCGCCGTTCTGGACGCGTATTGCGCTGATCCTTTCCGCTATCGGCGTGGCGTTTTCGCACGGCGCGAACGATGGTCAGAAAGGCATTGGTCTGGTTATGTTGGTATTGATTGGCGTCGCGCCAGCAGGCTTCGTGGTGAACATGAATGCCACTGGCTACGAAATCACCCGTACCCGTGATGCCATCAACAACGTCGAAGCTTACTTTGAGCAGCATCCTGCGCTGCTCAAACAGGCTACCGGTGCTGATCAGTTAGTACCGGCTCCGGAAGCTGGCGCAACGCAACCTGCGGAGTTCCACTGCCATCCGTCGAATACCATTAACGCGCTCAACCGCCTGAAAGGTATGTTGACCACCGATGTGGAAAGCTACGACAAGCTGTCGCTTGATCAACGTAGCCAGATGCGCCGCATTATGCTGTGCGTTTCTGACACTATCGACAAAGTGGTGAAGATGCCTGGCGTGAGTGCTGACGATCAGCGCCTGTTGAAGAAACTGAAGTCCGACATGCTTAGCACCATCGAGTATGCACCGGTGTGGATCATCATGGCGGTCGCGCTGGCGTTAGGTATCGGTACGATGATTGGCTGGCGCCGTGTGGCAACGACTATCGGTGAGAAAATCGGTAAGAAAGGCATGACCTACGCTCAGGGGATGTCTGCCCAGATGACGGCGGCAGTGTCTATCGGCCTGGCGAGTTATACCGGGATGCCGGTTTCCACTACTCACGTACTCTCCTCTTCTGTCGCGGGGACGATGGTGGTAGATGGTGGCGGCTTACAGCGTAAAACCGTGACCAGCATTCTGATGGCCTGGGTGTTTACCCTTCCGGCTGCGGTACTGCTTTCCGGCGGGCTGTACTGGCTCTCCTTGCAGTTCCTGTAATCGTACGCACCAAAACGAGCGGGTCAGCTGGCCCGCTTCAGATTGTGACATAGTGCGCTTTGTTCATGCAGGATGCGGCGTGAACGCCTTATCCGGCCTACAAAAACATGCAAATTCAATAGATTGCAGAGATTATGTAGGCCTGATAAGCGTAGCGCATCAGGCAATTTTGCGTTTGTAATCAGTCTCGAGCGGGTCAGTTTACTGGCCCGCTTTTTTTATGCGTTATTATTGCTGAAGTGCTTAATGCCAAATCATCAATGCAATCAGGCTGACCACCACCAGACCACACAATGCGCTGGTCAGAATAAACTGCCGACGCACCCGCTCACAGCGGCGAATAAATTCATCATCGTGATGATCGCGATAACGTTGGGCATAGATATACCAAACGAGACGCACCTGTTTGTTGGGTTGGCCATGTGAGGTAAAAAAGCCCCCTCCATCAACATATTGATAGAGCAATGGATCGCAGTTACGCAGTACCACTAACAACGCGCGTAGTGATGAGAAATAGCGCGCCATGTTAACAATGCAAACGACACATAAAGCCCAAAATAATGCGACGGTGCTTATCATACCTCCTCCCCGGCGACCTGCCCGCGGAGTTCCACCCCGGGGCTACCGCTCCCGATACGCTGCCAATCAGTTAACACCAGGTCCTGGAGAAACCGCTTTTGTGGTGACCAACATACGAGCGGCTCTATAGATAGTGTAGGAGATCAGGTTGTTTTTTTTCCAGAAGGTTAACCACTATCAATATATTCATGTCGAAAATTTGTTTATCTAACGAGTAAGCAAGGCGGATTGACGGATCATCCGGGTCGCTATAAGGTAAGGATGGTCTTAACACTGAATCTTTACGGCTGGGTTAGCCCCGCGCACGTAGTTCGCAGGACGCGGGTGACGTAACGGCACAAGAAACGCTAGCTGGCCAGTCATCGACAACTTTATGGAAGGAGTAACACTATGGCTTATAAACACATTCTCATCGCGGTCGACCTCTCCCCGGAAAGCAAAGTTCTGGTAGAGAAAGCAGTCTCTATGGCTCGCCCCTACAATGCGAAAGTTTCTCTGATCCACGTAGATGTAAACTACTCTGACCTATACACCGGGCTTATTGATGTGAATCTGGGTGATATGCAGAAACGCATCTCTGAAGAGACACATCATGCACTGACCGAGCTTTCCACTAATGCAGGCTACCCAATCACTGAAATCCTGAGCGGCAGCGGCGACCTGGGCCAGGTTCTGGTCGATGCAATCAAGAAATACGATATGGATTTGGTGGTTTGTGGTCACCACCAGGACTTCTGGAGCAAACTGATGTCTTCCGCACGTCAGCTGATCAACACCGTTCACGTTGATATGCTGATTGTTCCGCTGCGCGACGAAGAAGAATAATCTTCCCTCTACGACGTGTTCCTGAACGCCCGCATATGCGGGCGTTTTGCTTTTTGGCGCGCCTTGTTACCTGATCAGCGTAAACACCTTATCTGGCCTACGGTCTGCGTACGCAATCAAAATCCCCAGCCAATACAACATTTAACACCATCATATTTTCCATCATTAGTGTGATCATCTGGTTATTTTCTGTTGTAATAGTGTATTAATCTATTCACCGCATCAATATTAAGAATCTCTGACAGATGTAAACTTTTTCGCGCGTTATCCCTTACGCGTTCATACTTTTCAGGATGGTATTGGAAGGTTAATAAATATGAATACAACAACACCCATGGGGATGCTGCAGCAACCTCGCCCATTTTTCATGATCTTTTTTGTCGAGTTATGGGAGCGATTCGGCTACTACGGCGTGCAGGGCGTACTGGCGGTTTTCTTCGTTAAACAGCTTGGATTCTCGCAAGAGCAGGCTTTTGTCACTTTTGGTGCTTTTGCTGCGCTGGTCTATGGCCTCATTTCCATTGGCGGCTATGTCGGCGACCACCTGCTGGGGACCAAACGCACCATTGTTCTTGGAGCACTTGTGCTGGCGATTGGCTACTTCATGACCGGCATGTCGCTACTTAAGCCTGACCTGATTTTCATCGCCCTGGGGACTATCGCTGTCGGTAACGGCCTGTTTAAAGCTAACCCAGCCAGCTTGCTTTCGAAGTGCTATCCGCCGAAAGATCCGCGGCTTGATGGCGCATTCACCCTGTTCTATATGTCGATCAACATCGGCTCGTTGATAGCGTTATCGCTGGCCCCTGTGATCGCTGATAGATTCGGTTATTCAGTCACCTACAACCTGTGCGGGGCGGGGTTAATTATCGCATTACTGGTTTACATCGCCTGTCGTGGAATGGTGAAAGACATTGGTTCTGAACCCGACTTCCGGCCAATGAGCTTCAGCAAACTGTTGTACGTGTTACTTGGCAGCGTGGTGATGATCTTCGTATGCGCATGGCTGATGCACAACGTAGAAGTCGCCAATCTGGTGCTGATTGTTCTCTCCATCGTCGTCACCATCATCTTCTTTCGTCAGGCATTCAAGCTGGATAAAACCGGGCGCAATAAAATGTTTGTCGCCTTTGTCCTGATGCTCGAAGCGGTGGTGTTTTACATTCTCTACGCCCAGATGCCAACATCGCTGAACTTCTTTGCCATCAACAACGTGCATCATGAAATTCTCGGTTTTTCCATCAACCCGGTCAGCTTCCAGGCGCTTAACCCGTTCTGGGTGGTACTCGCCAGCCCAATACTGGCAGGCATTTACACGCATCTGGGTAACAAAGGCAAAGACCTCTCGATGCCGATGAAATTTACTCTCGGCATGTTTATGTGCTCACTGGGCTTTTTGACGGCGGCAGCTGCGGGAATGTGGTTTGCGGATGCACAAGGGCTGACATCGCCATGGTTTATCGTGCTGGTGTACTTATTCCAGAGCTTAGGTGAACTGTTTATTAGCGCCCTTGGCCTGGCGATGATTGCTGCCCTGGTGCCGCAGCATTTGATGGGCTTTATTCTCGGGATGTGGTTCCTGACGCAGGCTGCCGCGTTCTTGCTGGGCGGCTATGTGGCAACATTTACCGCGGTGCCGGACAACATTACCGATCCGCTTGAGACGTTGCCCGTCTATACCAACGTGTTTGGTAAGATTGGTCTGGTCACGCTGGGCGTTGCAGTAGTGATGCTGTTGATGGTGCCGTGGCTGAAACGCATGATTGCGACGCCGGAAAGCCATTAATTATTCTTGCAGAAAGCAGGGTAGCGTTATCGCTACCCTGTTTTAGTTTTACACTGGCGTACCTGCATAGATATCAAAGCGATGCCCTTTAGTGACTACCGCGTTTGGCGTGGCGACATTCGCCAGCGGTGGCGCGTAGTCCGGGCGCTTTACCACCACGCGTTTGGTCGCCAGCAAGCGTGCAGGCTCCAGTAATCCATCGGCATCAAGATCCGGTCCCACCAGCGACTGAAAGACACGCATCTCTTTTTTCACTAGCGCGCTTTTCTGCTTATGCGGGAACATCGGGTCGAGATAAACCACCTGCGGGCGCGGGGTAATATCAGTCAGCGCCGTCAGGCTGGAGGCGTGAATTAACTGCAACCGCTCCTGCAACCAGCCGCCGATTTCCGCATCCGCATAACCACGCGCCAGGCCGTCGTCGAGTAGCGCGGCAACCACTGGATTACGCTCCAGCATCCGCACGCGGCAGCCGACTGAAGCCAGTACAAAGGCATCGCGCCCAAGTCCTGCAGTGGCATCCACCACATCCGGCAAATAATCGCCTTTAATGCCCACCGCTTTCGCCACCGCCTCACCGCGACCACCGCCGAATTTGCGTCGGTGCGCCATCGCTCCGCCAACAAAATCAACAAAGATGCCGCCAAGTTTTGGCTCATCACGCTTGCGCAATTCCAGATGTTCCGGCGTTAACACCAGCGCCATCAGGTTGTCTTCATCGTGCTCCAGCCCCCAGCGGGCCGCCAGAACAGATAAGGCACCGTCTCCGGTGCCTGTTTCATCAATTAAGCAGATTTTCACTGAATGATCAGCCCTTAATGCCGTAATGCTCCAGCATCGCATCCAGCTGCGGTTCACGACCACGGAAGCGTTTGAACAGATCCATCGGCTCTTCTGAACCGCCACGGCTCAGAATGTTGTCGAGGAACGACTGCCCGGTTTCACGGTTGAAAATGCCCTCTTCCTCAAAGCGCGAGAAAGCATCTGCCGCCAGTACGTCAGCCCACAGGTAGCTGTAGTAACCTGCGGCATAACCACCGGCGAAAATATGGCTGAAAGCGTGCGGGAAACGGCCCCAGGACGGAGATGGCACCACGGCAACCAGTTTCTTGATTTCTGCCAGAGTTTCGAGGATTTTTGCCCCCTGATCCGGGCGGAACTCGGCATGAAGGCGGAAATCAAACAGGCCGAACTCCAGCTGACGCAGAATAAACAGCGCCGCCTGGTAGTTCTTCGCCGCCAGCATTTTATCCAGCAACTCTTTCGGCAGCGGTTCGCCGGTTTCATAGTGACCAGAGATAAACGCCAGCGCCTCCGGCTCCCAGCACCAGTTTTCCATAAACTGACTCGGCAGTTCGACCGCATCCCACGGCACACCGCTGATACCGGAAACACCAGCGGTTTCGATGCGGGTCAGCATATGGTGCAGGCCGTGACCGAACTCGTGGAAGAGGGTGATCACTTCGTCGTGAGTGAACAGCGCCGGTTTACCATTTACCGGGCGGTTGAAGTTACAAGTCAAATACGCGACCGGTTTTTGCAAAGAACCATCAGCTTTACGCATCTGGCCTACGCAGTCATCCATCCACGCCCCGCCGCGCTTGTTTTCACGGGCATACAGATCGAGGTAGAAGCTACCGCGCAGTTCGTTATTTTCGTCATACAGTTCGAAGAAACGTACATCCGGATGCCAGACATCAACATCTTTACGCTCTTTAGCGGTGATGCCGTAAATACGCTTAACCACTTCAAACAGGCCGTTAACCGCTTTGTTTTCCGGGAAGTACGGACGCAGCTGTTCGTCACTGATGCTGTAGAGGTGCTGTTTTTGTTTTTCGCTGTAGTAAGCGATATCCCACGGCTGCAACTCATCGACGCCAAATTCGGCTTTGGCAAAGGCACGCAATTGCGCCAGCTCTTTTTCGCCTTGTGGACGCGCGCGTTTTGCCAGATCGGTTAAGAAATCCAGCACCTGCTGCGGGTTTTCTGCCATTTTAGTGGCAAGGGATTTAAAGGCGTAGTTTTCAAAGCCCAGCAGTTGCGCCAGTTCGTGACGCAGCGCGAGGATCTCTTCCATCACCTTGCTGTTATCCCATTTACCGGCGTTTGGGCCTTGATCGGAGGCGCGGGTGCTGTAAGCGCGATACATCTCTTCACGCAGAGCCTGGTTGTCGCAGTAGGTCATTACCGGCAAGTAGCTTGGGATATCCAGCGTCAGCAAATAACCTTCCAGCTCTTTCGCTTCGGCCTGGGCTTTTGCCGCAGCCAGCGCGCTTTCTGGCATCCCCGCCAGCTCCGCTTCGTCGGTAACGAGTTTGGTCCAGCCCATTGTCGCATCGAGGACGTTGTTGCTGTACTGGTTGCCCAGTTCAGAAAGACGGGTCGCAATTTCGCCGTAACGCTGCTGTTTCTCTTTCGGCAGACCTATGCCAGAGAGTTCAAAGTCGCGCAGTGCGTTATCAACCGCTTTCTTCTGCGCCGTGTTCAGCGTGGCGTAATGATCGCCATCGCGCAGGTCGCGATACGCTTTATACAGCCCTTCATGTTGCCCTACCCAGGTGCTGTATTCCGACAGCAGCGGCAGGGTTTGTTCGTAGGCTTCACGCAGTTCCGGGCTATTTTTCACCGAGTTCAGGTGGCTGACCGGGGAGAAGATACGCCCCAACACATCGTCCACTTCCGCCAGCGGCTGGCAGAGATTTTCCCAGGTGTACGGTGCCCCTTGCGCTACTACGCGCTCCACGTTTTCGCGGCAGTCGTTCAATGCCTTAGTCACGGCTGGAACGACATGTTCCGGGAGAATTTTAGAAAACGGAGGCAATTCAAAGGGAGTCAGTAACGGATTCGTCATTCGCGCAGTCCTGGTTAAAGAGGTTAAGGAAGCGCTCAACAGGCGCTTTACATAATGTGTGTAGCATGGGGTTAAGTGTAGTGAATTTCAATGAGAAACGTTACGCTTTCGCGGCGGCGGCCTCTTTTCGGTATACTGTCCTGATACGCTTTTGTGCGCCCCGAATACGGGCCGATTTTTACTTACCGGAACACCTTTACCCATGCTCAGTTATCGCCACAGCTTTCACGCTGGCAACCACGCCGACGTCCTTAAACATACCGTTCAGAGCCTGATCATCGAGTCGCTGAAAGAGAAAGATAAACCGTTTCTCTATCTCGACACCCACGCAGGGGCCGGGCGTTATCAGTTAGGCAGCGAACATGCCGAGCGTACCGGCGAATATCTCGAAGGCATCGCCCGTATCTGGCAGCAGGACGATTTGCCCGCAGAACTGGAGGCGTACATCAATGTGGTAAAACACTTCAACCGTAGCGGTCAGTTGCGTTACTACCCCGGTTCGCCGTTGATTGCTCGCCTGCTACTGCGTGAACAGGACAGCCTGCAACTGACCGAACTGCACCCGAGCGATTACCCGTTGTTGCGTTCTGAATTTCAGAAAGATAGCCGTGCGCGTGTCGAAAAAGCCGACGGTTTCCAGCAGCTTAAGGCCAAACTGCCGCCGGTTTCCCGCCGTGGTTTAATCCTTATCGACCCGCCGTATGAAATGAAAACTGACTATCAAGCGGTGGTCAGCGGGATAGCAGAAGGTTACAAACGTTTCGCCACTGGTATTTACGCACTGTGGTATCCGGTGGTGCTGCGTCAGCAAATTAAGCGCATGATCCACGATCTGGAAGCGACCGGTATTCGCAAAATTCTGCAAATTGAACTGGCGGTACTGCCAGACAGCGATCGCCGTGGCATGACCGCTTCCGGCATGATTGTGATTAACCCGCCGTGGAAACTGGAACAACAGATGAATAA
>ERZ791861.1007-NODE-1007-length-14601-cov-3.329025_pt1 | contig 14601 bp, 7 predicted proteins | sample MGYA00510283_ERZ791861 | MGnify/ENA primary metagenome ERZ791861 (study PRJEB30046, sample SAMN00792074) | human gut metagenome | study: EMG produced TPA metagenomics assembly of the A metagenome-wide association study of gut microbiota in type 2...
GTGCCCTTGCCCATGCCATTGATGATGCCGCGCGAGGCAAGTTCTTCGATAGCAGCTTTGTTTGCGTGATTCTTGATGTCCGAGAACGTTGTACCGGGGGCGGTCACACCGGGGACACTCACAGAAGCGTCTACATTGCCCTTGCTGACGCTCGTGGCGGGTTTTGAGGTGTTCTTCGCCACGTCGCTCATGCGGTACAGACTGTTTTGACCGTTTGCTGCGCGGTCAATAGCAACGAGGGCATAGAACCCCTGTTCCGAGGACATTTGATTGTTGCCGTCCGAACCGTCGAGGACGTGATAGAAGCCGCCGTTAGACTGCCGGAACGAGAGAAGATTTTCCGTCAGCGTGTGACCGCTTTTCACAAAGCGGCTGTCGTCCAGAGAAACCCCCAGCTCACAGAGCGCGACCACGACCTGCGCGACGGATTCGACGTTGGTCGTGCCCCACGATGCGTAGCCGCCCTTGCTGTCCTGCGCTTTGGAAAGGTAGGTCAGAGCCTTGTCTGTCGCGGTTTTGACCGCTTTCTGATCCTGATATTTTGCAAGTGCCTGCAATGCCATTGCGGAAATGTCCACGTCGGAATCTCCGGTGCCGGTCAGACTCCAGCCGCCGTCTTTCATCTGGCTATTCAGAATTTCATCGATGTAGAGTTGCCGGGTTGCCTGCGTTTTTGCGGCGGGATTTTTGGGAATCTCGTAATTGCCGGAATCCAGCGCGATCAATGCCCAAATGGAGCCGTTCAGACCCTGCCAGATGGTCTTTTCAAAATCGCCCAGCGGCATTAAAAGGTTGTAGCCCGCGACCTTGGACGGATCGCGTCCAATGGCGGTCAGCGCGAGGATGACGCGGGAATACTCGGTGTATTTTCTTTCATGCAGCACGCCGGAGCAGTTTTTGACGTACTTCTCGACGCGCGCATAGTAATCTTCATAGTAATTTGTGGGAACAGTGTAACCAGAACGGGCAAGACCGATAATTGCCCATTCGCCGCCAATGGAACCGACCTCCGGGGATTTGACTGCGGACACCATATAAGCGGCGCTGCCTTGTACTTCATTCTGGACGCCGGACGCCGCCAGCGCTGGAACGGTCAGCGTCAAAAGGATCGCGAGGGTCAGAATCCAAGCAGAAATTCGTTTGATTCTTCTCATTTGTATTTCCCCCTATAAATGCGGCAATCAGGGCTGCCCCCCAAAGGGGGCAGTCCTGTGCTGCAAGGTGTTATTTGGTGGTCGCTACATTTTCCACAAAGCGGTGGAGAATGGCTGCAACCTGTGCGCGGGTGGCGTTGCCGGTCGGCATGAGCTTACCTGCACTGCCGTTGACCAGCTTTTCGGCAACAGCCCATTCCAGCGAAGCCGTGGCATAGCCGGACACGCTTGCTTGGTCTGTAAAGCCATTCAAGCTGGAGCTTGCGGCGGTATTGTACTTCTTGTACTGCGCATAGCGGTACAGAATTGCCGCCATCTGCTCACGCGTGACGTTTGCGTTCGGAGAGAACGTCGTGGTGCTGGTACCGTTGACGATGCCGTTGTCGGCTGCCCACGTCACAGCGTCCTCATAGTAGCCGTTGTACTGGACATCCGAGAATCCGCTGCGTCCGTTGACTGCGGGCTGACCTTCCAGTCGGTACAGAACCGTGACGAGCATCGCGCGGGTCATGGATGCGTTCGGAGAGAACGTTGTGTCGCTCGTGCCTGCGAACAGACCGTTTTCATACGCGAATGCAACATCCTCGTAGAACCAGTCGCTTTCACGCACGTCCGTGAACGGAAGTTTACCATTGGTGAACTCAACTTCGATTCTGGTCGATACCGTGAGCTTGTCAATGGTATAGGTCTTGACTGCGCCGACAGACTTGCCGTTGACCTTGACGTCCTTGACCTTATAGCCGGTGTCCGGTTTGAAGGTGAAGGTAACAGACTTGCCGATGTGCTGGAATGTCAGCTTCGGTTCGACCGTGCCGTTCTTGCCAACCTTCAAAATCTTGCCCAGCAGCTCATTGACATACTGTTCGGGGCTGATGTCCGCAGCGCGGAGCCAGCTATTGTAGTAGCTGCCGTCGCCAAGAGACGGATACTGAGAATCGTTGAACCAGTCGGCAACTTCGCAGCTATAGTCATTGACATAGTGCCAAATGACTACATCGCCGTCGTTCAGTGTCCAATTCTTCAAGCCCTGATTCGGGTGCTTACCGTTGACGGTATACATCCAGCCAGATTTCTTGCCGTTGGTGAACTCGCTCAAGGCGTATCCGCCAAGGCAGGACGGGGCATAGATGGTGCTGACATAGTTGCTTTCCGCACCGATGTAGCGCAAGCCTGCATCGCTCATGGCTTCGGTAAAGAGGTCATAAACCGTAGCGTTCTCTTGCAGCGCATACGTTTTGGTGGGAACCCATGTGACGTATTCGGGCAGGTAGCTGTCTTTTGTCAGGTCAACATCCTGCGTTGCTTCGAGCGCGCCGATGAGACGGAATGTGACTTCAATATCACCCGGTTTTACAGCATCGAGATCAGTAATAGCTTTTTCATAGATGGCCGTGACACGCTCGCAGGATTCCGCAGCGTTCATATCCGTCTGTGCCTGCTGGAGAATGCTTGCGAGTTTCTTCTTTGCGGCGGTACCGTACTTCTTGGTTTTGTCGTTCAGAAGATCATCATAGTGCGCTTTCAATGCCTTGTACTGATCTATCTGCTTCTGCTTCAGAATTGCCTTGTACGAAGTTTCGGCAGCGGTCAGGGTATTGTAGTTTTCTACCTTTGCCTTGTCAGCAGCAGAGAGCTTGTTGTAGGCATTGCGCGCTTCCGCAATCGCGTTATAGCTGGATTCATCGACATAGCCAATCTGGTTGATCATGTCGATAACAGCCTGTGCGTCCGCGTTCTCGCGCTTTGTCACGTCGGACATATCGTACAGTCGCTTGCTTCCGTTTACATAGCGGTCATACGCAACGAGCGTGTAGGCCGCCTGCTCGGATGCCATCTGATTGACCGTGCTGTTCGGCTGCTTGTCGTGCAGGAAGCCCTTGGAGTTTGGGTCCGCATAGCTCAGGAAGTTGGACAAAACGCTGATGCCGTTATGCTGGAATCTGCTGTCTATCTTTGCGTCGATGTTCAGTGCGGACAGCGCGACAATGACCTGTGCGGCGGATTCGGAGCTGTCATAATCGCCGGTTTTCTGGTATTCAGCAGACAGCCATTTCACCGCCTTATCTACCGCATCTTTGACGTTGGCATTTGTGCTGCAATACGGAGCCAATGCCTGTACGACCATTGCCGTCATATCAACGTTGGAGCCGGGGAAATCTGCATCGATGCCCCAAGAGCCACCGCTGATCTGCGCGTCAAGCAAGCTATTGATCCACGCATTGCGTGCAGTTGTGCCGGTCGCATTGTCGTAATAGTTGCCGGAATCCAGTGCAATCAGTGCAAATGCCGTGCCGTTGTTGCCCTGCTCGGAAACGCGGTAGGTGCTGCCGTTCTTCTCAAACAGCGGTTCAACAAGGTTATAAACCGTGCCGTTGGAGCCGGTGAACTTCGTCGCATCCTCACCGAGCGCGGTCAGCGCCAGAATGACGCGGGAATACTCGGTATGCTTGGTCTGCGTACTGGTGGGATCGAGCTTGCCGTTCATCGAAGCAACACTTTTTGCAATATTGCTCAGATATTTGTCGTACCAGACGGATGCACTAACGTTACCTCTGGCTTCGGCCAGAACCGCCCACTCGCCATAGGTCGAGCCGAGAGACGGATTGTACGTCTCCGCTTTGACGTATTCGAGTACATTGTTGAGGTACTCCTCATAAATCGCGGTCTTACCGAGATTTTCAAGCGCTTCTTCGGCGCCTGTCAGCTTGGAATAATTGCTGACCTGCTTTTTCTGCGCTTCGCTCAGATTGTTGTACGCAGTGCGTGCAGCTTCAATCGCTGCCCGATCCTTTGCCGTTACGGTGTCTTTTCCGGGAAGTGCAGCAATCAGTCCGTACACATATCCAACTTCAAGCGTAGAGACAGTGGAAACAGCCGCGTTCAGCTTGTTCACTTCGCTCTGCGTCAGATAGGCTTTCTGGTCATCTGTCAGCTTGTTGTAAGCTTCTTCCGCGGAACGGATTGCGCCAATGTCATCAACAGTCGGCGTTGCAGGCAGAGCAGCAATCGCGTCAGAGACGATCTTCGCTGCTTCCATGTCCGTAATGGCCGTATAGCAATCGTTCAGCTTCTTCTTCAGCGCTTCGGAGATTTTCTTTTTCTGTTCATCGGTCAGTAAATCGAACTGCGCTTTTGCCGTGCGCACATCCGAAGCATCTGCCAACGTGATCTTGCCCGGAGACGGAAGATCGGAAATGAGCTTCTGCACATCTGCTGCATTGCCCTCCTGCACGACGGTGATGGTATAGCGGGTCGTCGTGTAGTTGGATGCCTTGTTCATGGTGGGCCAGCTCTTGTCACCAACACCGACGTAGATCACGTCGCCGGACGAAACGGCCATAATGTCGCCGTTTGCGTAGTAGGCGTTATCGCTGCCGTAGGTGTTCAGATAAGCCCTGGTCTGGAAGTTCTTATTTGCGGCGGAATAGTTGATGCGCGTGCCGATCTGCTCACTGGGAATGACCAAGAGATAATCGGTGGTCGCACTGCTATACGCCGGAGTCAGCGTACCGCCGCTAAATTCCAGACCGGACAGCGTCGTTTCGTTGTTCGTCCACGAACCGCCGATGTCCTCACCAAGATTCGTGGTAAACATGACGCGGATCACATCGCCGGATTTCAGGCTGCCGTTTTTGACTGTGAAGCCTGCAAAGCCCTGATTGACGAACCAATCGTTCTTGGTTCCCATCCAGCCAGCGCCCTTGCTGCCATCCTTTTCGGCCAGCGACTTGCCGCCCTTATGGATGGATGCAATGTAGGTGGTCTTGGTGTAGGAGTCCGTTGTCCAATCCGTATTGCCGTTCCATGTGAAGTTGCCGAGCTCCAACGCCTGAAGCACCATTGTCATCATGCTGTCGTTTTCGCCAAGGGCGTATTCACCAGAAACGAGCGTACCGGTAATTGGAGCACCGTCTTTCTCTTTCCACGTCGTGTTTTCAACAGTGACCGTGACCGAGCCGACCGTATCACCGGAGTTATAATGGGTCTTGTCTGTCGAAATGATATTCGACTTTGCTTTCGGAACAGCCTTGATCGCTGCGACAGCCTTATCACGGGCGGCTTTGATTTCAGCTTCCGTTCCCGCTGCCTTGATGTTATCTTCGCCGGAGTTCCTTGCATCCGTCAGAGCCTTGATGCCGGCTGCATCGTATTCGCTCTGATTGCAGGCATCGAACGCAGCTTTGACAACCGCGATAGCCGCATTTCTCAGCTTGGCAATCGTTGCCTCGTCGAGCGTTTCAAACATCTTCTGGTATTCCGTCTTGGAAACCATCTTGACAGAGAACGTAACGGTGCTGTCATTTTTGGCGTTCTTCGGAATCTGGTAAGAAATCAGATAGTAGCCGGACCAATCGACTCCGTGAACGCTTGTCAGCGTTTGCGGTTCAGAACGCAGCCATGTTTTACCGCCGTCAATCGACCAGACAGGCCAGTACAACTCGTCTGTTGTGTCCAGATAATAGCGGATAAATACATAATCGCCAGCCAAGGCAGTTTCCGGCAAGTTGCCAGAGAACTTCCACCAGTTACCAGACATTGAGGGCAGACTGCCGTCAGGATTCGGTGTCTGTTTCCATTTCAGGTTTTCGTAACCGAATTGTGCCGCGCCCATAGTGGCATCTGTGATTTTCGGGAATTTGCTTTCATCCGCGTCAAGAGCCAGATTCACGACAGCGACAGCCGGAAGCTCCTCAGTTTTGATTGCAGCCAGTTCTTCCAGCGTTGCTTTTTCGTTCGCAGTCAGCAAAGATTTCTGATACGAGTTCAAAGCGGCGTAAGCGGTCTGGATTTCTTCAACCAAATCTTTATTGCCCGCAGTCAGCGTACTCAAATCGTCCGGGAGATAGGACAGATTCTTGCGGATCGCAGCAATGATAGCCGCATGGTCAAGCGCGTTTGCACCTGCCGCCTGCAATGCTGCATAGTCTGCATCAAACGAATCCATCAGCTCTTTGAACGTTGTCGCGGAGGTCTGGTTGGATTTCAGCGCGTTATATGCGGATGTGAATGTCCGATAGTCCGCAGTTGTGAAATCATAGTCATGGAAACGCTCATAATACGCTTTGGCCGCTGCGAGATTTTCGCTGCGGTATTTGGTAATCAGCGCATTGATGTCTGCTGCTTTGGTGACATGGACGATGGCGTAATCACCCGCATACAGGGAGTAATACTCGCCAATCGTGACCTCGCCGTACACAGACTTATACGTCATATCGTCCGGCGTCACATTGAACATGGCAATGGTGTAATAGCCGGGTTCTCTGAAAATGTATTCCAGATTGCCACTGGCATCCGTTGTCGCCGTTGTCTTGTGCGTCGGCTGCGACAGCGTTTCCGTCTCTGACGGGTCGCTGACAAAGAGCGTGATATTCTCTGCGCTCTTGCTGCCGGACGCACCTGCGTATGCGCCGGTAACAGTTGCAGAGAACGCCGCTTCATCACCAACCTTCACGGTTGCCGACGGAGCTTTCGCATGAATCATCGCATAGCTGCTTTCGTAGTAACCGAAACCAGGAGATGCAGGAAGAATCGAGACTTTGGAAGAATCGTAGCCAGACGAATCCTCGCTGTTGAACATCTGAAGCGGGATGCGCACCAGACGAACAGCATCGCCGTCATGGAGCTGAACGTTATTCCAACGTGCTTTTGACCCCCAGCGGTAATCTCCGTAATGGCTGCCATTGATGTAGAGTGCGAATACCGGGTTCTCGTCGCCATTATTGCTTGTTCCCAAACCGGGGAGCGTCGTGTCATTGTGCCTATCAACAGTAATCTCTGCCGCATCAAATGCTGCGCCGAGCGTGGCGTTTCCGCTTGTCAGGCCAAGACTAGCGTTGACATACAAATCGGTGCAGGTTCCTCGGAACCCTTCATACTGTGCCGAGAAATTGTTGATATAGGTGAAGGAAACAATGACATCCTTGACGCTGGCAAGCTGCTTACGGGCATCCTTCAGCGCGTCAATATGTGCCGGATAATGCGTCCACTGACCACTTTCATTGTAGGCATAGTAGCCGTTGAACGCTTTCAGCATGGCGTAATCTTCCGTCGTGCCGCGGACGATACGGTACTCCATATCGGCCTTGAGCACATTGTAGGCGCTGACATACGCCGCCCACGTCTCCGCGCTGTAATCGCTTTCGTTCAGCTTGGCCGGGTCATACTGCTCAATCAGTGCTTCGGCTTCTGCCTTGCTGCTCAGATAGTTTTCATAGGCGGTGTTGTAAAGGTCGGCGTTGACCAGCTTGTGTGCGTCTGCGGCCTCCGCAGCGGCATTTACTGCATCCTGCTTGTCTGCCGTGTTGACACCCTCAATAGGGTTGCCCTCGTCATCGTACAAGCTGTCCAGTAATGTCTGACCATCAGCCTTGGCTTGTGCATAGGCATCCCATGTAATAGCGGTACAGTTGTCTGCGCTGACCGGTGTACCGGTCGTACCATCCAACTCCCCCTGCCGCCAAAACCAGTTTGAATTAAGGTTTTCGTATAGGAGCGTGGCATTTACATAGCCTATTGGAATCAATCGTTCAATCGCATCATGCAACCGTTGCGTCGTTTCTGATATATAACTGTCGCTTCCGCCGCTGGATAATATAGCCTGTGCGGTTGTAAGCGGAGATTGCAAATCATTCCAAAAGCCGTTTGTCGATGTTTCTTTTCCGTTATATCGGTCATTTGTATGATGCCAGTCGTTAGTGTGTTCTCCTGTGACTCTGGATACCTCTGATGTTAATTCTGCGGTATTGCCATTTCCACCGCTAGTGCTGTACTGGACGATAATACCGGGGGAATCAATCGTTAAGCCATATTGACTGTACTTCACATAGCAGGTTATCATATAACCTTCTACATTTACACTCGGTATCTTTGATAGCTCATCATCAAAACAAGAGATATTGTAGGGATAACCGTTTGCATCGTCGGAATCATCTGCTATTTGAAATTCACCGTTTGAAACAAGTCCAACCTCATTCCTTATATCAGCCAACTGGGGAAATGTTTCAAATTCCATCCAATCGTTTTTCCCTGCTATCTCATAGCCAACATAATAGCTGTCCGTATTTGGAATAGTTATATTGGAGATTTCACTCCCACTAGGTAAACTAATGACGAATACATCTGCACTATCTGCTTCGTAAGACCATGCACCAATTTTGTCAGCAGAAGTAAGCGTTTTTGTTGTAGAACTCTCCCCGTCATTATATGTAATTATAGGATAGTATTGACCGCCTGCGGCAAATACATCTATTGCAAAGATACCCAGTAAAACAGAAAGACATAGGAGAATAGAAATAAATCGCTTCATAGAATTAAGAGGGCGGACTATGTATCATAGTCCGCCCTCAGCTCTCCTCCTATTTTATTTTCCGCCTTTGAGCATTACATATCCAACATACGGCTGAGCCGTAGTGTTGTCCTGAACAATCACACGAACAATTTGCGTCGCATTGCGAGCTAACGTAAAAGAGTTAGTCGCAGTGCCGGTGCCGTATGCATTGTTGATGTAGATATGGCTATTGCTCCCGCCAGTAACAACAACATCCGTTGCTGTATTCTTAGGAATCGTAACAGTCTGAATACCACTTGCGGTTTTCGAGAGAGTAACGGCTGTGCCGCCAACAGTTACGGTAGTCGGCGTAGCCGTAGCACCGACGCTGGTAGTAGCTTTATTTGCAGTTGTGAAAATACCAGTGATTTCAGCCGAAGTCTCGCCAAATCTGCCAAAATCCAGAACTGCGCTGTAAACACGCACATAGTGGAACGTCTTGCCGGTCACATCAACAGGCAGACCGGTCGAAATATCAACCGCCCACTCCAGATCAAAGCCGTCGCCGCCAGTCTTATCAGAAGTGTACGGCGTGTAGGGATTGACCGCGTCGCCGTACTGGTCGGGGCTGCCGTTCGGGGTAACGTCTGCATAGCCGAACGCATAGTCAGCCGTCGTGTCCGAATCCGCAATCGCTGTAATACCAGCAAAGGTCAGTGTGTCGCCGCTGAGATTCACGGAGACACCGCTTGCGCAATGTGCGCCGCCAGTTGGATTGCCGTCAAAAGCAGTAAAGTTCGTAAGCAGCGGGAACCATGCTGCCGGGCAGACTTCGACCGCGTTCAAGCTGCCGAGTTTAGCAGACACTCTACTGGAACCTTTTGTGTAAACAACACTGGTGTTACGCAGAGTGCCAGAGTAGGCTTTGGAGAAGCCGCTGGACGGCGCGTTGTAAGTGAAATTGTCATTATAGTAGTTGGAGCCAGCCAACTCGTACCACGTTGTGCCATCCTCGGAAACCTGCACAGCGCCAGCCTCCGGGTTGCCGTTGAACGCATTGCCGTAGATCACGAAGTCAACACCGTAGGGGTTCTTTTCATCATTTGTGATGCCATTTTCAAACTTGAACTCAATGAAGCCGCCGAACGAACCCAGTGAAACACCAGTGGTTTCAGGCGCGGTCTTTCCCGCAAACTTCGTGCCGAGATAGCCCCAGCCGGAGTTATTGGCAAACTGACCAATGGGCAGATAGCTCACAACCGAGGTGGGCGCGCTGCCCGCCGGAGTGTGGGATTTGGTACCGCAGGAAATGGTATAGGTTACACCCTTTGCGACCACAACAATGGAAAGAGTATTTTCTTCAGAAGTTGTGATCGTGTAGCCGCGGTTGTCGTCCGTTTCACTTTCCAGTGCCGGAGACTGTGCGACACCATTTACTGTCACAGATGTTGGGGTATCGACCCAAAGCGTAAATTCGCCGGGGATCTTGTTGGAACCGTAGCGGCCAGCGACAGTGCCAGTATTGCCGTTCCATGCGATGAACACGGGGTCGCCGGTGGAGATGCTGACGGGTTTCGATGTGTAGAAATGGAACGCATAGGTGTCAAATGTGCCGAACGAACCTCTGACATCATTGTGAACGTAGGCAGTCACAAGTGCTGCACCATCGGTCATCGTTGCAGTGTAGGTGTTGGATGCACCGGAGTAAATGTAGTTGATGCCCTGAGGCGGGTTCGGTACGTTGGAACCAAACTTGGAGATGACGAAATTGCTCGACACATCGGCAGCCGGGGTGAATGCCACGGTCAACTCCGTGCCGTTTGCGGTCTCTGCCGGAACAGCCAGATAATAGTCATAGATCGTTCCGTGTGTGTCTGTGCTCGTTGCATACTCGACGCTTTCATAGTTTACGCCGGTTGCAGTAATGGTAGAAATGTTGCTGCCGTGTCCACTCAGGGACTCGGTCGTTGCAGCTGACGCGCTGATCGTGAACAGCGATACGGCCATTGCCAGCACAAGGATCAGTGCCAGCGCGCGGGAATTGAAAATCTTCCGTTTCATGCTTGACTTCCTTTCTGTCTGCATAAAAATCGTTCCTCGCGGTTGAGCCGATGCAGCCGAGGAACAGCTCTGCATCAGCGTTGGGTCTTTTATGTCACAGCAAAAGCTGCTGCAAACAACAAATTCCTGCTTCACACCACAGATACACTACCGCTTCCTGCGCTCCCGCCCGCCGCGACGTAGACCGCGTTTTCTGCCCGTTGGTGCGCTCGTTTCTTCGCGTCGCTTCGCCGGGACAATATGCTCTCATGCTGTGGCTATTCAGTTGTCGATGCGATTCATCATTTCGAGACGGGCGAAGGCCCGGTAGATTTGTTTTGAGATCCCCCGGCTCTGCGTTCCCAATTCAGAGCCGGGGATTTCTGCGCGTCATGGGGTGACGCACTGGCAGTCGGCTCTAGGGGGTAGAGCCTGGTCTATCGCAAATCCGTTCCCAATTCGGATTGTGCAAATGAATTATTGTGCGCTTTCCTCCGCAGCCGGTTCCTGCCGTTCGGCTTGCCGTGCTGCGCGTTTGACTTCCTTTTCTGCCGCCTGCTCCTGCCGGAATTTTGTGAGCTGCCGCTGATACTCAGCCTTGAACTCCTGCGTTTTCCGCACGTTCTTATTCTGCGGGCATTTGAACCCTTGCAATTCAAGCGCGTACATCGTTCTTCCTGTAATTTTCTCATCCAGAAGAAGATCGGCGCGGAACCGGCGGCCTTTGCCTTGAATCGGCGGTTTCTCTTTGGCTTTATTTTGCTTTTTGGCCTCAGCCTTGGCTGCTTTGTCTAGCTCCCGCTGTGTATTGAACTCCGCCTGAAACAGTGCCGTTTTTTCCAGCGCGGGCGTACTGCGCTTTGCCGCAAGCTCTCTGCTAACGCCGATCGCTTCAAGCGCATTTGCCCATCCGCGGAACCGCAGCTCAATGAAGTCGCCGCCAATTATTTCTGTCCTGCCGGGGATATGCCGCAGCTCCGCCTGCTGCCGCCGCAAATATGCAGCCAATTCCTGCAATGACGCATTTTGATATTTCAGAACAAACTCGATGTTCCTGTGAGACAGCGCCGTATAGGTGCGTTGGGTCAAAACTTTTTTAAGCGCCGCCATATTTTCCTCATACGTTCTGTTCGGATTCATCGCTGCACCTCCCGTTCAGAAGATGCCGCGTTCTTCGCTGCAAGCCGCCTCAATTCGATCTCGCATAAATCCTGAACGATCTTGCGGTCACGAAAATGTGGCGGGTTTTTGATGTTTGTGATTTTTCCGGCATAAAAAGATCGGATCGCGGCTTGCCATGAGCCGAAACGATATATGATGTAGTCCGCACCGATCACCTCGACCGGCGCCGGAGGATGCCCGATGTCCTCCATGCAGCTCCGCAAGTATGCCGAGAGCTGCTCCAAAGTGTCATTTTGATGCTCAAGGATGAACTGCACGTTTTTGTAGGCGATCACACGCTCAATGCGGCCATAGTTGATCTGGTCCAGATATGCTTGCCGTTGCTGCTCATTCATCGCAGATAATCCTCCTATCGATTTTTCCGCAAAAAACAAATCATCCCGCTGACGCGAGATGATCCGATTGCTTCAAAAACAAAAAACACCGATTTACTTCAACTTTAGAAGCAAATCGGAGCCCTGTTCCGAATTACCGATAGGATCATCGTGCTATCTACCCTTTGTTTGCCAACTTCTGCACGTAACGAGATCATAAAACAGGCAGCATCTCATGCAGGCAAAGAAAAGCGATTCTCCTGACTTGGACTATGGACGCAGGTCGCGTCCGCGCTCTGTTTCCTACCTTCTCACGGGATTTTCTCCCGCAATGGCGACCTTTCGGCCACATAGCTTGTTGGTGTAACGCTGTCTTTCGTTTCCTCCAAGCTACTTTAGAAACTTGCTCATCCTCACAGTTCCGGGCGAGTAGATTCATTGCTCTTTCATTGCAGACTATAAAGCGAGAGATAACCTGCAATTACAATTCTTCGTTGGCAAACATATTAAATTGTCAAGATTCTTCCATTCTCCGTATGTGCCAGCATAGATGCGACATACTATCTGCACATACAAAACATGACGGTTTCGGCTTCATAAAGTTCTGCAAATTTACGAAGTCCTAAAAACGCAATAAATATCTTGTTTCTGACACCATTATACAATAGCACAGCAAAAAGTCAATGCGGTTCGGTATCAAAATATTGATTATTTGCGTCGTTTTCGTAAAGATCAATCGGTATCAGGTGATGCAGAATACTATTGTGCGAACATCGTATCTGTATTCGCAGTCAGAACAGCCGTCAAAAGGAGGGTGCCGTTTGCCAAAAACAGGTGAGAACATTTATAAGCGAAAAGACGGACGTTGGGAAGCGCGCTTTATCAGTGGCAGGAAATCGGATGGATGCGCAAAATACACTTCTGTCTATGCGCGCACCTATGCCGCAGCAAAGGCCAAGCTGGAGGAGCGGAAACGGATGGTCGTGTCACGACCTGCCGGAAGCTGCCGCTTGACGGTAAAAGAGCTTTTTGTATGGTATCTGTCACAGGCAGAGATCAAGCCATCTACACGCGCCAGATATGTTTTTCTGATCGAGCATCATATCCTTCCGGAGCTTGGTTCGATCTTCGTCGTTTCTTTGACGGCGAAACAGCTTTCTGACTTCCTGAACCAAAAGCGTAAAAGTGGTCGGCTGCATGGCGGTGAGTTATCTGCCAAAAGCGTCCGTGACATCGGCGTTCTAATAAAAGCTGCGCTCCGGTTTGCCAGCGCAGAATACCATTTTTATTGTGATGCGCTAAACGCAAAGCTGCCGAAAGCAAAACAGCGGGAAATCGAGCCGTTTTCAGCATGGGAGCTTGAACAGCTCAAAAAAGGTCTATCGCCGTCACCCAATCACAAGGACGCTGGAATCCTGCTTTCCGCAAACGGAGGATTGCGTCTTGGTGAGGTTTGCGCCCTGCGGGTTTCAGATATTGACTTTCAAAACGGCACCGTCAGCATTGAGCGCGCCGTTCAGCGTGTCCGTCAGAATGGGAAAACGAAGCTCATCATCCAGACACCAAAGAGCGAAAAATCTGTGCGCGTTATTCCACTTCCAAACGATATGATGGCGTATTTGAAAAAAGCTGTTTCTGGTCTGTCACAAAATGCGTATATCCTGACAGGCCGAACGGATAAGCCAATGGAGCCACGCACCTATCAATACTACTTTGAATCTGTCCTGCGTCAGTGTGGCATCCGAAAACGCAGCTATCACACTCTCCGTCACACTTACGCGACGCGCTGTATCGAAAATAGGATTGACGTTAAAAGCGTCAGCGAAATGCTGGGTCACGCAGATGTTACGACAACGCTGCGGTTGTACGTCCATCCGTCACTAGATAGCAAACGGCAAGCCATTCAGAAAATCAGTTTCCTCGGCGGTGTTGCTTAAAAGCCTATTCGCCGTCAAAATTTCCGTCACCCAAAACGCGGAAAGGCCGATGATCTCAAGGCGCATCTGGCGTTTCATCGTAAATTTGCAGAAATTTACGAAGTCTTTTCTATGCTCATTATAGCAAAGGACAGTGTGCTGACACATCAGACTTCCACGCAGGAGTATGTCGTTTTCAATGTGTCCGGGTGGATCATCAGCATGGGGCGGTGCAATTCTCTCGCATAAGAAATCGCCTTATCGGTATCATCCCCACGCGCAGATGCCGGATCGTAGACCGCCAGCACCATGTCAGACTGCCGGATGATTGTTCGGTAGGCTTTCAGCTGTGCGTCTGGCTGCTTATGTGTGTAAACGGCTGTCATGTGGCTGCATTTGACAAGCATATCGAAATAGCGTTCGCGCAGTTCCGGTGTCCACTTTGTTGCCTGTTCCTCGTATGGTGTGATGCAGAATAGCATCAGCTCCGGATCGTCATTCCGCAGCGCGTTAATGATCTCTGCGGCATATAGTCCAACGCCGTAGTCGCAAGCCACGGAAAAGTGCGTCACCCCTTGCTGCCGCAGCACCATGATCTGCTGAGCCAGCTCCATCTTCATATCGTGACACTCCACGGCTTCTTCATCAAATCCCCATGCAAACCGCATAGGGCTGTGTCCGAGGATCGCGCAGCTTTTCGTTCCGCACATCTTGTATCACCTCACATG
>ERZ791861.1014-NODE-1014-length-14541-cov-2.305053_pt1 | contig 14541 bp, 9 predicted proteins | sample MGYA00510283_ERZ791861 | MGnify/ENA primary metagenome ERZ791861 (study PRJEB30046, sample SAMN00792074) | human gut metagenome | study: EMG produced TPA metagenomics assembly of the A metagenome-wide association study of gut microbiota in type 2...
TTTCGGGTATCTTGACAGAACCCAGTCTGCAAGATCCCATTCCTTCGGCTTGTCCCCGACACCAAATTTTATACGCTTAAATTTATCACTTCCAAGCTGTGCAATAATATTTTTGATACCATTGTGACCTCCGGCACTTCCCTTTGCACGAAGCCTCAGTCTTCCGGGCTCAAGACTTATATCGTCAAATATTACTATTAAGTCATCAATATCTGCCTTATAATAATCCATAACCTCACGTATACATTCTCCTGAAAGATTCATATATGTGAGCGGCTTTACAAGTATTACCTTCTGACCGTCGATTATTCCTTTTCCGATAAGTCCTTTATGCTTAGCTGTATCCACATCTATATTATATTTATCAGCAAGTGCATCTATAACCGCAAATCCTGCGTTGTGTCTTGTACCTGCATATTCTTTTCCCGGATTTCCAAGTCCTGCTATTATATACATAAAATTAAACTCCTTCCCGCCGCCGCAATAAAAAAATCAGCTCAGATGAAATAGCTATTATAGCCATATTAACACCCAAGCTGAAATTTTTCAAATTAATGATGATTTTAATAATAAATCGGATTATCTTCAACTACAATAATAGGATCACCCTCGCCTACATATCGTGAATTTGCCTTTATTGTACTGCCGCTTTCAACGATACAATTCTCAAGATAGGAATTATCTCCGATATAAACATCGTTAAGAATAATACAATTCTTTACAACACTGTTGTTTCCGATATAAATCTTCTTAAAAAGAACTGAATTCTCGACACATCCGTTTACGATACATCCACTTGAAACAAGGCTGTTCCTTACTTCTGCACCAAAGTTATACTTAGCAGGCGGTAAATCCTCAACTTTTGTATAAATATCCGGATACTGTTTAAAGAAATAATTTCTTACATCTTTCTTTAAGAAATCCATATTAGTTTTGTAATATGAATTAACTGTTGAAATATTGCTCCAGTATGTATCAAGCTTGTACGCATAAATCTTTTTAAGATTCTTATAACGGACAAGGATATCTCTTACAAAATCATGGCGGTCTTCTTCTGCCGCTTTTTCGATAAGTTCAATAAGAAGTCGTCTTCTTATAATATAAATGCCTGTCGAAACTGTTGAAAGATTAGTCTCCAAAGGTTTTTCATCTATCTCTGTGACACGTCCTTCTTCTGTCATTGATACAACACCAAATCTGTTAATCTCAGAGCGGTCTTCAAGCTTCTTTACAACCATTGTAATATCTGCTTTTTTCTCTATATGATACTCAAGGACTTTACCATAATCCAGCTTGTAAATACCATCACCTGATGCAATTACAACATATGGCTCATGGCTTGACTTTAAGAACTGAAGATTCTGATAAAGTGAATCTGCTGTTCCGCGGTACCAGTAGCTGCTGTCAGCTGTTATTGTAGGCGTAAATACAAAAAGTCCTCCCTGCTTTCTTCCGAAATCCCACCATTTTGATGAGCTTAAATGCTCGTTGAGTGAGCGGGCATTATACTGTGTTATAACAGCAACTTTCTGGATTTTTGAATTAGACATATTGCTCAATGCAAAATCTATGCTGCGGTAGCTTCCTGCAACCGGCATTGCTGCTATCGCTCTTTTATTAGACAATTCCTTCATCATCTTATTATTGCCGCCGGCTAAAATAATTCCTATTGCTTTCATACGTTGTCACCTGCCTTAATTATTACACCGCCTCCCACAAGTTCTCCATTCGGATAATCTTCTGGTTTTGTCTCACCTGAAACAGCTGTGTTTTTGCCAATCTTTACGCCGTCAGGAATAACTGTACATTCACCGATTGTAACAAGACCCGAATTGTAAATCTTAGGTTTAAGTACATTCTCTGCTTCCTCTCCGACACCAATCTCAACATTATCGCCGATAACAACTTCTTCCGCTATAATTGCTTTTTCAACTGATGTATTCTTTCCTATTACAGTATCCTGCATTATAATAGAATCCCTTACAACTGCACCTTCTTCAATTACAACGCCTGAACCTATTACAGAATTATAGACTTTTCCGTATATCTCACTTCCGTCACCTATAATACTCTTTTCAATAAAAGCATCTGATGATATATACTGTGGTGGAATCGCATCTGTTCTGGTATAAATCTTCCAGAACTCTTCATATAGATTAAATACAGGAATTATATCTATAAGTTCCATATTAGCTTCCCAATATGAGTTAAGCGTTCCTACATCTTTCCAGTAGCCGTTATACTCATATGCAAAAAGTCTCTTATTATTTTCAAAACAATATGGAATGACATGCTTGCCAAAATCGCATTCATTCTGGTCTTTAAGTGCAATAAGTGCATTTTTAAGGACTTTCCAGCTGAATATGTAAATACCCATTGAAGCAAGATTACTCTTAGGATTCTCAGGTTTTTCCTCGAATTCTGTGATTCTGTTGTCATCATCAGTAACAACAATACCGAATCTTTTTGCCTCCTCAATAGGAACAGGCATTGCAGCTATTGTTATATCTGCATTGTTGGCCTTATGATAATCAAGCATTATCTTGTAATCCATCTTATAAATATGGTCACCCGAAAGAATAAGAACATAATCAGGATTATACTGCTCCATATATTCAAGATTCTGATAAATGGCATTGGCTGTTCCTGTATACCATTCACTGTTTGTACTCTTCTCATACGGAGGAAGCACCGTAACACCGCCAACATTGCGGTCCAAATCCCACGGAATACCAATACCGATGTGAGTGTTAAGTCTTAACGGCTGATACTGAGTCAACACACCAACTGTATCAATCCCTGAATTAATACAGTTGCTTAATGGAAAATCAATTATGCGGTATTTACCGCCAAATGCTACGGCCGGCTTGGCCATCTTTGATGTGAGGACTCCGAGTCTGCTTCCTTGTCCTCCTGCCAGTAACATGGCTATCATTTCTTTTTTAATCATGCTCTCACCCCTGATGCTAAAAATTTACTGTCTTATTAAGTTGTCCTAATTATATCATATTCAGACTTGTAAGTAAAAAGAATTTTTTATTTTTTTTTATTTTTTTCTTGTTTAAATAGACAATTTAAAAAATTCTAAACACAATTTTAATGCAATTATTTTATTCGAGAAAAATTATCTAAACAATTTTATTCCGGCTATTGACAAAAAGGTCATAATGTGTCCTTAAATTAGTTTGAAATTTTTCTCATTATGTTTATAATAATATTGGAGACTACATTATAATAAGTAATTTTTAAGAAAGGCAATTAATCTATGTATCATATTGATTTTAATAATCCTGTACATGTCCACTTTATAGGTATCGGTGGAATAAGCATGAGCGGTCTTGCACATATTCTCATAGGAAGACATTTTACCGTATCCGGCTCCGACAGCCACGAATCTGAACTTACAGATGCACTTGAAAAGGAAGGCTGCACATGTTTTTACAAGCAGGAGGCTTCTAATATACATCCTGATTATGATGTTGTTGTATATACAGCAGCTATTTCAGACTCCAATCCTGAGCTTGCACGTGCAAGAGAGCTTGGAATCCCTACCCTCACAAGAGCTGAGCTTTTAGGCCAGCTTATGAAAAATTATAAGGTTGCGGTAAATGTTGCCGGAACACATGGAAAGACGACAACTACATCAATGATTACAGAAATCCTTCTTGCCGGTAACTGTGACCCTACTATTTCTGTAGGCGGCATACTTCACAGTATCGGTGGCAATGTACGTGTCGGAAAATCTGACATTTTCGTAACTGAAGCCTGTGAATATACTAACAGCTTTTTATCATTTTATCCGACAATTGATGTAATTCTTAATGTAAAAGCAGACCATCTTGATTTCTTTAAAGATATTGACGATATCCGCCATTCATTCAAGCTTTTTACAGAAAAACTTCCAAAAGACGGAACTCTCATTATTAATACAGATATTGATAACTATGAATATTTTTATAAAGATACAGACTGTGAAGTAATTACAGTTGGTTCAAATCCTGCGACAAGCCGTTACAGTGCTGCTGATATCGCATATGACAGTGCCGGCTGCTGCTCATATACACTTCTTATTGATAATAAGCCAGATGGCACAATAAAACTCGGTGTTCCGGGAGAACATAATGTATACAATTCACTTGCAGCAATTGCCGTTGCCATAAAACTTGGTCTTGACCTTGAAACAATCAAAAAAGGACTATGCGGTTTTTCAGGCACTGACAGACGTTTCCAGAAAAAAGGAACTTTTAACGGTGTGACAGTTGTTGATGATTATGCACATCATCCTGACGAGATTACAGCAACTCTTGACAGTGCAAAACATTTTCCACACAACAGAACATGGTGCGTATTCCAGCCTCATACCTATTCAAGAACAAAAGCACTTCTCGGTGATTTTGCAAAAGCACTTTCAGCTGCCGACATTGTCGTCCTCGCCGACATATATGCTGCAAGAGAAACTGATAACCTCGGAATAAGTTCAGCAGATTTACAGAAAGCAATCGGAGAACTCGGCAAAGAATGTTATTATTTCCACTCATTTGAGGAAATCGAAAAATTTTTATTAAAAAATTGTATCAACGGCGATTTGTTGATAACTATGGGTGCCGGAGATGTTTATAAAGTCGGCGAAGCCCTTGTTAATCAGTAATTTCTGAATTTTTATAAAAGTTGTCAACAAAGTTATCCACATTATCCACATGGATTATTCTAAGAATGGAATTTTCCGTGTGGATTTTTAGTTAATAAATTTTACAGGATTTTACACGTTTTTTACTATTTATCCACATTATCCACATTTTCCACCTGTATTTTTGTGGATATGTCGCCCTCTTTTATTTTTAAACGGGATATGCTAAACTGATTTTAGAAAATTTTGAAATGGGGATTATCATGAATAACTTATCTTTATCAACTATGAACAATAATAATACAACTACCGTTTCCAACGTGTTTATTGACGAATTCATGCCCCTTGCCAATGGTGAATTTACAAAGATATATTTATATCTTTTAAGATGTATTTCCAATGGAAAAACTAATATATCAATAGACTGTCTCGCTGATTTTTTCAATCAGACAGAAGCAGATATTATGTGTGCACTCCGCTATTGGGACAAGGCCGGTGTATTAATTGCATCAACTGATTCCACCGGCAGACAGATTACGGGAGTTACCTTCTGCAACCTGGATTCTGCTTCAGGCAGCACTCCCGATAATTCATCTGCACAGCTTAATTCAAATCAGATGCCTTCAAACCATATACCTTCAAATCATATGCATGCAGAACAGTCTACTGATATATATAATGCAGCCGCTTCTGACACAGAAGTTCCTATTACACCGGATTCCAATGAAACATGTGACCCGCGTTCTGCATATACACCGAAACAGCTGGAAGATTTGTCTGAACAGGAAGATTTTTCAATGCTTTTATATGCAGCCCAGACTTATCTTGGTTCTGTCCTCAATTCGTCTGATGCCTCTGTAATCGCATATTTATACGACTCTTTACAGTTTTCTTCAGAACTCATTGAGTATCTTATTGAATACTGTGTTTCTAACGGTCACAAGAGCATGCGTTATATCGAAAAAGTAGCACTTGCATGGGCTGACAAGGGAATACAGACTGTGAAGCAGGCAAAAGCTGCATCATCAGGATACAACGATACCGCTTTTTCTGTTCTCGGTGCATTCGGAATAACTAACCGCACAGCCGGCAAAGTCGAACAGGATTACATCAAAAAATGGACTGATGTATACTGCTTTGATTCCGATATAATTGTTGAAGCATGCAACCGCACACTTAAAAAGACACATCAGCCTAGTTTTGAATATGCTGACAGCATTCTTTCACGCTGGAAAGATGCCAATGTAAAAAACACTTCTGACATAAAACGGATTGATATGGAATTTGAACAGAACCAGCAGTCAAGTGCTGTCAAGCGGAATAATGCATATAATAATGCAGTAAAAGCTTCCAATAACCGTTTTAATAATTTTAATCAGCGTAATACTGACATTGACAGTCTTGAAAGTGAATTAATAAGCAACAATGGCTGACTTACAGCCTGTTGGGAAAGGAATACAGTATGCCGCTAACCAATGCACAACATGATGCAATAATGCGTATATATGACGGAATACGCACTCACAACCGCCATATTCAGGAACAGCGTTATAACGAGATTGTTTCACTTATCCCTGAATATCAGAATATTGAAAATGAGATAATATCCGTTTCAATGCAGGCCGCAAAAGCCCGTATAAGCGGAAACAGCCAAGATTATACAAGTCTGCTTAAATCTCTCAATGACCAAAAGGCAAATCTGCTTATTAGTGCCGGTAAGCCTGCGGACTACCTGGATCCTGTATACACATGTACGCAGTGCCACGATACTGGATATATAAACAGCCGCAAATGCTCATGCTTTAACAAAAAAGCTATTGACCTTGTATATCATGATTCCAATTTGAAGAATATTACCGATAATGAAAATTTTGATACATTTTCATATGAGTGGTATGACAATACAACACCTGACCCATCTAACGGGCTCACACCTTATCATAATATGCAGCGTATTGTTGACATATGTCACAAATTTGTTGATAATTTTGATAAGGAAGCTGCTAACATATTATTTTTTGGCGGCACAGGCACAGGCAAAACTTTTCTTTCCAACTGCATTGCAAGAGAGCTTTTAAATACTTCACACAGCGTTATTTACCTGACAGCAATTGAGCTGTTTACAACATTCCAGCGTCAGGACTTCAGCCGCTTCGGTGAAGATAAAGATTCTGATGCCAATTATCTTTCTGATTGCGACCTGCTTATTATTGATGATCTGGGAACCGAAGTTGGCAACACTTATACTAACTCCAAACTGTTCTATGTAATTAATGAGCGGATGTTAAAGAAGAAGAGTACAATTATTTCAACTAATCTTTCACTCTCGGAAATCAGGGATTCTTATTCCGAACGAATTTTTTCAAGAATAACAAGTTCCTATACAATATTAAAAGTTTTCGGAAGTGATATACGAATGATGAAAAAAACGGGACGAAAGCCCGGAAAGGCTTAAAATAAGTTTTTGCGAAAGTTGTTGACTTATTTTGCTTTTATGATTATATTTTAATATGGTTTTGTTACAATAACGTAATTTACAAACAAGGAGGATTTTATTATGCCACGAGACGAACGTCACACAGCAACTATCCCATATGGTACATTAGGAATTATTCCTTTGGCCAGCTGCACAAAAATGGGTGAGAAAGTAGATAAATTTCTTGTTGATTGGAGAGAACAGCGTGAACACGAAAGTGAATCAACTCTTGCATTCAACGGTTACAAAAGAGACAGCTATATTTTAGATGCCCGCACACCAAGATTTGGTTCAGGCGAAGGTAAAGGTGTATTAAACGATTCTGTCCGTGGATCTGATTTATATATTATGGTAGATGTGTGCAATTACAGCCTTGAGTATTCACTCTGTGGATTCAGAAATCACATGTCACCTGATGACCATTATGCAGATTTAAAAAGAGTTATCGCTGCTGCCGGAGGAAAAGCAAGAAGAATTACTGTTATTATGCCATTCCTTTACGAGAGCAGACAGCACAAACGTAACGGAAGAGAATCTCTTGACTGTGCACTTATGCTTCAGGAACTCACAGATATGGGTGTGGATAACATCATAACATTTGATGCACATGACCCACGAGTACAGAATGCTATTCCTCTCAAGGGATTTGAGTCTGTATCAGCAACTTATCAGTTTATCAAATACCTTCTTCTTAATGTGGACGACCTTCATATTGACAGTGACCATATGATGGTTATCAGCCCGGATGAAGGCGGTACAGGCCGTGCCGTATACTTTGCTAATGTTCTTGGTCTTGATATGGGTATGTTCTATAAGAGACGTGATTATACAAAGATTGTAAACGGACGTAATCCTATTGTTGCTCACGAATTCCTGGGAAGCAATGTTGAAGGAAAAGATGTTATTATTATTGATGATATGATTTCTTCTGGTGAAAGCATGATTGATGTTGCATCTGAACTTAAACGCCGTAAAGCCAAGAGAGTATTCTGTGCTACGACATTTGGTCTTTTCACAAACGGATTCAAGAAATTTGATGAAGCTTATACAAACGGAATTATTGATAAGGTTCTTACAACAAACCTTGTATACCAGCCTGAAGAACTTCTTTCTAAGCCATGGTATATCAATGTTGATATGAGCAAATATATCGCTCTTCTTATCGATACATTAAATCATGATTCATCAATCAGCAACCTTTTAAGCCCTGTTGAAAGAATCCAGCAGCGTGTAAAAGAATATAATGAATTACATTATACTAAATAATTATTTAGGGGTTTGGCACTTGATTAGTACCAAACCCCTTTTTTTACCCTGCCGGCCTGTCAGGATCTCCATTTATTGGAACATCTATGTCTCCTCCACCGCCGCCTGCCGGTTTATCCGGATCACCAATCGACGGAGCGTCCCATTCACCAGGTGGATAAGTAGGTTTCGTTGCCGGCAAAGTTGCACTGCCTCCCACACTACCATTTCCTCCGTTACTTCCAGTACCGCCTGTTGCCGTTGTGCCACCATTAGCCGGAGTTGTGGTCTGCGGCTGTGTTACAGGCTGCTGCTCTTCAGTTGTTTCCTGTATGCTTTCGGTCTCAGCTTCTGTCGCTGACTGTGTCTCATTCTGTCCGGAATCCGAATAAATACTTATCTCTCTTCTAGGCAGGTTCTCATGTACCTGTGTCATATACTGTTTAAAAATATATGAGGCACTGTTATGTCCCTGAATTTCTTTTGGATAATCAAAGCCTATCCACACTGCTGTTGTATAATACGCACTATATCCACAAAACCACATATCTTTATTAGAATTAGTTGTACCTGTTTTTCCGGCTATAACCGCGTTACCCACAGCACCTGCTGCACCGGTTCCATCCGGTTCAACAACCGCTTCAAGAATACCTGTCATCATCCTGCTCGCATTTGAATCATAAACACGCATTCCCCTATCAGCTTCGTTAATGACAATCTTGCCATCTGCCCCTACAATTCTTTGTATACATGTTGCTTTCCTGTATATGCCATCATTTGCAATTGCAGCATAGCCTCCTGCCATCTCTTCTGTTGTTACACCATATGTAAATCCGCCTAATGCTGCCGCAGTGTAATCCTTATCATACCACACTTTTTTAAAATCCATATTTAAAAGATATGCCGCACCTGCTCTTGGAGTAATTTCCTGATATATTTTCCATGCTATTGTGTTTTTTGAAAATTTCACGGCATCTCTTACAGTCATTTCACCCCAGTAACCTCCATCAGAGTTAACCGGTCCACCTTTTATCGGCTCATCAACAACTATAGAATCTGCAGTTTTGCCACGCATAAGATATGGCATATATACTGAAAGCGGCTTAATTGCACTACCAGACTGCCTGTAACTCTGATATGCCCTGTTCAACGTATATCCGGCTTTCAAATCCTGGCTTCTTCCTCCGACAATCGCCACAACATTTCCCGTTGAATTATCAATCGATACAGCCGCCCCCTGCATCTTATAAATTCCGTCATCAGACACCTCTGTATATCCTGCAAGGTTATCGTCAACAGCCTGCTGAAGTTTATTCTGCAAATCCATGTCAAATGATGTATACACAGTATACCCTCCGCTAAGAAGCATCTGCTGGCATCTTGTATAATATGTATCATACAATGAATCATAGCTTTCCTCATCTTCTTTAGATGAAAAATTATCACGAAAAGAAAATCCTGTCGATTTCATAAGTGATTCTGTGGCACAATGTCTTACATATGTAACAACTGAATTGTCTTCTTTTTCCTGTTCAGGCTGGTTCAAAACGATATTTTCGCCTTTTGCCATATAATAATCCACATAACTTATGTAATCAGCCTCATACATCTGCTGTAAAATAAGGTCACGCCTTTTTAACGTCTTATCAAATCCTGTCAACGGATTGTATTTTGACGGATTATTGGGAATCGCAGCTATAAAAGCCTGTTCCGACAATGTAAGCTGTGAAACACTTTTGTTAAAATATCCCTTTGCCGCAGCCTCAACACCATAATACCCATTTCCAAAATAAATATTATTAAGATAAAATTCAAGAATCTGCTCTTTTGAATATTTCTTTTCCAGCCCCCATGCAATAAATATTTCCTCAATTTTTCTCTGCCATGTTACTTCCTGCGTAAGAAAAATATTTCTTGCAAGCTGCTGTGTTATTGTACTCGCACCCTGAGCAATTTCATTACTCTTCTGGTTTACAATTGCAGCTCTTACAATTGCTTTGTAATCAATTCCGTCATGATTATAAAAATCCCTGTCTTCCATTACAACAAATGCATTATCGAGTGTTAGCGGAATGTCACTGAAATCGACATAATACATATCTTTGCTGCTTTTAATCTTGCACAGTTCGTTCCCATTTGTATCATATACAAGCGTCGTCTTACTCTCTTTAAATGTACTGGCTGTGCTTGAATCAACAAATGCCTTTGCAATCCTGCTCATGCGTAATATTGCAAATGCCTTAGGACCGGCATAAATGCTGCCTGCAATAAAAAGGACTGCTAATATGCCAAGGATTACTCTTTTAACCATTTTCTTTTTCTTATTTTTCTTCTTTTTTGCTGCCATATGCACCTCTGTAACTTACATATTGACCTTTATTTCTTATAATATGTCACATAAATATTGCCAGCCTGCGTAAATAATTTTGTTGCATTCGCCTGCGTCTGTGTTACTTCACTTCCTGTTGAAGCATCAATATATGTCACATTTGACGTATCATATGCTGCTATTACAACATAACCATCGTCAGTCTTTGCTATTACAGGTTTTCCATCACTTACAAATGACAATGCATTTTCAAATGAAATGCCTTTCAAAGTCAGCCTTGTAAGATTCTTATCGCTTCCCATAAAGCTTTCAACAGCATGTGAAGCTGCCGCATATGAATTGCCATATGATGACGATAAACTAAAGCCTTTTATCATATATGAAGATGTCTTAAATCTCTTCCAGATAATATTATTTTCTCCATCATAAACATTACCGTAATTACCTGCCGCCGCAACAATTGCTTTATCGGCATCGTCATATGAGTTATAATATCTGCCTTTTCCTATAACATTATAGCGTTCACATGTACCGATATGAATATCATTAATATCAATCGTCCTGTTTTCCTTATACTCAACAGAACCTGCAGCTCTTGTTATGACCGAGTCAGGCTTCCCGCCGCCTTTTGGAAGCACAATAACCTGTTCTACTTTTCTTAATGAAGTAGATATTATATCAAATGATGCATGCTCACTTGTATTATTTTCATCTTTATTGATAAGCTGATCTACTGAAACAGACGAATAACCCGAATCACTCTTAGCAACTCTGTCAAGATTAATTCTTAATCCATCAACGTTTGCACTGCTTACATATACTCCATCCTGCTCATATTCTTTTATAAGTTCATAATCTTCATTCATTATGCAGACTTTATACATCGGAAATGTAGTAATACCATTTTCATCATTTATAATATCAGTGCTGTGTGCAATACCATATATAAAATCTGTATTAACATATCCGAGAACCATAAGCTTATCGCCGGCCGGTGCATCTATTGTATAATCATTGGCTCTCTCCATATTAAATACCCTGATACTGTCAGTATTATAAAGTTCTCCATTGGTACTGTAAGCTATTATCCGTCCGTTTCCTGAAACTTTATATGTGCCTTTAGACATTTTATCAATAGCTGTCATAACTTCCCTGCTGTCCAGCGAAATTGAATACATTGTATCATTTAAAACTATATAAAATGATCTGTCATCACTGACATAAGCCACATCTCCGACAGTCTCACACAAAGCTTCATATGACATATTTACCGGAATAAACAAAAGCTCTTCTGTTTCATTTGAAACATAATTATAACTGTAAAGTGAAACACCTGTTGCACCTTCGTGTATACCCCTGTTCATATATCCATATACAATAAATTGTGCATTTCCATCTTCTGTGACATCAAGAATCTTAATTTTATGTCTTTCATAACGCTCTCTTATGTTATCTGTGTCATCAGAAGCAAATGCAAATACTTTTGTAAATGTATTGCTGCTCTTGTCATAACACCAGAGACTTCCCTCATTTTCAAAATATGTGTAGTTATTCTTGTCATCATCCATCAGTTCTATATCAGAATCAGGCTGTATTCCGAGATTGATTTTTCCACTTGAAAGCAAATCATTCCTTCCGTCGAATACCTGATTTGATTCCCTCTCAAAATTAAGAAGATACATTGCTCTTGTCGTTTTTCTTATTCTGTAATATTCATGAACTGTGTATGTGTCATATGAATCACTATCATTGCCGGCACCAACCGTGTAATCTATTGCAATAACCGCAGTATCACCATCAGACTCATACAGCGACGGTATGATATTACTTTCGATAAACGGATGCAGATCCCCCCATCTTACCTGATCAAGACTGTTATAAATATTAATCTTTCCATAATTTGAATTGTCAGCAGATGCAGTTGTCTCAAGATACTTACTAATTTCATTAACATTTGATGCATCATAAGTATTTTTGTTAAATTCTATTACATAATCAAGTTTTTCCTGAATACCATCGCTCATTCCACTCACAACGGTAGTGTAGTAATATACATTTTCATGATTTTTCGTATTAAGCGTAATCTCAAGAATATACTTAACTTCATCTGAAATAAGATTCTTTATGTTAAGCACAGCCTCTACTCTTGACGGTGAACTGTCAAAGTTTTCAACTTTCGTACTCTCGATAAGCGACATATCTCTTGAATCTCTGATTTTGTATGATATTGAGGATACACTTTCACCATATGTATCAATTGCAATAGCAAGCTTTTTATCTGACGGGAGCAGTGTAAGATCCGTTGAAAGTCTTGAATAATCAATTTCACATGTATATCCATGCATTGCATTATAAAGTGTTCCTGCTTCTGTCTTTGCCATGACAACCGGAAGTGTTGCTTCTGACATAAGAACTGATGCAGCACTCTCCGTCTTATAATGCATTGATATAAATGTCACTATAGCAGTAACCATAAATATTATGACATATAATATATATTTTCCTGAAAAACTTTTATTTTTCATAAATTACACCTTTCTTATAAAAGTTTGTTAAGCGTCAGGTCAAGATTAAGCTCTGACTCCATCTTTTTAAGCTTTTCTGCCGCTTCCCCGTTCTTCTTTCCTGTATAGACAGCCCTTATCAGAAGATTTTTTGGTGTATGTTCCATATCTATAAACTCAAGAATCTGAGTCTGGTATCCGTTTGCCTCAAGAATGTCAGCTCTTACTGCATCTGTAAATATTGCCGCCATCCTCTCTTTCAAAATTCCGTACTTGAATACCGGAGATAAGAGTTCTGATTTAATCTGTCCATTTGCTTCATGCTGACAGCATGGAACTGACAATATAACCTTAGCGCCCCATTTTACCGCTTTTCCAAGTGCATAGTCTGTTGCTGTATCACATGCATGGAGTGTTATAACCATGTCAACATGTTCAACATCTTTAAATGAAGCTATGTCTCCTACGTGAAATTCAAGCTTTTCATATCCATATTTCTTTGCAAGCCTGTTACATTCTTTTATAACATCTTCTTTTAAATCAAGACCTATTATCCTTATATTCATGCCTTTTAAAACTTTAAGATAATAATATACTGCAAATGTAAGATATGATTTTCCACATCCAAAGTCCAGAAGTGTAAGCTCTTTGTCCTTGTCAAGCTGCGGCAGAATGTCCTCAACAAATTCCAGAAAACGATTGATCTGACGGAACTTATCCATCTTCGTCCGCACAATCTTTCCATCCTGTGTCATAACTCCAAGATCCTGAAGAAACGGAACCACAATCCCTTCTTCCAAAATATATTTTTTCTTCCTGTTATGAGACAGATCCGCAGCTTTCGCCTGCGCCTTCTTGCGCTTTCTCTTAATCGTTGCTTTCCCTTTCTTACTGATCAATACCGTGATATCCTCACTCACCGTCTCAACCTGAACCTGACGAAACTCTTCCAACAATTTCGCAAGCTCATCTTTTGTCTCTTCTACCGTCAGATTCTTATGAAATGCCTGCGTCTTTGTGAAAGACTCTAACTGAAATAAAAGCTCCCCCTTCTGTTCCATCGGTCGAAGCTTTGCCTTAACTACATTATCCTTTACTCGTGGGTTACTAAACACCGCACGAATAAACTCTCTAATCAAAATCCCAGCTAAAAACTGTATGATTTCTTCCATATAAATGACCTCTTTTTCTTCTATAAATAAAGTAGAATCTCGGAAGACTCTTCTTACTATTTTGCAGAATAAAAAGGGAGATGTCAAGGGATATAGGGGACGAAATAAAGATTTATCGTGGAGATTCTTTTTCGAGTGCGGACGAAAACTGAAAATATTATTTTAGAAAGTCGCTTGTTAGAAGAATG
>ERZ791861.1018-NODE-1018-length-14524-cov-5.253721_pt1 | contig 14524 bp, 17 predicted proteins | sample MGYA00510283_ERZ791861 | MGnify/ENA primary metagenome ERZ791861 (study PRJEB30046, sample SAMN00792074) | human gut metagenome | study: EMG produced TPA metagenomics assembly of the A metagenome-wide association study of gut microbiota in type 2...
AAAAGAAAGTGAATCTTATGAGTGCGAATGGCGACAAAAAGCTTACTCGGAAGGTGCTTGAAAGGAATGCGCTTGACATAATGACAATGAGTGATACCGATTTTGAAACAGCTTTAGCATGGGTTGAAAGCGCGTCAAGAGATGAGTTAATTAGTTTTCTGATTGATAATAATTGAAAGGTGGGGAACAAAATGAAATTAGTCAAAATGTGGCAACTTTTTGCAAAACCACATGAAGAAATTACAGCTTGCTATGCAAAAATTCTTAGCAATTATAAACCGCTTAAATGTCGGTGTATGGCGGTAAATTATGGCGATGATATTATACTTTATCATAGCCCAAAAGAGTGTGTTTGCGGTGATGATGGTGTTGAATACACTGTGAAAAACGTTTCAATGATGACGGAAGATGATAATTATTTTATCATTTACGTTGAAGTGAAATAATATAATAGGTTGGGTGGGTGGGAATAACGAAAGGATGAAAAAATGATTTATTTTGTAAATGCTCAAACGAAAGAACGGATTGAGTATGATGATATTGCAAATCGTGTTTTTGGCAAAAAAGAATTGCCTGTTGATTTGAATGACATTGCTCAACAAATTGTCAATGCGAAATGGGATACATTTTACGCAATATCAGATGACAAGCGGTCGGGAATATATAAAGTTGGTGATCCGCAAGACGCGGCATGTAATTTGCTTGTGGCGTTGGTAGACGTAACGTCATTGCATTATGCCGCTGTCAACTCGATGGCTCGTGGATATGTGTCGAGAAAACGACTTGGCATAATCGTTCCGTATAATGGGCGATATGGGATCGGCTATAAATGGTTTACGCCCTGTCGAATATCGACCCAGTTTAAATTTGTATCTTATCTTGTATTTTGAAATCCTTCTGACGAGCCTCAGGAACAAGGCGAAACGCGCTGTTTAAGAGCGCGTCAAGGAAACCGAAAAATACAATAAATGGTTTTCTTAGAAAGGCAAAAACTATGATGAATGAAACTATTACAGTAATCAACAAGAAAAGCGAAATAATTGACGGTATCAACACCGCAACAGCGTCAATTTACTCTTCGTTTGTTGCTGAAAGCAACAACGATAAAGCGAAATTGTATAACGCTCTTAATTCGCCCGAAGTACGAATGGCAGACCACATTGGCAAGGAAATTAATGTAAAAGATGTTATAATTGAACCTGTAGAGATTGTTAACGAAAAAACAGGCGAAGTCCGTACAACGCCGCGCGTAACATTGATTGATGTAAACGGTCATACTTATACCGCAACGTCATACGGAATATATAATTCATTGAAACGAATTTTCGGGTTGTATGGATCGCCCACATGGGAAGAAGGTATTCCGGTTCGCGTGCGACAGATAACAAACGGTGCAAACCGAATCTTCACTCTGGATATTGTTATGAGATAATATCCAAAACAGGGAATACAATATATTAAGAAAATGGTTCACGCACTATAACCGATGATTTATAGTGCGTGAAATTTAAAAAAGGAAGTGATATAATGACTAAGCAGGATGAGTTGTTGCGAAAAGCGGTAAAAAACTATAACGCAAAAATAAAGCGGTTGGAAAAGAAGGCTCAACTGTCAGCGGAATATATTCCTATTCCGCAAAAAGTATATGTTTCAAAAATTAAAAGTAGCGGCGGAAACATTGAAAGTATAATTTCGGAATTGCAAGCATTTACAGCAAAGCCGAAAGTCGCTGTTGATACCGAATTAAAGAAAATGGTAAAAGCCTACAACGAAAAAGCAAAAAGGTTTGAAAAGCGGGGTTTTAAAGTCAATAAATTATCATATTCAAAATTGAAAGATAGTCCCGATGTTGCAGATACAAAGGCTGTAATAAAAGAATTTATGGAAGGGGGGTATAAAACAGTAAAAACGGAAAAGGGCGTTGAATTGCCCGATGCAATATATAGGAAGGCGAAAAAACAGTTAGACATCATAAATGAACGCCGAGCGAAACAACGCGCAAGAGTGGGCGAAATTGAGCGGGGTAACTTGGCGCAAATGGGTCGAATGCGCGATGTTAATTTGTTGCCGAAACAGGATATTGATCAAATCAGTATGCGTGACATGCCCTCATATTTGCGGTCGCTTGATACACAAACTCAGCCGAATTATCTTGAAAGAAAAAATGTGCAATACAGGAATAATTATATTTCAATGCTAAATAATTTATTTGACAGCAACGATCCGAGATTGAGAGAAATAATAAACAAAATACATTCGATTAATATTGACGACTTCATTAATGCAAGTTTGGGTTCTGATTATTTGTTTATTTTGTTTTATCGTGATCCCGTTGAGCGTGAAAATCAAAGGGAAATTATTTACGATAATATCATGAGGTTATAAAATGTATGTTGCCGACTTTGAAACAACAACGAACGCGGATGATTGCCGAGTGTGGGCATGGGGATTATGTGAAATAGGTAATATTTCAAACTTTATTTACGGAAATAATATAATATCGTTTTTTGAAAAGATGAAAGATTTATCTAAACAGCAAGAAACGATATACTTTCATAATTTAAAGTTTGACGGGGAGTTTATAATTTACCATTTATTAAAAAATGGTTGGTGTCATATAACGAATGAGGATAAGCGGCCGAACACGTTTCAGACGCTTATTAGCGACAAAGGAATATTTTATTCAATTACAACTTATTTTAAGATTCTAAAAAAGAAAAACCATAAAATAACTTTTTTAGATTCTTTAAAGCTGTTACCGTTTAAGGTGGCGGAAATTGCAAAAGCCTTTAATTTACCAATACAAAAAGAAGAAATTGACTATACGGCGGATCGTGAAATTGGGCACGAATTGACAATTGATGAAATACATTATTTGCGTAATGACTGTCAAATTGTGGCGCAAGCTTTAGAAATATTATTTCATCAAGGTTTGACAAAGAACACAACGGCAAGTAACGCAATGACAAATTACAAAGAAATAATAACGAAAAAATGTTTTTCAAGGTGGTTCCCCGAACCCGATTACGATGCTGATGTTCGCCAATGTTATCGCGGCGGCTTTACATATGCAAACCCGCGTTTTACTCATAAAATAGTTGGCAACGGAATTGTATTAGATGTTAACTCTTTATATCCTTCAGTTATGTACTATTGCAATTTACCGTACGGCGACCCAATATATTATGATGGTAATTATGAAAAAGACGATTTATATGATTTGTATGTGCAAATGATACGATGCAACTTCAAATTAAAGAAAAATTATATTCCTACAATACAGTTAAAAAACAGCACTGCATTCAATCCAACGGAATATATAAATGACAGCAACGGCGAAGATGTCACATTGTGCTTAACTTCCGTTGATATGGAATTGTTTCAAGCACATTACAATATTTATAACATAGAATATATTGGTGGTTGGAAATGGAAAAGTTCAAATATAATGTTCCGTTCATATATAGATAAATGGTATGCTGTAAAAGAAAAAGCAACGGTAGAAGGTAATAAACCGTTACGGACAATTGCCAAACTGATGTTGAATTCGCTTTACGGCAAATTCGGCATGAATCCGAATGTACGTTCGAAGATCCCTGTAATTGACCCGCTTAATGATAATGTACGATATTTATTCGGAGAATGGGAACAGCGCAAGCCGATTTACATTCCGATTGCGGCATTTATAACCGCATGGGCAAGATACAAAACAATTTCAAGCGCACAAAAAGTATTTCACCGTTTTTTATATGCGGATACTGATTCATTGCATTTATTAGGAAATGACATTCCCGAAGAATTGGAAGTTGATGATGTAAAGCTTGGAGCATGGAAACATGAATCGAGTTTTACAAGAGCTAAATTTTTAAGAGCTAAAACATATATTGAAGAAATTGAAGGTAAACTAAATGTAACATGTGCAGGAATGCCCGCGAATTTGCACTCACAAGTTACTTTTGAAAATTTTACGGAAGGCGCAAAGTACGGCGGAAAATTGCGACCCGTACATACAGCGGGCGGAATTGTGCTTGATGAAACCGAATTTACAGTGAGGAAGGGTTAAAATTATGTACTATGAAATAGGAAAAGCCTTGAGTTATAATTGTTTATTTAATTTTATCGTTGGTATGCGCGGTGTAGGCAAAACATATGCTTTTAAACGATGGGCAATACAGGATTTTTTAAAAAATAAAAATGAGTTTATATACATTCGGCGGTACAAAACGGAGGTAACAGCACAAAGGTTAAAATCGTTTTTTGACGATATACAACCAGAGTTCCCGAACGTTGCATTTAAAGTGAAAGGAAATATGTTTTATATCAATGATGAGTATGCAGGACAGGCGCAAGCATTATCAACAGGCAAGATCCTAAAATCAATCCCTTTTCCGAAGGTAAGTAAAATATGTTTTGATGAATTCATTCTTGATAAAGGAGTATATCACTATTTGCAAGATGAAGTAACCAATTTTTTAGAATTATATTCTACAATTGCAAGATTGCGAGATGTTGTAGTTTTCTTTTTGTCGAATGCGTATACAATTTCTAATCCGTATTTTGACTATTTTAATATTGTGCCGCCGTACGGCAATAAAACTATAAAGCGCATTAATAATGAAATATTAGTAGAGGTGATAAAGAATGAAGAATATACAAATGCGGCAATGAAAACGCGTTTCGGCTCAATTATAAACGGTACGGCATACGGCAAATATAATATGGAAAACGATTTTTTGAGGGATAATAAAAATTTCGTTCAAAAGAAAACCCAAAGCGCGAAATATTATTTCACAATATTATATATGAATAATAATTATGGAATATGGGTAGATTATAAAGAAGGTTTAATTTTTGTATCCCGTGATATTGATGAAAGCTGTTTAATAAAATATGCGCTGACAAATTCGGATCTTCAACCTAATATGCTATTAGCTGTTCGGAAATCGATATGCCTTCAAACGTTGCGAAACATGTATAATGTCGGCGCGGTTAGGTATGAGTCCGTAAAAATAAAAAATGAATTTTCGAACGCATTTAAATTAATACGCGCTTGACAAAAATAAAACTATGTGCTACAATAATTTTGCGGGGAGCATGTTCAAAATAACGTTGTGAGTTCAGAGTGTAACGGGTGAAACCGACTGAACCGCTGAATAGGTCTTACAAACTAACGTTAAACAGCTCCCTTGCAATTATAGTAAAAAGGGAGATTTACATTTATGGAACAATGGATTCAGATTATTACAACTTATGGAGTATCGATTGCGGCAATGATAGCTCTTGCGGTTTACATTGTTAAAAAAGACAAAGAAAATCAAGCAGTTATCAACGAAATTATGAACGAACATAAAAGTGAGGTCAATGACCTTAGGAAAACAATTGAAAATAATACACTGATTGTGACAAAACTTTATGAGAGGTTGAGCAATGAAAAGTAGTGATGATTTTGTAAAATATCTTTTTAAGCGTTTGCCTAAGAATAAACTATTGGCAGGCACTTATTATTGCGGTGTAACCGATAGCGAGATCGGAACAGTACCCGCACATTATTTGATGGGTACAACGGGACAAAAAGCGACGCAATGGCGACTTGATTATGCGTATACTAAATATTATCAGTCAAATTACAGTAAAGCCGAGTTCGACAGTAAAACGCAAAAATGGATAACAGACAATGCATATTTGTATGACTGCAACGGCTTGATTGATGCATTTGTTGGACAGGATAACAACGCGGCGGGTAATTATACAAATTGGTGTGGTATCAAAGACGATGAGGCACTTGAGTATATTACCGAAAAGGGCGAGCTTGCGGCAGGTGCTTGCGTTTTTAAACGTAATTCAAGCGGCAGGATCCACCATGTGGGATATGTAGTCGGACAAAACGCAAACGGTGTTCCTCTTATTATTGAGGCAAAAAGCTTTGTCGATGGAATTATTATGTCTACTCTTAATGACGGTTGGAACGAATACGGTATTCCCAACAAAATACTTGTTTTTCCCGAAATTGAACGAACACGCTTTAGGGTAACAAGCCCTATGCAACGCGGTGAAAAATTTGAGTTGATGCAAAGAGCCCTGTCTGCAAACGGATATGATGTCGGAAAGATTGATGGGAAATGGGGTGTGAAGTCACAGGCGGGATTTGATGAGATGCTGTCTGTAAACGGTAAAATGGCAAAAGTAAAAGTACAAATAAACGGTGTAACCGTGCTGAATGGAGAATACTAATATGAAACGTACTAAAGAAGAATTACTTCAATCTTTGAAGAGTTTTATCGGAGAGGACGAAAGCGAAAATGCAATAGCTTTTCTTGAGGATTTTTCCGATTCTTTCACCGATAATTCGGGAGAATTGGTAGAAGTCACAAACAAATATAATTCACTTAAGAAACGATATAAAGAACGTTTTTTCGGCGAAGGTGATGAAGACGAAAAGCTTGCAGAAGATGAAACCGAAGAGGAAAAAAAGGAAATTAAAATAAAAGATTTGTTTACGGAGGAATAAACATATGCCTACAAGACCTAAAAATTATGTATTGACAAATGTATCTAAAGATGTTATCAACGGAATTATAAACGAAGGTTTTTCAACAAACTATAAGAATTATATTCCGTTCACTGCAACGGATGCAGATTCTATCCGCGCAATTGGTAAAATTATTATGGATAGCCCTAATTTGCGCAACGCGTTCGCAACGGATCTTATCAACCGAATTATCCTTGTTACAGTAACAAGTAAAATGTATGAAAACCCGTGGGAACGACTTAAAAAGGGTGTTCTGTCATTGGGCGAAACCATTGAAGAGATTTTTGTAAATATTGCAAATGCGGAACTTTATAATCCTTCCGTTTCAAGTGAAACAGTATTTAAAAGACGCATTCCCGATATTCGCGCAGCATTTCATATTGTAAACTATCAAGTTAAATATCCTGCCACAATTTCAAATGAGGATTTGTCAGCGGCGTTTACAACTGAAAATGGCCTTTATTCTCTTATTGAGAAAATATATGAATCCCTTGCAAGCGCGAATAATTATGATGAATTTAATGTTATGAAATATCTGGTTGCGCTTAATATTGTAAATGGAAATATCAAGAGTATTTCAATCCCGTCACTTTCCAATGACGACAATATTAAATCGGTTGTAACACAAATTAAAGCAACTTCTAATAAAATGAAGTTTTTGACTGGAAATTATAATATTTCGGGGGTAAAAACTCATTCAAAGCATGAAGAGCAGACTGTAATTGTTACCGCTGATTTTGATGCGGCAATGGATGTTAACGTTCTTGCGGCGGCGTTCAACATGGAAAAAGCAGAGTTTTTGTCAAAACGCCTTATGGTAGATTCGTTCGGCGATATTGATATAAATCGCCTTGCTCAATGCGCTCCCGAAACATGTGAAAATATTACATATGACGCTAACGGAAACGTAACATCCGCAAGCCTTAAGGGTATTACAACGGAACAGCTTGTTGAATTGGGTGAAATCCCCGCTGTTATAATAGATGATGATTTTCTGCAAATATATGATCGACTTATTACAATGGAAGATATTAGAAATCCCGATGGATTGTATACTAATGCATTCCTTCATTGTTGGAAGATTATAAGTGTTTCGCCTTTTGCGCCTGCCGCAACTTTCAGCGACAGTGTGGCGGCGGTTAACAGTGTTACTATTTCGCCCGCAAGCGCAACGGTTGTTCCGAACAGCGAAATACAGTTTAACGCAAAAGTTAGCGGAACGGGATTCTTTAATAAAACTGTAAAATGGACGCTTAAGGGAGCGAATTCAAGTAAAACATATGTGGACGTTCGCGGAACGGTATTTATCGGAGCAGACGAAACCGCAACAACACTGACGCTTAATGCTGATTCGAACGAAAATCCGTCAAAGGGAGCAACCGCAACAATTACTGTTTACAAAGGTAAATAAAATATTGTAAAGGAGAAAAGGCGGGCGATAGTAAACCTATTGTCCGCCGTAAAACAATGTTAGCACCAAGCCCAAACTCAAAAATACAATTATTTAATAATATAAACATTGATATTAATTATGAACACACACTTTATTTTGCAAGTGTATCCGCGCAAAACTCATTTTTTGCACAATGGGTTGTATACAGCGCGGATAAAGCAATATATGTTCGGGAAAACGGAAGAATCCGATTGCCGTTTACAGCCGATACATTGATTGGATGTAATTATTTACGCTATCAAAATACGGGTTATTTAAACCGTTGGTTTTATGCGTTTATAAAGAACATATTTTATATAAATGATAACACATGTGAAATAGAATTTGAAATAGATGTTATTCAGTCCTTTAAACTATATTGTGAAATCCCTGCATGTTGGATTGAGCGAAATCATGTTTATGAAGATTGGGTAGGCTCAAACCGTGTAGAGGAAAATATATCAATCGGCGAATACGTTGTTGACAGCGAAAGTAAAGCACCTTTCGGTAATAATTGGAGTGTTATAATGTATTCATCATTCAACCCCGCAAATTATGAGGCTGCGGGCGGCGAGTTGGTAAAGGGGATGTATAGTGCGCTCGAAAGAACGGAAATCGGCAAAATAAGTATTGCAAATGGAAGTGGTGTATGGGTAGTTGATGCAAGAGACAAAATAAAAGATATTGTAACAAATCACGCTGACAAAGTGGAAGGTGTAATATCAATTGTGTTGACGCCAACAGAATTTGAAGGTGGGTTACAAGATCTTGTATGGACAATAAAAAGAGATCCGAAATTTTTGGGTGTGAATGTAAACAACAATAAACTTTTCACTGCACCGTTTTATTGTCTTTATGTTTCAACAGGTTCGGAAGGTAAACTGTATGATTTTGATGATAGTACCACAGGTGACGGACTGGGAAGTATCACATTTAATATTGAAAGTGATTTAGCACCAACACAAAGTGTTAGTGCAATTCCGATAAGTTATAAAGGAAGTTCAAAAAATTACAGCGAAATGTGTATTATGACAGGGTTTCCGCAATGCGCATGGGTAAGTGATTCATTTAAAACATATCTTGCGGAAAATTCCGCCAATTTACTTTTATCAAGTGCCTTAGCAGTTGGCCAAATTGCGGGCGGTATTGCAATTGCGGGCGGATCGGGTGGAGCGGCACTACCGATTGGCGGCGGTATGATTGTAAGCGGTGCAATGTCAGTTGGTCATATTTTAGCAGATGTTGATAAAGCAAGCCGAATCCCTCCGAAAGTGAGCGGTAATATTACCGGCACTGCGTTATATTCAATGGGAAATAAAACATTTCGCGGTTATATATTGCGGCCGCGTGATGAGTATGTAACAATTATCGATGATTATTTTACGCATTACGGTTATGCGATCCATAAGGTTGAAACTCCTGCAATACATAATAGGGAAAGTTTTACTTTTATACAAACTAAAGGTTGCGTTGTTCGAGCCAGTGCAAATAACGAATATGAGGCCTGCAATTCCGCCGCAAGGGCGAAAATTGCACAAATATTTGATAAAGGTATTACGTTTTGGGTGGACAATGCGAACGTTGGTAATTATAAAGTTCGTAATAAACCGTTGGAATAATGGAGGTTTTAAAGTGATACGAAATAGTATGAGTATAACACAGCGTTTCCGAAAAGAGGCGGAACGCGAAAATATTGAATCATATAATTTTTGGTTCAACCGCATTACGGAAATTGCATTGGCGGGTATTAAATATGAGAATTTGCCGCCGGAAATTGATGCAAGATTTATTGAATTGATATTGTGTTTTGACGGGAAAGCACTGTTTTATTACGATGAGGAATTGGAAGAGTTCGTTGTTCTTCAATTTTACAGTAGTTCCACATTTGATATATACCGCGAGCCGTTTAAGCGTGTCGCATTTTCGCCCGCTGTAAATTATCGTAATAAGAACCTAAGCAATGAAAATTCGGTTATAATATGGAATAATTCTACACGTTCAAATGAAATTTTGGCCTTACGCTCATATGCAAAACGTATTTCGGAATGTGAAAGAATTATCGATGTTAATGTAAAAGGCCAAAAAACACCGAAAATTATATTGACTGAAGATAGTCAACGGCTTACAATGGAGAATCTTTTCCGACAGTATGACGGCAATATACCCTTTATATTCGGCACAAAAGGGTTAAGCACTTTATCGGAAATAAATGTCCTTGATGTTACAACACCATATATCGCCGATAAATTACAGATACTAAAACGACAAATAATCAGTGAGGCCTTAACGTATTTCGGAATAGATAACGCCAACACCGAGAAAAAAGAAAGATTAGTATCTGATGAAGTTACCGCGAATTTCGGCGGCGTTGAGATTGCCCGCTTAACGCGATTGAAGGCACGCGAAGAAGCAGTAGCTAAAATCAATAAAATGTTTAACTTAAATATTAAAGTAAAGTTTGCTGAAATAGACCGAAAGAATGAAGAGGTTATAAAAAATGAGTAATTATACGTCACAATTACGATATATTTGCGAAGTACAAAGCGGATTCACGCCCACCGAATTAAACGAAAAAACAATAGATGAAATTATTACAGCGGCGCAACCGAAAATATTTAATTTTAGGTTTCCGATATATGATGAATCATATCGCAATGTTTTAGAACATGAAATACTTTTTCATTTTTACATGCGTGAAATTGGTGCTGAAACATACGGGCTGTTTAATTATTATCTTGCGCGAAAACTCCGTGAGATTATGCCTTACTATAATCAACTTTATAAAAGTGCAATGTTGGAATTTAATCCGCTGAACGATGTTGATTATACGGAAGAGCACCATGGTTCGCAAGGCGGTGAAAAAAATACTGTAAACACAGGTAATTCATCTTCAACCATAAATGCGGAAAGTAGTCAAAATACAGTAGCCGACAATAATATAAACCGAAATAACACTGAAAATCAAAATATCACTGACAATGGAAAAACAACGAACACAGCAACAGCAACGGCGTCAACAACTGAAAATACAAACCGAAACACAAGTGCGGAATCAAATATTAGCGGCATTGATACGGATGCTTACAGCGACACGCCGCAAACAAGTGTAAGCGGCGTTAACGGCATAAACGATAATTATTATTTAACAAATTATCGTAAAAAGTCAAATAATACCGCAAATAATAGCGAAACAAGGGAAAACGGAACAAATACTGCTGAAACAAGCAGTAATAATGCAAGCAACGGAACAAATGAAAATAAGCGCAATTCCAGTACAACGCAAGATTTAAATGAAGAAAATCACGGCGAAACGTACGGAAACGCAACAAGCCGAACGGAAAATACAGGCCGAACAACCGATAACGGAACAGAAAACTTCAATAATACTGATGAATATATAAATCATGTTATTGGAAAACGAAATTCCGCAACATTCAGCGCAATGTTACTTGAATTTAGGGAAACACTTATAAATATTAATAAAATGATATTTGATGAGCTTGAAGAGTGTTTCATGAATATATATTAATCGGAGGGTTATATAATGATTACTATAAAAGATAAAGAATTAGAAAAAGTTAATATTCCGCTTAATTCGGTTTATACTCCAGTCATTCCGTGTGTGCTTGACGGTAATTTATCGTTTTTGGAAATGGTATGGAAACTATTGTATCACATAAATGTTATCGTTGATGCTGTAAACGCAAATCACGGCGACATTGAGGATCTTGCACAGGCTATAAATGAGCTTATTGTTGATAAATTATCGGTTATCTGGGTTGAGGTTGATATTACAGCAAAGCCGCCAAAAGCGAATAAAACTTTCGCTGAAATTGCGGAGGGAATGCGAAAGGGAATTGTTTTTCTTACTGTAAAACAGCGTGGTACAATAATTGCCGTTCCTGTATTTGCAGGTGATACCCTTATATCCTTTTTCTTTGTTGATAATAAAAGTTCAACTACAATTCAAATTAAATCAGATGAAAGTATTAATATTGAGGAATATAATTTTGCCGCTGAAAACCGTTCGGTTCAGTTTTCCGAAGATGTTACTTTCAATAATATTGCTGATTTTAATAAGTTTACACAATTTCACGAAACAACGAGATTTTATAAATTAATTACCGCTGACAGCGGAATTACAGTGCCGACAGCAACAGCGGTGAGCGCACGTACATTTGCGGCAAATTTAGAATATGTCGGAAATGCTTGTTCGGAAACGTTGACGGCGGCGAAAGAATATGCTGATACACAAGCTGCGGCGGTGCAGAAATCAGCTACAATATACACTAATACTAAATGCGGCGAAACACTTGCGGCGGCGAAAACGTATGCGGATACACAGGATGAAACAACGCTTACAAGCGCAAAGACATATACCGACAGTAAATTTGCACATGTAAGAATTGTAAAAAATGCTGATGGATCGCTTACAGCCGATAGCACATTTTCTATAATTTACCTTAATATAACAAGAGGTGCTGTTGTTGATGTAAAGTTTAGATCAGAAAATGTCCGTAATTCAACTTATATAATGCGAAATACGATAATCACGCCTACAAAGTTAACTTTTATCGGATATGATGAAACGGCAACAATTCATACATGCACGATTGACAGTGATAATAATATCACATACACATAATATATTTTAGTAAATTGGTAAAAATGGTTGCAAGATAAAATGATGTGTGCTATAATAGCATTGTGCAAAGGGAAAGTCTTTCAGCCAACATATTATTTTTTCTTGCCTCCTTAGTTTTAAGAGCGCAACAACCCCTGAAGATTAGCAGTTCAGGGGTTGTTGCGTTTTTTATTGGACTTTACTTATTTTAATCAATGTCTTTCATCCGTGATTTATAAACTTTCATTTTTAGTTATCCTCCTTTTCGTAACCGACAAAATACACGTCACGGTCACGGTAAAACGTAAGTTTCACATTATCCATTGTGAAACTTGTTACACCTTTTCGCCACATTAAACGGTAAACAGGTTTATACCAAAATTCAACCGTTTCATTTAACTCAAAAAATTCATCAAGAGTTCGTTCTACAGTTTCATACATTGAAATCATGATAATTTTCATTTTACTATCCTCCCATATACTCTATCAAAGTTTGTGTAAATTGCTTTTTTCATTTCATCACATTCCAAATCACTAAATTTTATAAAGTCAGCCTGCCAATTTGACATTTCGTTGCGCCAAATTTCAATCGGCGCGTGTGAACTATCCCCCCATTTTTTTAATTTGGTAAGTTTATACTTATCACCGCTGTAAATTGCAAACGGCGCATAAACCCGAAAAACATGTTGTTTGTTTGTGTTGTTGAGTTTTACAGCCGATTTATACAAAACAGCGTTGTTAATTCCTGTTTTAGGTAAAATCTGCAAAATAGCATATTCCGCTGTTTCATAATCCTTATTGTGAATAAATTCACAAAAGTATTCCGAATTGCCGCCCTGCCAAACAAGTAAGAATATCTGCGGTTTGTTGGGCTTGCCGAGTAAATTAAGTGTTTTGTTCATTTCTCAACCCTCCAATTCTTACCGTATACACGTTTTGCATTATCTTCAATTGCGACGCGAAGTTCCCCATAACTCTCTTCATAGTCTTCATAGTGCGCCGACCAATCGCACCGATCATCACTCCATATTTCTATTGCTGTTCCGCAAAATTCTTTTACCCGTACCATTTCATAGGGGTTGCCGTTATAGTATGTAACAGGGACATAAACGCGATAAATATGATATTTATCGGTTTTATTGAGTTTTATACCGCTCTTGTACAAAACAGCATTTTTATATCCCTTATCCTCGATAAGTTGTAATGAAATGTATTGTGCCATTTCATAGCCCTTACAATACAAACATTGACAATGTGACCTGTTTTCTTCCTTCCAAACAAGAAGAAATTGTGTAGGTTCATAAGGATTTCCATGTAATTTTAAAAGATAAGAGTTAGTCATTAATAATACCTCCTGCAAAAAGTATTGCTACAACACCTACCGCCGCACTTACAATTGTACAAAACAACATTTTTATGTTATTGTCTTCCGATGTTATTGCGGTGTATAGGCACATGCCGCACATAACAAAGGCTGATAAAGCGATAAAAATATACAAAATGAATTTCATGGTTACCTCCCTTCCCCGTATAGCCAGATAGGACAGCTTGAAAAATTATTTTTGGAAAAGATTTGGATAAAGAATATATTTATCCACATAATGCCATTCTTGATACTTTAGTGACGAAAAATGACGGTAAAACCCATTTTTAAAAACTTCAAAAAATGGGTTTTTTGCTGACCCTTCCATTGCTCCTTCACTTTGTCTAAAAATATAGTCTGCACGGTTGAGGAGTGCCCATAAAGTTTCCGCGGGCGTTTCATCATCAAATATATTGATTGTTATAGTAGTGTTAACCCATGTACGATGACAAACGCTAATAGTGCCGCATCCACATTCATTTGACGTTGCGTCATTGTGAATGGCGTTTGCAATCAACTCAAGATCGGTTGATTCGTTGATGGTGTACACTTTACCAGTGTTCGTTGTAATTTTTA
>ERZ791861.1032-NODE-1032-length-14423-cov-2.872982_pt1 | contig 14423 bp, 3 predicted proteins | sample MGYA00510283_ERZ791861 | MGnify/ENA primary metagenome ERZ791861 (study PRJEB30046, sample SAMN00792074) | human gut metagenome | study: EMG produced TPA metagenomics assembly of the A metagenome-wide association study of gut microbiota in type 2...
CACCTGAACATTGTATGACCTGTTAATGCAAGGACGCTTAACGCTACACGTCCGCAGATTAGTACATATATCTCAGGTTAGTGGCGTTTTTTGAAAGGTAAATGTCAGTGCAGTTGTACCGATACACTCACGAAAATATTAACTCCTTGTCGGTGCGGAAAATGTTTTAGGCAGTGCTTGGCGATATATTTCACTTGAACGGTGGCTGTAGGGCGCCGGTTTTTTGTATTATGTGCCGCATTTATGACCGTTCGTGCCGTTATAACAACCGTTCGTGCCAAAAAGTTGAAAATGAAAAGCGAATGAGTTATGATATAATTATAAAATTATAAGGGGAGAAGTATGCTCATCTGCGTTTGCGATACCGCAAACGAGGCGGAGATACTGAAAGCGAAAATAACACAGATCGCAACGGCGGCGTATCGAAGAATTGCCTACAGGGTATGTCAGAGGTATGAGAGCTTTGCGAAGGAGTGTAAGACGGCTGACCTTATAATCGTGCTTGCCGACGGAGCGGACGGTATGGAGGGTGTTATTGCGGCAAAGAATGCCGACAGGGATACGCCTGTAATATGGCTGTCGGACGATGAGGGATTCGGGGCACAGTCATACAGGCTTGGCTGTACCTATTTCCACAAGAAGCCGATACCGCTTGAAAAGCTGAAGGAGGCACTGCATAAGTGCAGGTGCATGGCATAAGCACGGGTAAATCTACAGGAGGAAAAACATGAAGAAAAAATTTGTACGGCTCATAAGTGCGGTGCTGTCTGCGGCAATGACGCTGACGGCTGTACCGTTATCGGCATTTGCTGAGGGCGAGGCACATACGCATGACGGCGAGAGCAATGTCATCACGACACCGCTTGATTTCAGAGAAAAGACGGCGGACGAAAACGGTGTCGGCTGGAGCTGGGATCATGACACAAAGACGCTGACGCTTAACGGAGTGAACATTCAGGCGACAACAGAAGAGAATATGATGAGCGTCGTAACAGTCCCCGACGGTACGAAAATAGTGCTGAACGGTGAAAACACTATCGTACAGACCGATACCCTCGAAAGCGATACATACGTTCTCAGTGCCGTAAATAATAAAGAGGTCAATTGTGACGGCACAATGACGATCAGCGGCGACGGTGTGCTGAATGCAGAGAACCGCTCTACAGACAGTATGGCACGCTCTCTCGGCGGATCAATAATCCTGAACGGCGGTACAGTAAACGCAACAGGTACTGTAAAGACAAATTCGCTTGAAATACATAATGACGGTGTGCTGAACGCAAATGCGACAACTGCATCTTTTGAGGGTGTGGCTGTCAATGTCAGCCGTGGCATTACTGTTGACGGCAACGGCAGTCTTACTGCAGTAGGTTGTGCTAATGAATCTACGTTAAACAGTGCAATATTGCTTACCAGTAATTTCGGTGACAAAATTTCCGTCAGCGAAAACGGCAGTATTACTGTGCCTGAAAGTAACAAAGCAAGAGTCGGAATATACTACAGCGGAAACAACGGCGACGGAATGGATGCCGAAATAAGCGGCGGTAAGGTCACTGCTTATGGTGCTAAGTATGGCATTTACAAAGTAAACCTTATAATGAGCGGTACAGGCTCGGTATATACTACGGGCGGTTCATACGCTATCGGTCAAACTGTACCGACAATAGACGAGGACGAATTTGTAGTAAAGGGTTCGACCGAGTCCAAGGCTTCAGAAAGCGCTGTAACAGGCGAGGTCAAGCTTAACGGCGGCTATTATGAGATTGACGGAGCAGACGCTAAGACTGTAGTTATAAAGCCTGATACTTCTCCCCGTATAATACTCGGAAAGCAGACAGGAATATTCAAGACGGAAGAGTATGAAATAATTGAAGGCATGACTGATACCAAGCTCAAGGGTACGGTTTACTTTGATATTACTCTGAAGAATATGAGCGATGAAGAGTTTGCAGACGCAAGAGGCTATTTCGGCGGCGATGAACCCGATTTATCAGCAAGCATAATCAAGACCGATTACGGCTGGGTGTGCATGGTCTGCGATACCGAGTTTTCGGTTACATACGACACTGATAATACTCTTACAATAAAGTGCGGAGATATTGTATCCAATACCGTTCAGGTAAAGTCGAATGCAAACCGTTTCAACAAGGTTACACAGGGTGACAACACAAACAGAACGGTTTTCTATACAAACACTTCGCAGGAAGAGAAGGACAATTACAAGCTTGTAAGCACCTATACGGTTGACAGTGAAAGCATAAGCTATAACTGGTACAGTACGAACAGTGCATACAGTGCAGATGAGCTCGGTGCGGCAGTATCCGGAAGCAACGGCGAATTCAAGCTTGCGGATAATATTCCTGCCGGAAATTATGTTCTGTATTGCGATATAACCTATTCAGACGGTGACAGCACAGAAACTGTTACAGAAAAATTTACATTTACATATAAAGAATGTGCACATGAAAACGGTTATTCCGACGGTAAATGCACAAACTGCGGAGCGTTATGTGATCACAGCAATATTGATATTGACACGGGTAAGTGTAACGAGTGTGAGCATCAGTTTGTTGCTACAATCAGCACAGACGGCAATGCGCCGACAGGCTATGACACGCTCGCAGACTGCCTTAACAGCATTACTGCCGATACCGGAAACTATGTAAAGATCTATCAGGATATCGGCGATGCATCGGCAACTGCAACTTTAGATACTATAGATGTAAAACACAATGTTATGATCGACCTTAACGGTCACAAGCTGAACAATATCAAGCTTGGGGTCAACAAAGACGTCACGCTTACATTAACCGGCACAGCGGGCAGTTATGTTACGCAGGTGTATGTTCGCAAAGGCGGCGGATCATTCATAATTGACAGCGAAGCAAATGTAGAATTTAATACAATTTTTGTTGAGGACAGTGCACGGCTTGCTGTAAACGATGGCGCAAAAGTAACTACAGAGCAGTTGACTGTGAAGGCATCCGTGAATGATGACGGAACTACAACGACATCTGTAAAGCTCGCTACGGGAATGAAGTTAGGTGGGCTGACATATCATCGCCAAAACAATTCCGGAGTTCTGAAATTAGGCAATCTTCTTGATGTTACCCGGCAGGCACTGCGACGTGAAGATAACGGCAATTATCTTGATCTTTATAAAGAATATGGAAGTATGGGTTATTCCGTTGCGCTTACTGTTGTAGAGCATACTGACGCTGACCACAAATACAGCAGTGGAACAGGCAAGTGCGAGGAGTGCGGAAAGCCCTGCGAGCATGGCGGCGATATAAACACGGACAACGGCATCTGCTCTGTTTGCGGTGCGGTTGTGTCTGTCGCAATCTATACAGATGCAAACGGAATCTCAAAGTATGTAGATACCGATGAGCTTGACTCTTTACTGAATGAATACAACGGAAGCGGCACGATAAAGCTGTTTAAGAATTATGATAAATCAAGCGCTCAGTATGACTTATACGGAGAGCTTACAATTGACTTAAACGGACGCCAATTTAATATCCGGAGTATTACTCCTTGCAAAAACGGAAAGCTTACAATCAAAAACAGCGGCAATCCGGTTATGCTCGGTTGTAATGTATATCCGACAAACGACGCTTCATACGCCGGCGGTACGCTTATAATAGACGGCGATGTAGTTTTAGACACTTCGATCTATGTATATGATTCGAGTACGGTTATACTGAAAGACGGTACATATACTGCCGGACTTTACGCAAGGGACAGCAAGACATTATATGATATGCTCGGCGAGGGTAAGGCTTTCTTCAAGACTGACGGAACTCTTTTCAATGCAAGCGTTAAGGAAATATCAAGCAGTGAAACGCTGACAGTCAAAGACCACAGCCATACCTATGTTGACGGCAAGTGCGAGTGCGGATATGTTTGCGGTCATACGGATGTTGACAGCGAAACGGGCAAGTGTACAGAGTGTGGATATCAGTATGCGGCTGTTATCGTAAAGGACGGGGCTGTAGCTTTTGTTTATAAGGAAACTGAGATGGAAGCGGCTTTTAAAGCGGCTGACAGTGACGCAAACACCGGCTGTACATTAAGAGTATACAAGAATTATACAGGCAGCTATACAACACTCAGCGGTAAGTTCACGCTGTGGATCGCTGAGAAAGCCAATGTAGGTACGTTAACTGTTTCGGGAGATATAACCGTTACGGGATCGAAAAAAAATAATCGTATTTATGGCGATTTCAATGTAGCGGCCGGCGGTAAGCTGACATTTGACGAAAACTGCGGCGCTATGGGAACTGTGTCGGTAGGTGCAGGTACATTTGACTGCTATAGTACATTTGCTATAACACTCAATATAAACGATGCAAGCAGTGACGTAATTCTTCACGGCGGAGCTTTCAAAACAATATGCTATAACGGCGGCGGGGACAGAGCAAACGCAGAAATACTGACTTTGTTGGCTGAGAACCGTATGTTTATGAAGTCTCCCAATCCTGAGCCGATAGACGGCTCAAAAACACTGTTGAAAGACGGTTTTGCAACAACTGTTATTGTAATACCACATGAAGATCACAGTTACGACAGCACAACGGGCAAGTGTACGATTTGCGGTAAGCGGTGCGGTCATACGGATGTTGACAGCAAAACGGGTGTATGCCTTACCTGCGAATATCAGCTTACTGCGGGCATTTCGAGTGCGGGAACAGCGAAGTATTTCGATAATATAGGCGACGCTTTTACTGCGGCATTATCGGAGGTAAACAGCGGCTGTACGCTGACATTGTATAAGCACTGCGAGATCACACAGAGCGTAGAAATCGGCAATACAACGGTTACTGTCGATGTGAACGGATATTCACTCGGCGGAGAGGCGGATATAAGTGTAAATGACGGTGGTGTGCTGTACCTTAAGGACAGCAGGAAAAGCACCTACAACGGATGCATAGACGCACCTTTTAGTGTAAACGGCGGTACGCTTATAAACGGTACTGCAGACGGCGGCAGTTCAGCCGCAGATGTACTCAATTTAGTCATTAACAGTGCTAAGTGTGTCGAAATATACGGCGGCATATTTGAGAATGTTTATATTGCACACGCAAGCGGTGTAGCTTTATACGGCGGAAGGTACAACACCATCTGCGGCGAGGAAAGCAACCGCACACCTGTAAACGATCTGCTTGCAAAGGGTTATGCATTTGCGACCGTACAAGAATTCACAACTCTCCCCGAAAGTATAGTTGACGGCAGTGCGGTGACACTCAGCAAAGGAATTAGAAAAGTCACGGTTGTAAAGCATACTCATACATACACCGAAACAAATACCAAGTGTGCGTGCGGTGCTGTGCTTTTTGCAAAGGTGACATCAGCCGACGGTACTACTAACGAATATTTTGACAGCATTGAGGAAGGCTTATTATATGCCGATAAGGCTGAAAACAAGGGCTGTGTTTTCACTCTTGTAACAAGCGGTAAGATCAATAGTAGGGTTACGCTGTCAAACGGTCAGTTTACTATTACCACAAGTAATTATGGTACTATCTATGATTACAACCAGACAATAACTATTGACGGTGCAGATGTTATTGCTGAAGGTTATATGTTCATCAGGTGCAAGGTTAATGTGAAGAGCGGTTCTCTTACATTACCTGAGGGCTCAAGCGCCGGATTTGATAGTATTGCTATATCAGGCGGTACCGTAACTGTCAGCGAAGGCGTCAATGTTGACAATAATGCGGGTGCTGATAATTTATTTGTAAGCGAAGACGCAACTGACGCAAAGCTTACTATAGGCGGAGGTACTTACGGCAATGTTTATCTCGGACAGTTTAAATTAAAGGACGTAATCGCAAGCGGTGTGCGTGTGATAAGCTACGACAATCCGACAGATCCGACTGCTGAGAAAACAGCAAAGGCTTTATTATACAGCGATATAGCCGAAAAAAATAATTTTGACTCCGAAAACGGAACTGTAAGCTATTATCTGTTTACCAAGTGCGAGCATAAGAATGAGGACGGCAGTTATGCCTTTAATGACAGCGGTATATGCAAATACTGTAACTCTGAGTTTGCCGCAAGCGTAAGCTATACAGACGGCGGCGAAAAGACAGAACTGTTCGGTGATATTTATGACGCTTTTGATAAGGCTAATGAGATAGGTACGGCTACAATAACGCTGTATAAGGATATTACAGACAGCGAACGTACACAGGAGATTACCGTTATGGGCAATGTAACGATTGCACTGAACGGTAAAACACTGGGTGGTCGTTATGGCATAGCGCGTATATCGGTATCTGACGGTGGCACGCTTACTGTAAACGGCGATGGCGATATGGATACACCTATTTACGTTAATGAAAACTCAAAATTAGTCATTAACGGCGGTGGATACTTCAATTCTGTGTCAGTTAAAAAAGGAGGCAACGCAGAAATAGGCGGCGGCACTATACGAGGTCTGTCCGTTCGCGGTAACGTAAAACTCAGCGGCGGTAAATTCAACGACATCGAGATACTTAACGGCAATCTTGAATCTGTTCTGGCTGACGGTTATGCTTATAAAGTGGACGGCGGTGCATGGCTTTCAATTGCAGAACGTGCAGAGAGCGTTTATAGCAGTTTGAATAACAACGATAAACCGTTGAGTGTAGAAGAAGCGCCGATAAAGAGCGCAAGTATTGCGTGGTACGGCGGAGGAACGCCTGTTATATACCGTAACGGAGTGAAAAATTTAGACGTCAATGTTACATACGAATTGGCGGACGCTTCAAAGCAGATAACCTATTCGGACTATGTAAACGGCAATAATCACAGTAAAGATTCTGAGTTTTCTGATAACTGGTATACGGTATTCGGTTATGAAATCGGTGATATTATAACGGAAGACGGTGAGGTTGGATATTACACTGTACTGAAGTGTGACGGATACGAATATAAGTCGAATGTGCTTAAGCTTACACTTGCGACCTGCTCGCACCCGGAGGATAGCTTTACCGAGAAAAACAACGACGGAGGGGTATTCTGCGGTATATGTGATTTATTGATAGGAGCTCAGGTAATAAAGGCTGACGGTGAGCCGTTAGGCTATGCGGATATAGAGAGTGCCATAAAGCTGGCACAGGAGAACGAGGGCAGCACTGTAAAGCTGATTTCTGAAGGAGTATCTACTTCTAATATATCCATTACCGTGACGGGCGGCAAGTTTACTGTTGACTTTAACGGTAAAGAGGTATATTATAATTCCGATGTCAAAGGCGGAGACGTGACTTTCACTTCTTCGGTAAAACAAGCCGATGCAGAAAATCTGCTAAGCACAATCAATGTAAACGGAGCTGACGCTAAGGTTACAATTGACGGTAAAATCAAGCTGGGAAGAGTAAGAACATTTAGCGGTACGCTTACAGTAAACAGTACCGATGGCTATATTGATGAACTGTCAACAGAAGGCGGAAAGACTGTTATAGACGGTGCAAGAATCGGTGCACTGAGAATTTTCGGCGGTGAAGCGGTCATCAATGATGTTAATGCCGATTCTTTAGCTATGTTTGACAACCGCTCCGGTGAAAGCGAATATAACATCTCTATCGTAAGCGGTAGGTTCGGCAGTTTCACTTGCAATGCAGACAGCGGTTATACTTTAGGTATGGCAATTGCGAGTGGAAGCGTAGTTTCGGCCGATAGTATGAATGGCATTACTGTTTACACATACGAAGCTATTCAGACCATGACCAGTACCTATAGAATTTTTGTTGATAAGTGCGTCCATAAGGGTGAAAAAGGCAGTTATGTGCTTGACGGTAATCCCTGTCCTTACTGCAATGAGGAAATCGTTGCAACTGTAAGCTATACGGCAAACGGCGGCGAAGAGACGGATCTGTTCAGCGATATTTATGACGCTTTTGCCAAGGCTAATGAGGTAGGTACGGCTACTGTAACGCTGCAGAAGAACATCACGGACGATATTACAGATACGATAGCTGTTACAGGCAATGTTACGCTTGAACTGAACGGTAAAAGGCTCTCACAACCCGGTACTGATGTATGGTATTCCATAGAAGTAACGAGCGGTAAGCTGACCGTTAACGGCAGTGGCTTAATAAAACGTGTTGCCGTTCGCAACGGCAGCAATGCGGAAATCAACGGTGGTACTTTCTCTGACTTCATAATTAAAGACGGCGGTAACGCTGTAATTAAAGGCGGTCAATTCTACAGCTTACAGGTTTACGGCGAGGGCAGAAACGTAGGACAGCTTCTTGCGGATGGCTATGCCTATTGGAGTTTTATCGATTCCGGCATCTGGTCTACTATTGCAGAGCGTGAAAAGCAGGATATAACTAATGTAGAAGTAAAGGAAGCGCCGATAAAGAGCGCAACGGCGACAGTAGATAAGACTGTACTGTACCGCAACGGCGGAGGTGCACGGCAGATCTTATTTAACTTCAATGTTAATACAAGCGACGGATACACGATAAGCGATGCCAATAAGGTCACAGTCGGTTTATATGTAGGCGATACCTTAATAAGAGAGCTCGACTTCGTCGGAAATTCATATACGTTTGCAAATGCAAGTGAAATTTCCGATACTGACGGCACTGTAAAGGCACATCTTGTTATCAAGCTGAACGGATATGAGTATGTGACGAATGATGTCGAGTTTGAAATAGCGACCTGTACGCATCCGTATGACGCATTAACGACAGACGAGTATGATTACTATCGTTGTTCGTTATGTGATGCCAGCATAAATGCGATACTTGTTAAAACAAACGGCGACAAGGCATGCTATACCGACAATGTGCCCGAAGCATTTGAAGCGGCACAGCTTGAGGAGAACAACGGCTGTACATTAGAATTATACAGAGGTGTGAACAGAGACTGTGAGATCACACAGGGCAGCTTTACCGTTTTATTCAAGAAAACGGGAAGTGCATCTGCTGTGATCAAAGTAAGCGGCGGAAATGTCAAGATCACGGGAGATGACGGCTGTACATTATCGAAGTATCCGGGAAGCTCGGTGGGATATCTCATAGCTGTAACGGGCGGCACGGTAACGTTTGATGACATAACTATCAACGATGACAGTATCAGCGTAAGCGGCGGCAAGACTGTTATAAACGGCGGTACTTATAATAAGCTGAGCGTCAGCGGAGGTACGGTCACTATAAACAGCGGTACATTCAGCAGCATAGATGTAAGCGCAGAGGGCAAGGCACTGAAAGATCTGCTCGGCGAGAACAAGGCGTTTGCGACAAGCGACGGAAAGCTGTTTGACGCAAGCAAGGTTTCGGAAAGCGATAATTCACTTACGGTAATCGACCACAGCAAGCATGTGTATGACGAAACAGGAAGGTGCGGCTGCGGTTATCAGTGCCCGCATGATGACGTTGATACCAAAGCAGGCGTGTGCAGAGAGTGTAATACAAAGATATATGCTGCAGTCACTGTAAAGAGTGAGACCGGAACAACGGTAAAATACTTTACAAAACTTACGGAAGCGTTTGAGTTTGCGGCAAAGAACGAAAACAAGGGCTGTACGCTGAAAATGCTCAGAGATTTCTTCGATAGAAATACTGACATTAACGTAAACGGCGGAAAACTTACTGTCGATATGAACGGCTTTGGTGTCTATATCAATAGCTTTAACGGATCCGGAACCCAAATCACTATACGCAGTGACAGTAAGTGTACTTTTGGGGTTGAAAATGGATTTAGCATGGACGGCGGCACTGTTACTTTCTCGGGAGAGGTCAGCGTAGTTTGCCAGAATGTGAAATTAAATGCCACATACTTCTCCTCCTATGTTGAAACGCTGAAAATTGACACGCTGATTTTAGAAGACGGTGTTCTGCTTAAACAGCTGGCAAGTATCACGAATGCTAATATCGCTAATATAGACTGCTCAAGTGAAATTTATCTTTATCAAATTTTAGCGAGCGGCAGCCGTGTCGATTCTCAGCTGTACAGCGCTCTGAAAGCAAACGCTTCGTCAAACTTCGATAACGTAAGAATAATAAGATGCGACCACCCGGACGGTGTGGGCAGAGATAACCGTTGCATATACTGCAATTCATTGATCGCTGCAAGCGTAAGCTATACCGAGAACGGAGCGGAAAAGACAGAATATTTTGTTAAGGAAGATCTGGGAAAGGCGTTTGCCAAGGCAAACAGCGTTGCAAGTGCAACAATAACAATGCTGATGTCTTCCGCTTATGATACAGACTACCTCCCTGTTACAGGTGATGTTACACTTATTGCAAATGGCGATAACGCCATCTTGTATAATACAGTAAAGGTCGCCGATGGCGGTAAGCTGACACTTAGAGGCAACGCCAATATTTTCGCTGTAATTGCCGAGCCGGGCTCCAGGTTGACTGCCGAAGAAGCCACAAGAATCGCATATCTCACCGTAAACGGCGGAGATGTTAAGCTCAGCGGCGGACAATATGATAACATTACGGTAAAAGATGGCAAGATAACAGATATTCTCGGCAACGGCTATGCGTATAAGAAAACAGAGGGCGGTGCATGGCTGACGCTTAAAGAACGTGAGGTGTCGGAAGTAAGCGGTGTTACCGTTACTAAGGCGCCGATAGTAAAAGCAACGCTTAGCACAGAAATAAACAAGCTGTATCGCAACAGCAACGCAAACCCCACGCTGAAGTTCAACCTTGCTCTTGCTCACGGCTCGAACCTGAACGACTCGTATGTAAGTAAGAGATACGGTATAAACTCCTATGTAAGCGGAGATATAATTTATAGCAGCTTAAGCGCACTTGTAACTGACGCTAAATTGTCGGCAGACGAAATAATTGATAAGGCAGGCGACAGCGATGTTGCCGAGATATACTTCGTAGTTACTACCGGTGACGGCTATGAAATAAAGTCGAACACTGTAAGTATAGACCTTGTTGACTGTGATCATTCTCAGGTGGTCGATCCTACAGCGGACAAGGAAACCGCAGGTAATATTACTACGCCGACATATTGCGAGATATGCGAGAGCAAGTTCAATGCAAAGATAACAAAGGGCGACGATGTCAAGTATTATAACGATCTTGACGAGGCTGCGAAAGACGCTCAGAAGAGCGAAAACGAGGGCTGTACCTTATATCCGCTTTATAACAAGAACGGATACGGCGGTCAGTTAGTCATAACCGAAGGTAACTTCACGCTCAAGTACGCAGTTCGTACAGCGTTCTCACGTCCGATCATCATAAACGGCAAGGCAAAGCTGACGGTTACGGGACGTTGTGCGGTGACAGCGTTTGAGAATCAAGACGCATTCATAGTGAGGGGCGGTGATGTCACATTTGACGGGCTTGCAACAGGCAGCAATGTGACCATAAACGGCGGAAATGTTACAATGGCCGCAAACAATATAAATTGCCTTACTATAAACGGCGGTAATGTATCCATTTCGTCAGGTGGGTTTGCCGAAATCGTAACTACGGTCAGTGATAAGGTGATAGCCGATTATATCGATCACGGCTTCTGGGTACAGGACAGAGGAACAAAAGAGTGGATAGATATATACAGTCTTAATAAGGCAACGGCATCATCGACAAACGGACTTACGGTACGGGTGTGTCCGATGCAGATAATTCAGCCGAGGAATAATGTATATTACACCAACGGCTATTATCCCGGCGACATACCGTCACTTCAAATAAGTGCAGTGCCGTGGTATTCAGGCGAGGTCGACGCAAAAGTTGCTTATCAGTGGATCGGCATTGATGAAAACGGCAACGAAACAGAGATAGAGGGCGCTACAGACAGAAAGCTGTCGCTCGAAAATCTCACAACGGGCAGGTACTACTGCCGTCTTACCTACAGCAATGCTACAACGGCTGGAGTTTCGATGAAGTCGGATGTTGTAACGGCTACGATAACCGAATGTGAGCATTCCGGAGGAGAGGCTACCTGCACCGAAAAGGCAAAGTGTGAAATATGCGGTGCGGAGTATGGCGAACCTCTCGGTCACGACTATGTTGTAATCAACGTAGTTGAGCCTGACTATTGCAACGAAGGCTACAGCGTATTTGAATGCACAAGATGTAAGGATTCATATATCGGAAACCGTGTTCCCGTAAAGCCTATTCCCGACGTGGAAGAAATAGCGGTTGAAAAGACGACATACAATGAAGTCGATATAAGCTGGAAGAATATAAGCGGCGTTGACGGATATTATGTCGAATGCTATGTCGGCAATCAGTGGAAGCAGATTAACTGCAGTGCTGACGGCGACAGAGTAGAGGCAAAGCTGAGCGGTCTTTCTGCAGGCCTTAAATATAAGGTAAGGATAGCGGCTTATGCAGGAAGCTTCACCGCCAAGTTCAGATGTTTCTATGTTGATACTGTTCCTTCTCCCGTATGGAATATAAATACGGTGAAGGCTACCGATGAAACGGTAAGAATAAGCTGGAGCAGAAACGCCAGAGCGGACGGCTACAAGGTAGAGTGGTACATTAATAATCAGTGGTCCGTAAAGACTGTTACCGGCAACAATAATATATCGGCGGTTATAGACGGACTTTGTGCAGGAACACGATATAAAGTAAGGGTAAGCGCATATAAGGGTGACCTTTACAGTCCGTATACATATGGCTATATCAATACGCTCCCGTCAAAAGTTACGGGTATTACGCAGGCAGTCACATCTTCTTCGTTTACGCTTAAATGGGATAAGAACGAAAGTGCGGACGGTTATACCGTTCAGTACTATGCAGACGGTAAGTGGAATGAAAAGACGCTGACCGGCAATAAAAAAACTACCGTTACAATAGGCGCGCTTAAGGGCTACAAAACCTACAAGGTCAGAATAAAGGCTTATAAGGGTGAGCTTCAGAGTACATTCGACGATATTTATATCACTACCGCTCCGACAAAGGTCAGCGGTCTTAAGGTAAAGAGCGCAGTTGACTCAAAGGCAGTAGTTATATGGAATGCGGATACAAACGCTGACGGATATAACGTAGGATATTATATCGGCGGTAAGTGGGTCGAAAAGACCATAACCGATAATAAGACAGCAATGGCTGTGCTTGGCGGACTTACACCTTACAGCACATGTAAAGTAAGGGTAAGAGCGTATAAGGACAATCTGTACGGCGATTACAGCTATACTACGGTTACTGCAGTGCTTTCACCGGTAACCAATATCAAGGTTGTATCGGCAAAAAGAAACTCGATAACCGTTAAGTGGGGTAAAAACGCCAGTGCAGACGGATATAAGGTTGAAATTTACAAAGGCGGCAAGTGGGTCAAAAAGACGTTAAAGGGCAGTACGAATGCTACTGTCACTATTGGCGGACTCAGGGCCGGAAGCGTGTATAAGGTAAGGATTGCGTCTTATAAGGGTGCAAATACAAGCACTTATACTTATGCGAATGTGAAGACAGCCAAATAAGCTGACAGTAAAAAAAGAGAACACCGGGCGACCGGTGTTCTTTTTTGTGTATCAGATGCGTTTTTACTATAAGAACAAACTGAGCCGTAAGCAAGTGTGCTTCCGGCTCGATTTGCATAATTATAACGTTAATATCCGCCGGTAACGTAACCTTAGCCGAGCTGAAACAGCCGGAACGGCGAATTTGGTGCGGCTCACAGCCGCCGCTTACTTGAAGTATCTGTGCAGCAGACCCTCGAAAGCTTTGCCGTGACGGGCCTCGTCCTTAGCCATCTCGTGAACTGTGTCGTGGATAGCGTCAAGATTCAACTGCTTTGCTCTCTTTGCGAGGTCGAGCTTGCCCTGTGTAGCGCCGTGCTCTGCGGCAACTCTCTTTTCAAGGTTTTCCTTAGTCGATGCACTTACAACATCGCCTAAAAGCTCTGCAAACTTTGCAGCGTGTTCAGCCTCTTCCCAAGCTGCCTTTTCGTAGTAAAGACCTACCTCGGGGTAACCTTCTCTGTGAGCGGCTCTTGCCATAGCGAGATACATACCTACCTCTGTGCACTCGCCCTCAAAGTTAGCCTTTAAACCTGCGATGATCTCTTCATCCTCAACTGCCTTTGCAATGCCTACCTTGTGCTCGTCTGCAAATACAAGCTTTTCGCTTTCCTTAAGCTCTATGAACTTGCTGCCGGGAACCTTGCACTGGGGGCAGAACTCGGGAGGTGTATCTCCCTCATGAACGTAACCGCATACCGGACATACCCACTTTTTCATAGTAAATTACCTATCCTTTCATAGTGATAAAATCATTATTTTCTTATTGTTTTTAGCAAAATCAGTAACGTTTACTGATTTGTTGATTTTATTATAACCGATACTTCGGCATTTGTCAAGAGGTTTTTGAAAATTTTTTTGTAAAAATTAGGTTAGTTATGGCTTACTAAAAAGGGCGAGGTTTTGGAAGGGTTGGTGAGGGACGAGTTGTGATTGTGAACGCTTAGAAGTTTTAGGGATAGAAGTTCTATCAAATTCAATCCCCACCGTCTTG
>ERZ791861.1049-NODE-1049-length-14229-cov-2.847326_pt1 | contig 14229 bp, 12 predicted proteins | sample MGYA00510283_ERZ791861 | MGnify/ENA primary metagenome ERZ791861 (study PRJEB30046, sample SAMN00792074) | human gut metagenome | study: EMG produced TPA metagenomics assembly of the A metagenome-wide association study of gut microbiota in type 2...
GGGAAAATCACTATGGATTTTTTCTTAGCTGTCCAACTTCATTTTACAATCGACCGCTTGTTCTTTTTCATTTGTGTAACAACAAAGAGAAAAACTTTCCTTAACGCAAAGGGTGCGGAAACAGGACAGGCGTATGCAGAAAACCGACTTTATCATCAGCGGCGGACCGCGCGGTTTGAGCTGGGTGGAAATACACAAAGAAAAGGGACTTTCTCTTCGTGAGAAAGTCCCTTTTTGACCCAATTTACATGTTCTGTCTAATGAGAGTGCGCCGTGTTCCATCCATCAGATGTAGTCCGAGTCGATGGAGATAATATCCGTCCGGGCGTATAGTTCCGCGCTTTCAAATTCGGTGAGCGCATTCTGCGCGTCTACACTGGAAATATAGGTAACCTTTAAAAGAGGACTCTCCACCGGAACATTCAGGTATGGAGCAGCTTCGCCAGCCTGTGTGGACTGAATAATCCGCTCCTTGCGATACCAGCGGGCGTTATAAATTGTGCGAACCAGCGCGGACAGAGAAATGAAGTTGAAATCATAATTCTCGATGCCGGGAAAGCATTTATAGTTCAAGTAGCTCTTTACATATAAAACAGGTTTGTCGTCTGCGCAATAGACCCGGCTGTAATAGAGACATGGTTCGCTTTCATCCATGTGCAGGCGCTTGCCATGCGCGCCGACCGGCTGGAACTGCTTGCAGATCTGCTTGATCGTACAGGCTTTGCCGCTGGTTGTAATAATGGCGCTGAAACCGTTGTTATATCGCTTATAGATATTTTCGTCGATCCGGTTGCGATTGATGAATGTACCCTTTCCCTGCTGGCGATAGATGTATTTCTCCGTCTCCATTTCGCTCAGCGCACGACGGACAGTGATCCGGCTGGCCTCATACGTCTGCATCAGTTGCTTTTCGGACGGAAGGCACTGATCCGGCGGGAATTCATTGCGATTGATTTTCTCAATCAAATCCTGTTTGATCATGCTGTACTTTGGCATATATGTGTTTGTCGCGTCCTGCATCTGTTTGCTCCTCACAAATTTATAATGATAACGGCGCTGCGGTTGCTGACATAACTGGCCGGCAGCACAAGGCTCAGTGGGTGCATCCCGCACGAACTCCACCCTTTATGCAGCTTGTTATAACAACTTATTCATATCTTAGCATGAAACAATACATATGTCAACATGAAAACACCTTTTTACAGCGGCTTTTGTGAAGAATTCTGCCCAGATTCCCGAAAAAACAGTAAGGCGAAAGAACGAAAAAATAGAATTGGCATCTTCAACATGATGTAGTAGCTTCATTTGTGCACAACGGCGAAAATATATTTTCATATTGACATGACAACTGAACTAATATATACTAACAAGCAAGAAATAAATCATTTATTTTGCACAGTAAATAATACAAATATATCGGATGTTAAAATAATAAATACATGTGAGAATACAAGAACATAAATTATCAGCAAAAAACACGACGTGACACTGGACACTTTCCGTGAGCGATTGAAAATGGTCCCGTCCCGGTATACCGGGTAAGATATATGGACGAAAAAACACACAGAACAAACAGGAGGAACAAAATGAAAAGACTTGCAGCAGCATTACTCGCGCTGGTTCTTTGCCTGAGCATGGTAGCTTGTGCTTCCGGCAGTGCGACCAAGACCGACCCCGCGACGCCCGCCACGGACGCCCAGACAGCTTCCAGTGAAACCAGCGAGACCACACAGACAGAGGAATCGAACAGCAAACCCACGATGCTTTATTACACCGGCTTCATCGGCGACTTCGGCCTGAATGATATGGGCTGGAGCGCTGCGCAGGCGGCTGCTGAAAAGTATGGCTACGACCTGACGCTTGTCGAGTTCGGCGCCGATACATCGCAGGCCGTTGCGTCTCTGATTGACGCAATGGACACCAAGCACTATGACTATGTTCTGTGCATGTCCTGGTACATCAGCGATACCATTTTCGAGAAATCGAGAAGCGGTGAATGGGCCGACACGACCTTCATCATGTACGACACCTCCCCCGATACGGATTTTTCCGGTATTAACAACATCTACGGCGTTGCGTTTGCTCAGAACGAAGGCAGCTTCCTGTCGGCGGTTTATTCCGCACTTATGACGCAGACCGGCAAAATCGGTGCCTGCATCAACCTCGATACTCCTATCACGAATGACTTCGGCGCAGGCTGGCTCTGCGGCTATAAGTATGCAGTCAACGATCTCGGCATGAGCGACCTCGGCATGGTCTACACGTATATGAGCGAGCTGAGCGTGCAGAGCAACTATGAATCCGTGAACGTCATTCTGGACAACGGCTGCGACTTTGTCTACGACGTTGCCGGTTCCTACATCCTCGGCGCGATGCAGGCGGCGGACGAAAAGGGCGGCCCCGAGGCCAACAAGTTCGTCATCGGCTGCGATTACGACCAGTATTCCTATTTCAAGCAGGCTGGTGAGGTTCAGGGCTGGCAGACGCTCGTTACCTCGATGCTTAAGAACGTCGAGCCCTGCGTCGCAATGATTTTTGAAAACCTCAACGGCGAAGCAACCGGTATTGAGCCGGGCAACCATGTTTACGGTCTTGCTGAGGGCGGCGTGAGCCTTGCCGACAATGAGAACTATCAGACCTACACCCCGAAAGACGTACAGGACAAGATTTCCGAAATTCGCCAGAAGATCATCGACGGCGAGATTGATGTTGTCTCCTACTACGATTTCAACACGTACGAAGCATTTGCTGCTTATCGCGACAATCCCGCTGCTGCGTTTGAGCCCTGATTCAATCGTTAAAAACCATAAAGCGGGAGGTTCAAACCTCCCGCTTACCATGTAACGTATGAGGTGTTTACAATGCCCAAAGAACTTCTTCGAATGGAAGGGATCGTAAAAGTCTATCCAAACGGCTTTATGGCATCCCGCGACGTTACGTTTTCCGTCAATGAGGGCGAGATCCACGCGTTGATTGGCGAAAACGGCGCCGGCAAAACAACATTGATGAAGATCCTGTTCGGCCATGAGAACTGCCAGGAGGGAAAAATCTATATTAACGGCGAGGAGGTTCACATCTCCAACCCGCTTGACGCCATCGCAAAGGGCGTTGGTATGGTGCACCAGCACTTTATGCAGGTGCCGAACCTTACCGTTGCCGAGAATATCATGCTGGGCATCGAGCCCGGCCGCGGGCAGCGGTTTGATCAGAAAAAAGCGGTGGCGCTGACACGTCAGGCTGCCGAGAAATATCAGCTGGACGTGGACCCGAACGCTTTGATCCGCGATTTGAGCGTCGGTTATAAGCAAAAGGTCGAGCTGCTGAAAGCACTGATTCGCGGCGTACGCGTTCTGATTCTGGATGAGCCTACAGCCGTTCTGACGCCGCAGGAGACGGTCGAGTTGTTCCGACAGCTCAAGCTTCTTCAAAGCCAGGGCTACGGTATCATTTTTATCTCGCACAAGCTCGAAGAGGTCATGGAGCTGTGTGACCGCTGTACGGTTCTGTGGCACGGCCGCGTGACGGGGCATGGAGAGATCAAGGATCTCGATCCGCTCAAGCTTTCACGTATGATGGTCGAGCGCGACGTTGTCATGACGATTGACAAACAGAAAGCAGAGCCGAAAGACGTGATTCTGCATGTCGACGAGCTCAACTACGTCAACGCCATCGGCAAGCGCGTCCTGCAGAATGTCAGCTTCGGAATCCGCAGCGGCGAGGTCGTCGGCATTGCGGGCGTGGAAGGAAACGGACAGACAGAGCTTTCCGAGATTATTACCGGCCTGTCTCACAGAACGAGCGGCAAGATCTATCTGAACGGAACGGAAACCGGCGGCAAGACAATCCGGCAAATTCGTGACCTTGGCCTTGCGCATATCTCCGAGGATCGCATGAAATACGGCATTGCGCAGAATTTGTCGATCCGTGAAAATCTTGCGTCCATTTATCTGGAGGATCCGCGGTTCAAGAAAGGACCGCTGCTCGATATTCGCGCGCTCAACAAATTTGTGGATCAGTGCATTAAGGAGTTTGAAATTGCCTGTACGGACGGAAACGAAGCAATCAAATTCCTTTCCGGCGGTAATATTCAAAAGGTCATTATTGCGCGCGAGTTCTGCTGTAATGCGAATCTGATCGTTGCGAACCAGCCCACGCGCGGTATAGATGTTGGCACGACGGATCTCATCCGGCGGCTGCTGGTGCGCTACACGCGCGAGAAAAATGTCGGCGTTTTGCTGATCTCTTCCGATCTCAACGAGATTCTCGAGGTCTCGGATCGGCTTCTTGTCATGAAAGACGGAAGAATTGTCGCGCAATTTCATGATGTGAAAGCGCTGACTGCCGATACGCTCGGCGAGTACATGCTGGGCGTGAGAAGCATGTCGCCGGAAGAAACGGGGGAACTGTTTTGAAAAAGGTAGAAAGAATAGATAAGCTCTTTGAGGCTCTCCGGGTCTTTCTCGGCATCCTGATTGCGTTTTTGATCTGCATCATTATCATCGTGCTGATCAGTGAGGAGAATCCCGCAAGCGCTGTTTTCAACTTCGTTGTCGGTCCGTTTATGAGCAAGCACAGGCTCGGACAGGTGCTCGCAAAATATTCCTCGTATCTGCTCTCCGGCCTTGGCATGTGCTTCATATACTCCGCGGGCCGGTTCAATATGGCGGGCGAGGGCGCGATCAACCTGGCTCCGATGCCGGCACTGCTTCTGATGTTTGGCACAGGCTTCGGCCTTCATGTCATGACGGGTCTGCCGCAGATTGTGAATCTCGTGATCATTGTGGCCTTATGCGCACTGACGGGTGCGCTCATTTTGCTGGTTCCAGCGTTTGGCCGCGAGCAGCTTGGCGCAAACGAAATGGTCACATCGACGATCATGAACTACTTCTGTCTGTATGCCGCGCTCTGGCTGCTGAAAGGCAATATTTCCGACCGCTCACTTTCCTATCTCGGCACGCCAGTCTACCCGGATAACATGCGCTTTACGCGCTATATGGACGGAAGCAACTTTACAAGCGGCATCTTTGTGGCGCTGATCGGTCTTGCGATTGCGCTGATTATCTATTACCGCACGCCGCTGGGCGCGAAAATCCACATCTGCGGCGACAGCTTACAGTTTGCGGTTTATTCCGGTATCAACACGAAAAAAATGATTTTCCTTTCGCAGATCATTGGCGGCCTGTTTGCAGGTGCGGCGGCTGCGGTCGAGCTGTTCGGTCTTTACAACAGCTACTATCTCACGACGCTGACGAACGTCGGCATGGATGGCCTGTTGGCGGCTGTTATGGCAAAAAAGAAACCGATTTTTGTGCCGTTGACGGCGTTTGTCATGGCGTATATCCGCTGTGCGGCGGCAGTCTTGAACGCAAACACAAACATTCCGATTGAACTTGTTACGATGCTTCAGGCGGTTATCGTTCTGTTTGTTGCCGCAGAGGAATTCCTGGGCAAGAGCCGCCGGAAAGTGATTTTCCGAATCTCCAAGGAAGTGAAAGAGCAGGGGGATGCATAATGATTGATTACATCACGAATTTCATCTATTCTCTGATTCGGATTGCAACTCCGATCATCTTTGTCGCCCTGTCCTCCACAATTTCGCAGCAGGCCGGTCTTTTGAACATGGCCGCGGAGGCGATGATGCTCACGTCGGCTCTGGCGGGCGTGATCGTCAGCGCACTGGTTCAGAACGTCTGGATCGGAATCTTAGGCGGCGTACTGGCATCGGTTCTGCTTGCACTGTTTTTGTGCTGGGCGGCGTTTGTGCTGAAGGTCGATCTCTATCTGATGTCGATCTCGCTCAATATGGCTCTGGTTGGCGGAACGGTGTTTGTCGTTTATCTGCTGACGGGCACGAAAAACACAACGGCGGGCGTGCTGCAAAGCCTTGCGCTCGGCAATGTGGATATTCCGATCATCAAGGATATTCCGATCCTCGGCGCAATCATTTCAGGTCATAACCTATTTACGTATATTGCACTTGCGATGACGTTTGTTGTCTGGTATTTGCTGTTCCAGACGAAGATCGGTCTTCGCATCCGCGCCTCCGGCCAGAATCCGCAGGCGGTGGAGTCGGTCGGCATCAACCCGCGGAAAATCTACACGCTTTCCTTTGTGCTGGCAGCGGCCATCGGAAGCCTTGGCGGCATGTATCTTTCGATGGGCTATCAGGCGTTCTTTATCCGCAACATTACGGCCAACCGCGGCTTTATCGGTCTGGCGGCGGCGACAATTGCCGATGGTATGCCGGTGGGCTCGCTCATCATGAGCCTTGTCTTTGGTCTGGCCTATTCCATCACGAACTATCTCAAGCCCTATATTGTAGACGCCTATTTCCTGTCTGCGCTTCCGTTTTTGCTGATCATCGTGTTCTATTTCCTGATGAGCGCGTATCGCACGCGAAAGGAAGCGGCGCGGCTGAAAACGGCGCAGCGGCTTGTAGAAGAGCAGAACCATGCACAGGGCGCGGCGGAGCAGAAAGGAGAACGGCACGATGGCAATTGAATATCTGGCCTGCGGAAATGTGATGACGGATATGATCGCGCTCCCGGACGGAACGATTTCAGAAAAGAATATGGGCGGCGACGCAGTTTACGCGCTTTCCGGCATGCGTCTTTGGAGTCCGAACTGCGCGCTGGTATCGCATGTGGGCGCGGACTATGAGGAGACCTATGGAACGTGGATGGATGAAAACGGCATGCCGCGCACATATGCGCAGGTTGCGGCGGAGCACTGCTCGGCGTTTGTTCTGCAATATGCGCAGGACGGCTCCTTTACGCCCGTTCCGGTCTATTCCTATGCGAACAAGGGCTATCTGAAGGTTCGCCCGGAGGATATCGAGGCGGCATGCAGCCGAGAGGCGGTCAAAGCCATTTACACGGTACAGTATACCGACCGTGTGATCTGGGGAAAGATCGCGGAATTAAAGAAGAAACATGGCTTTCAGATCATGTGGGAGATCGAATTTGACCGCGCGTTCCGAACGCGGGAGGGCATTGACTGCACGAAGTCCTGGCCGGATGTCGAGCGGACGCTCCAAATTGCGGATATGTTTTCGATCAACCACAACGAGGCTGCCGATTTGTTCGGCATTCCGCGCGATGATGACGCGGCGATGATCCGGCGGCTGCAGCAGCTTCCGGTTGCGTTTACGCTTTACCGTGTGGGCAGCCGCGGAACGTATGTCGTTTCTTCGGATGAGGTGCTGTTTTGCGGGAGCGTGGATCCCTACGGCGCTTCCGTGGACCCGACAGGGTGCGGCAATACCTCAACGGGCGCAGCCATGCAGGCATATGCTTCCGGAGATTCTCTGACGATGGTTGCCGCAAAGGCCTGCGTTGCAGCGGGCTTTAACGCAGCGCAGCGCGGTCCGATTCCGCGGTATACACCGGAAAAGCTTGCGCTCGCGCAGTCGCTGGCCGCATCGTGCTGTGAAAACGACGTACGGGTCTGCCTGCTTTGATGGAGGGAAAGAAAATGGCAGCTACAATTTTTGATAATTTAGACGGAAAAAAGCTCGTCATCGGTCTGGTGCATCTGCCGCCGCTTCCCGGAACGCCGCTTTACGAGGAGGGCAATCTGGAACGAATGATGGACAAGGCACTTCACGATTGCAAGGCGCTCTACAACGGCGGCGCGGACGGCGCTCTTCTCCAGCCGATTGATGTGATTTATCCATCTACGGACGATACGGACTACGCATGCGTCGCGGCAGTTTCGGCAGTTGCAAGCCAGCTTCGCACGCAGCTCGGGTCAGAGTTTCACTTAGGCATTCAGCTTCTCTGGAACTGCATTACACCGAGTCTTGCGGCCTGCAAGGCAACGGGCGCGGACTTTACCCGCTGCACGGCGCTGAGTGCGTCGTCCGACAGTCCCTACGGCCACATAGAGGCCAATCCGCTGCGGGTGGCGGATTATCGCGTCAAAATCGGTGCGCAGCGCATCGGGATGATCAGCGAGGTTTCCGGCTATCATGCAAAAGGCGACTATGACAAAGCAAGAATCCAGTCCCTTGCCGCCAACGCCATGAAGCTGGGCGCAAACGCGCTGGAGGTCATGCACGCCGATGCGGCAATCAACGAGCAGCTTGTGCTGGATATCAAGGCGCTTGGCGATTACCCCGTGATCCTCGGCGGCGCAACGAATGTGGAAAATTGCAAGCAGCGCCTGCGGTATGCGGACGGCGCGCTGGTCGGTACGGCGTTCGAGAACGGTCACTGGGGCGACCCGGTTGTAGAATCGATCGTTGCGCAATATGTCGCGCGCGTGCGCGAGCTGGAGCGGGAGCTGCGCGGAACATCCGCATGATGTGGCCGGAGGAATGCGTATGAAAAACCTCAGATGGCTGTTTGGTTTTCGATCCAAAACGCCGTGGAAGATGCTTCTCGCGGGGCTCTATTATCTGGCGGGACTTGCAATTCTGGCATGCGGCCTGTTTTCGCCGCCCTTTGTCGCGGCAGAGGGCGGCGACCGGATCATTTACCGCATTTCGACTGTGATCCTGTTTTTGTGGATCGAGAGTCCGGCAGTCTTTCTTTCGGATACGCCTCTGCGCAGCCGGCTGCCGTTTTTCCGGGATCGGACGCTGCTGCGCTCGATGGTTGGCATGATGATCGTTTTCGTCCTGTTCGCCTATCTGTTTGCCGCCGTAGAGCGGGGGCATACCGCTCAGTACCAAAACGCGCTGACTGGTATGCAGGCGCAGGACGCGCAGCAGGAAAGGCAGGTGCAGGCACCATGAGCTTTTCTTATCCGGTGGCAGTTGCAATCACGCTGCTGTCAGCCGCCATGTGGGGCAGCTGGATGCAGGTTATCAAGCAGCGTGGCGCGTATCCCATAGAAGGCATTGCGTTCTGGATGTTTCTGTTCTCCTTTGTGATGACCGGCGCAATTACGCTGCTGCTTTCCATCTGGTTTTTGCCGGAGGGAATCCTTGTAGCCTCGCGCGAGCACGCCGCGGTGATTCCGGAGATCCTGCTTGGCGGCGCAATGCTCAGCTGCGGCGTTTACTTTGGCCTTGCCGGTATGGGAAAACTCGGCATGCTGCTGGTTACAACACTCAGCGGCACAATGACGTGCATTCTCGGCGTTGTCACATCGATCGCCAAGGAGGGACTTCCCTCTCACACCTGGGCGCTGCCGCTGGTGCTGATCTCTTCGGCGACGCTGATTCTTGCGAGCGTTTTATGTGCGGTTTCTTTTCAGATGTGCGAACGCGACCGCCTTGTGCAGTCAGAAAGCAAGCCTGCGGGAGAAAGGCAGCGCGGCGGGATCACGCTTTCCATGCTTGCCTGCATTCTGCTGTACGCGGTTTTGTCAAATGGCTGGTCGATGGGTACGGCCACCGGCGCGGCCGACGGCATGCCCGCGCTTCTGATCGGCTTCTATATGGCGGCAGGCTCGGCGCTGGGAATTTTGCTGCTTTGCGGTATCGTTTTTACGCGCCGGAACATGTGGAAAACAGTTCTGTGCGTACACGCGGAGAAAAAGCCGCTTTTGTTGGGGCTTCTTGCCGCAGTCGGCTACTATGGCGGAAATCTACTCTCCATTTATACGATGTCTGTCCTGAGCGTTACACTTTCGTTTCTTTTTGGTCGCTCCTACAGTATATGGACATATCTGTGGAGCTTCTATTACGGAGAATATCGCGGCGCGCGCCGAAAAACAATTCTGGTGCTCTCAGGAGGTCTGCTTCTGTATCTGTGCGCGATCGGGCTGCTGTTTCTCTACAATGTCTGTACGGCGTAATTGAAAATGAGTCATATCTACCCTGGAGGTAAGAAAATGGTACAAACTGAATATAATAACCCCATCCGGCAGCAGGTATTTTTGACGCCCGGCATGGCGGAGCTCACGCTGAAGGACAGCTTTGGCGGTGCGATGGAAACGCTGCTCCAGCTGGATGAAATCCGCAGCACGCGAAAAGTAATTCTGACGGGCGCGGGAGATTCCTATGCGGCTGCACTGGCGATGCTTCCTGCGTTTGGGGATCTTTGTCAGGCGATCGACGCAAGCGTCATGCGGCTGATCGAGTTCACGCGGTTTACGCCGCTGGAAAGGCTGGGGCTTAACCGCCCGGAGGAGCTTCTTGTCGTCGTCATCAGCGCAGGCGGAAGCACGTCCCGGATTATTGAGGCGCTGGAAAAGGCGAAAGCAATCGGAGCCGGGTCTCTTTTGATCAGCGGAAAGGCGGTCAGTCCGGCAGCGCAGGCGGCAAAGCATGTCCTGCATATGAAAACGCCTCCGCTTCCGACTGCGGATACGCCGGGACTTTGCAGCTATCTGGCCTCCGAGATCGGGCTTGCGGCGCTGGCAGCAACGCTTGGTCAGGTAAGCGGTGCAATCACAGCGCAGGAAACACAGGCCTGCTGTGAGGCAATGCATACCTACCTGTCCTCCTACGCGGGCGAGGTTCTTGACCGGATCGACGAGCAGATGCTTGCGCTTGCGGAGGACTGGAAAGCGTTTGAGCGCTTCGAATTTCTTGGAGACAGCGGCGAGTTTGGCTCTGCGTTTTTTGGCGGTGCGAAAGTGATCGAATGCAGCGGCTGCGCGGTATCGACGGATGACACCGAGGACTGGTGCCACGTGAATTATTTCCTGCGCGATCCTGAGAGCATCGGTACGGTGATTATGGCAGACCGGCGCGCGCCGTCTTTCAGCCGGATCCTGGAAACGGTCGAATCAGCGCTGTTCATCGGACGACCGCTTTTGATTGTGAGCAATGCCGAAGCGTCCGCATTCACGCAGGGCGCGGCGGTCTGCACGCTGCCGCAGGCTCCGGAGGCGTATCCATGGATGCTTGCGATGATGGATTTCATTCCCGCGTCGCTTTTGGCGGGATATCTGACGGTTCTTCGCGGCGAGCCGTTTTTCCGCCGCTTCCGGCTGCCGGACTATACGCCGATTGCCGATACGCCGTTTGCAAACCGCGCTTGCTTCACCTTCAGCAACAGCAAGATTGAGATCTATCAGTGATCCGCAGCGCGGACATCAGCTTTCTGAGCAGAAAGGACTATCAAATGGACAAGCTTACATATAACAACACGCTGCGGACACAGTGCTTCTCCCTGCCGGATCTATGCGCGGATCAGATCGACGGCGTGAAAAGGGGATTGCTTGCAATTCCGACGGAGATGCTGAAAACGTGCAGCCGGATTATCGTGACAGGCTGCGGAGATTCTTATGTCGCAGCAAAGGCCTCGATTCCCGCGTTCGAAAAATTTGGCGGACGGAGCGCCTCGTATCTTCACGAGCGCACCATCAACGTCGCGCGGTATCTGCCGCTTGTGGGGAACGATCATGCCGATACGCTGGTGATCGTCGTCAGCTGCTCCGGTGCACCGACGCGCATTCAGGAGGTTCTGCGCCGGGCAAATGAGCACGGCTGCCAGACGCTGGCCGTTACAAACAATCTGGAAGGACACGCGGCAAAGGAGGCAAAGTACGCTTTGCTGGTCAACACGCCGACATTTCCGAACGCGTCGCCCGGTCTTCGAAATTATTATGCGTCCATCGTCGGCCTTTACCTGCTGGCGGCGGCCTATGGCGAGGCAAGGCAGACCTGCCCGGTAGGCAGTGTCGACGCCATGGCGCAGGCCATCGCGGAGTATACGCAGGCGTATCGGCCGCTGCTGGAGGGGTATGACGATCAGATGTTTGCACTGGCGAAGAAGTGGAAAGACTGCGCATCGTTTGATCTGATCGGTGATGATAACGCATTTTGTTCCGCATTCTTCATCGCTGCAAAATTCGCAGAGGTCGCCGGTTCTATGACCAATATTGATGACGCGGAGAACTGGTGCCATCTTCCGTTTTTTCAGAAGAATCCGGATCGGATCGGCACGATTCTTGTTGCTGAGCAGCAGCAGAACGACCGCAGCCGCATCCGGGAAACCGTGCATCAGGCAGCTGGCATTGGCCGCCCGGTTCTTCTGATTGCCGATGGGACAAAAGAGGAGTTCGGTATTACAGAGGATATTGCCGTTTGCACCGTGCCGGCTGCACCTGCGGAATTTGAGTTTGTATCAGCGCTGATGCAGTATATTCCCGGTTCGCTTCTGGCGGGCTATGTTTCGACGCTTCTGCATGAGCCGTTTTTCCGCGGCAGAGCGGGCGTATTTGCAGACCCAGGACGGCCTATTTTCTACAGCAACGTCGAGGTCGTTTCGTGAATCTTGCGTCCAGCTTCTGAAGCTCGAGCGGGTGGCCCTGGAAATACACAGGGATGCTGCGGACAGCAATCTATCTAAAACGTATAAAACGCGCACCATCTTCCGGTTTGCTCGGAGGATGGTGCGCTTCCAATTTGACGGAGAAAAGGGAAAACGGACAGAGATATGCAAAAAATCCAGCCAAACGGGCATGCTATTTTTATGATTTCCGATGTAAGCGTAAAACGATGTAATTGTCGAAAAGGCAGCCTAGCATTTGTGCGGTGTTGCCCTAAAAATATCAAATTATAGCCAACAGCCAATCCAATTTGTTTTTTTTCAAAGAATCAAAGTATGGATGCTCAGTCTCTCAGACAGCCGATTGGGATAATTTTTACGCCGTCCGGCCGCGTGTATGCAAGTTCGCCGCCGGTAATGACCATCAACAAATCTGGTTCCCGAAGATTTGTTTTGCCGGAAGCATTTGCAGCTTGCACAAGCTGTTTGATTTGGAGAAGGTGCTGTGCGCCTTCTTCAATTTCGCGGTTGCCGAGCTTGAACTCGATCAGCGCATACCGGCCATCAGACAGGTGAAGGACGCAGTCCGCTTCCAGATCAGAACGGTCGTGGTAATAAGAAACCTTACCACCAAGGGCAGACGAGTAAACCTTCAAGTCCCGGATGCAGAGACACTCAAAAATGAACCCGAATGTTTTTAAATCTTGCTCCAGATACTCCGGCGTAAGACCCATTGCGGCAACTGCGATGGATGGGTCGGTAAACTCACGCTTTTTTCCGGAGCGGATCGTCGTTGCCGAGCGAATCGCTGGGCACCATGCTTCAACATCCTCAATAACAAACAGCTTTTTCAGTGCGTTCAAATAGGAATCCAAGGTGGGCATGGTCATGCTGTCCGCGTTTGCAGTGACGTCTTTCAGAATATTGGATTTCTTCGCAAGCGTTGAAATGTTTCTGGCATATGAACGCAGGATCAAGCGCGTCCACGTCGGATTGCGCTGGACACCATCGACAGTAGAAATGTCGGACTCGCAGATATTGCTGATATAATCGCGTGCAGTCAGAAGCTGCGCTTCCGGATTCTTTCGCCGCAGGGTGGCCGGCCACCCACCGCGGCAGGCAGCAAAAATGAGCTGCTCAATCGAAAGCTGGCTGGAAACGCCGTCAATATCGAGCAAAGCATCCTGAAACAAGGCGCGTAGTGAGATCTGGCCATTGGATTCCCCGGATTCATACAAACTCATGGGATACATTTTCATTCTGGCGATCCGTCCGGTTCCGGTGTGCATGATGTTTTTGTCATCAACAGAGGTTGAAGCGGTCAAGATAAAAAGACCGTCTTCCTGACGCTGGTCAACAGCCGTTCGGACGGCATCCCAGAGCACCGGCGCAATTTGCCATTCGTCGATCAGCCGGGGATTTTCACCCTTCAGCAAGAGCGATGGTTTGGCCGCAGCCGTAGCCAGATAACCGTCCTTTTTATCAGGGTCCTGCATCTTTAGAATGCTCTTTGCTTTTTGTTCACCGGTCGTGGTTTTTCCGCACCACTTCGGACCGACGATCAGCGTCGCACCGCTGGCTTCCAAACGAAGCTCCAGCTCGCGGTCAACAATACGGGGTAAATATTCCGGCATAAGAACACTCCCTCACAAGCTGTTTTTCAAAGTATAGAATAGCGCGAAGGCATTGTCAATATGAATTTTACATTTTTGATATTTTTTATTTTGCGTTTTTGGCACAATGAGTTTTGCATTTTTGAAATTAAGAAACGAGGGCTGCTGTGCGCGTGGGGCGCTTTCTGCTCTTTCATGACTTGACTATCAACAAATATCGAGCTATAATCCACGTCCACTCCGGCAGAACCTCTCCAAATCCACCCAACTCCCCTGACCCAGATTGTGACCCAAGTGTGCGCGAAAGCGTGTGAACGCAGTGGACAAATCGCTGTGAAATTCCGTATTTTTTGTTGACGGAACGGACGTATTGTACTCAAAATCGCCAGAAATTACGAACCGATAGCAGCTGGCAGTCATGAGGTCAGCGGTTCGATCCCGCTTATCTC
>ERZ791861.1063-NODE-1063-length-14125-cov-1.996731_pt1 | contig 14125 bp, 13 predicted proteins | sample MGYA00510283_ERZ791861 | MGnify/ENA primary metagenome ERZ791861 (study PRJEB30046, sample SAMN00792074) | human gut metagenome | study: EMG produced TPA metagenomics assembly of the A metagenome-wide association study of gut microbiota in type 2...
CCCTGCCTTTAAAAAAGAAAAGGAGCATGTTCTAAAAATGAAAAAAGCTCTCGTTGCATATTTTTCCGCATCCGGCGTTACCGAACAGGTTGCCGAAAAGCTTGCAAACTGGGTAAAAAGCCTTGAAATTTAACAATGATCACTTCATTGCAAACCGGGAGCAAGGCTTTGCAATTGAAACCGAGCGTTTGATTCTTTATCCGACAGCAAATGAATCGATGGAGCTCCTTATTGCAGCGGAACACGATGCGGAAATGAAGCAAGCCTACTCCGAAATGCTTCAGGGTTGTGTTCAAAACCCGAACGAGCGGATATGGTATGCGGTATGGTATATCGAGCTGAAAAACTCTCCGCGTACCATTGTCGGGGATTTCTGTTTCAAAGGGTTGAAATGCGGACGGAACGGTTGAAATCGGATACGGCCTGTATGACGGCTGCTGCGGACGCGGATACATGACCGAGGCTCTTGAAGCCGTCTGCAAATGGGCCGTTCTCCAACCGCATGTAAAGCGAATCGAAGCCGAAACTGCTCCGGAGAACACTGCTTCCCGGCGTGTACTGTTCCGCGTCGGCTTTATGCCGACGGGTGCCATCGGGGAAGAGGGTCCGCGGTTTGTTTTTTTGAGTACACCAAACAATTAAACCGTATACAATAAAGAGAGCATTGCTCAATGCGGCAGTGCTCCCTTTGTTTTTTCAGTGTTCAACAGCAAAAACGGCTGATACAGCTTCTGTTGTTTTTGAATTCATCTCAACCCGACGCGCCTGTAAACAAGATCCAACGTTTTTTCTGCGGCTTCGGAAGCGCGGCGTGCACCGTCCTTTGTTATGCGCTCAAGCTCTGCCTTGTCCGCCAGTATGCGCCTGTACTCTGTCTGCACGGGTTCAATCTCGGCAATAACCGCATCCGCAACGGCGGTTTTAAGCGTGCCGTAACCGCAGCCTTCAAATTCCGCAACGGTCTGTTCTATTGTTTTTCCTGTCATCGCACTGTAAATGGAAAGCAGGTTGTTCATGCCGGGGCGTCCTTCTTCATATGCAATTCGCCCTTCGCTGTCCGTAACTGCGCGTTTAAACTTCTTTGTTATCACCGCCGGTTCATCGAGAATCGAAATATACGAATTCGGGTTAGTGTCCGATTTGCTCATTTTCTTTTCCGGATCGGTAAGGCTCATTACTCTGCCGCCCACTTTCGGAATGTACGGCTCGGGAAGTTTGAATGTTTCGCCGTAGGCATTATTGAAGCGTGCGGCAATATCGCGTGTTATTTCAACATGCTGTTTCTGATCGTTTCCGACGGGAACCAGATCCGCCTGATAAAGCAGAATATCCCCCGCCATCAGCACCGGGTAGGTATACAAACCGGCATTGATATTGTCGGCATGCTTTGCACTCTTGTCCTTGAACTGAGTCATCCTGTTCAGCTCGCCCATATATGTGTTGCAGGCAAGCACCCAATTCATCTCAGCATGTTGATGCACATCACTCTGGATGAAAACGGGCGAAGTTGTCGGATCAACACCGCATGCAATAAGCAATGCGGCCATTCCGAAAGAACGCTCAAGCAGGAGCTTGGGATCCTGCCTGACGGTCAAAGCGTGCATATTGGCAACGCAATAATAGCAGAATTTGTCATCACTCTGAAGAAGCTTCCAATTGCGCAGCGCCCCGACGTAATTGCCCAAAGTTGGTATGCCGCTCGGTTGAATGCCGCTCAGGATAATCTTTTTTTCCATGATTCCAATCCTCCTTGTTTTTATTTCTATAATTATACATAAACGGACGGTTATTGCAACCGCCCGTTTAAAATATATCATTCAGGCAAATCTAACTGCTCGCATCGTTTACAGATGAAGCATATCTTATTTCTGCCCAAAAATCAGGCCGCTATGCGCAAATGGTCAGATGCCCATTTCTTCTTTGACCTCTTTGAAGCATTTTACTGCGAAATCGAGGTCTTCTTTTGTGTGACCTGCGGAAACCTGCGTGCGGATCCTCGCCTTGCCCATGGGAACGGGATAGCAGAAGCCGACAACGTAAACTCCCTTTTCAAGCATGCGCCTTGCGAATTCCTGTGCTACCTTTGCATCATAAAGCATGACGGGAACGATGGGATGGGTGCTTTCGGGAACATCGAAACCGAGCTTACCGAGCTGCTCACGGAAATAACGTGTGTTCTCGTGAACCTTGTCGCGGAGTGCAGTGGATTCGTTCAGCATATCGAATACCTTGATGGATGCTGCGCAAATTGCGGGTGAAAGCGTGTTGGAGAACAGATACGGACGGGACTTCTGACGAAGCATGTCAATAACCTCCTGACGAGCTGCCGTGTAACCGCCGCTTGCGCCGCCGAGTGCTTTGCCGAGGGTGCCGGTGATGATGTCAACACGACCCATAACACCGCAATGTTCGTGAGTGCCCTTGCCGTGTTCGCCCATGAAGCCGACAGCATGGCTGTCATCAACCATTACAAGTGCGCCGTATTCATCCGCGAGATCGCAGATTGCGGGCAGGTTGGCAATGAAACCGTCCATGGAGAAAACGCCGTCGGTTGCAATAACTTTGATTCTGCAATCCTTTGCTGCTTCAAGCTGAGCCTTAAGGTCTTCCATGTTGTTATTCTTATAGCGGAATCTCTTTGCTTTGCAAAGGCGAACGCCGTCGATGATGCTTGCATGGTTCAGCTCATCGGAAATGATCGCGTCTTCCGCACCGAGAAGAGTCTCGAACAGACCGCCGTTTGCATCGAAGCAGGAGGTGTACAGAATGCAGTCATCCATGCCGAGAAAATCTGCGATTTTGCGTTCGAGCTGCTTGTGGATCAGCTGAGTGCCGCAAATGAAACGTACGGAGGAGAGACCGAAGCCCCACTCATCATAGCTTGCCTTTGCTGCTGTGATAACCTCGGGATTGTTGGAAAGGCCGAGGTAGTTGTTTGCGCACATGTTGAGAACGCCCTTTGCAACGGTAGTGTCGATGCGAGCCTTCTGAGGGGTTGTGATTATGCGTTCATCCTTGTAGGTGCCCGCTTCTTTGATGGAATCAAGTTCGCTGCGAAAGATTTCGTATGCTTTTTTCATTTTTTTACCTCCGAAAAATCAGTTAAAACGTAAATATTGTCCGAATCGGCAATGCGGCGGTTACTTTGTCCAATCGAGAACAACCTTGCCGCTGCTGCCGCTGTTCATTGCTTCAAAACCCTTTTCAAAGTCACGATAGTTGAACCTGTGAGTTACCATCGGGGTGAGGTCAAGACCTGCCTGAACCATTGCGCCCATCTTGTACCAAGTTTCGAACATTTTCCTGCCGTAAATGCCCTGAATATTGAGACCCTTGAAGATTATCTCGTTCCAGTCAACAACAGTGCCGGGGCCGGCGATGCCGAGAAGAGCAACCTTGCCGCCGTTGCGCATGGAGTGGATGAGCTGGTTGAGTGCTCCGCCGTTGCCGCTCATTTCAAGTGCAACATCGAAACCTTCGACGATGCCGAGCTCCTTCATGACATCCTCGAGCTTTTCCTTTGCAACATTAACGGGACGATTTGCGCCCATTTTGCGTGCAAGCTCAAGGCGGTATTCGTTTACATCGGTGATAACAACGTTGCGGGCGCCGTTGTGTTTGCAGATGCCGGCGGCCATCATGCCGATGGGACCTGCACCCGTAATCAGAACATCCTCACCGACGACGTCGAACATCAGTGCGGTGTGCGTTGCGTTGCCGTATGCGTCAAAGAACGAGATAAGATCATCGGGAATATCGTTTTTATCCATGGGAATAACGTTGGTTGCGGGAATGCAGAGATATTCTGCAAAAGCACCGTCACGATCAACGCCGACACCCTTGGTGTGTGCGCACCACTGTCCGTTGCCGCTGCGGCAGTTGCGGCAGTGACCGCAAACGATATGGCCTTCGCCGGAAACACGCTGGCCGACATAGAGTTCTTTTACGCCTTCGCCGAGCTGTGCAATTTCACCGACATATTCATGACCTATCGTCATTGCGGGATGGATATGCTGCTGTGCCCAGGGATCCCAGTTATATATATGAACATCCGTGCCGCAAATTGCGGTTTTGCGAATTTTGATGAGAACCTCGCCCATTTTGGGTTCGGGCACGGGAACCTGCATCAGTTTCAGACCTTTTCCTGCTTCTGTCTTTACAAGAGCATCCATCATTTTTGTCATTGTTTTTTCCTCCGAAATAGGATTAAAATTATTTGCCAAGCAGCTTTTCTGCGGCTGCGAGCTTTACGCATACACAAAGCACCTGCATCGCCTGTTCAAGTTCGTTAAGCGGCGGGAAACTCGGAGCGATCCTGAGGTTGCTGTTCGCAGGGTCATTTTTATAAGGATAGGTTGCGCCTGCATCGGTCATAACAACGCCTGCATTTCTGCAAAGCTCATGCACGCGCTTTGCACAGCCTTGCTGAACAAAAAGACTCACGAAATAGCCGCCCGTGGGCTTATGCCAAGACGCAATGCCGAGCGGAGCAAGTTCTTCATCGAGGCATTTGTTGACGATATCGAATTTGGGTTTCAAAATCGCGGCATGTTTTTTCATGTGTGCAAGCACACCGGCTGCATTTTTGAAATAAAGCACATGGCGAAGCTGATTCAGCTTGTCGAAGCTTATGACCTGTGCCGCCAAAAGCTTTTTCATATAAGCCATGTTTGTTTCGCTGCAGGCAAAACATGCAACCCCCGCACCCGGGAAAGTGATTTTTGACGTTGAGGCAAGTTCAAAAACTCTGTCAGGATTGCCCGCTTTTTCACAAATTTCAAGCATGTTCGCGAATGGAACAAAATCGCCCTCAAATTCGTGTACACAATACGCATTGTCCCAAATAAGGGTGAAATCGGGAGCCGCAGTTTTCATTGAAGCAAGGCGTGCAATTGTTTCATCGGAATAGGTGATTCCGTCCGGGTTAGAATACTTCGGAACGCACCACATGCCCTTTACAGCCTCGTCATTGACAAGTTTTTCAACAAGATCCATATCCGGACCGCTTTCAAGCATCGGAACGGTTATAAGCTCCATGCCGAATGTTTCTGAAATTTTGAAATGGCGATCATAGCCGGGTGACGGGCAGAGGAATTTGACTTTTTCAAGCTTGCACCACGGCTTTTCCGAATGCAGCAGGCCGTGGGTATATGCCTTTGAAATAAGGTCGTACATCAATGTGAGGCTTGCATTTCCGCAGGCAAATACCTGTTCGAAACGCACACCGAGCAATTCGGCGAAAAGTCGGCGGCATGCGGGCAAACCCATAAGCTCGCCGTAATTGCGCGCTTCAACTCCGTCGGGCCTGGTGTCCGCAGGATCGATATACATGTTCAACAAGTCGTCGGAAAGTGCAAGCTGCTCAAGCCCGGGCTTACCTCTTGACATGTTGAGGTTCAATCCCTGTGCCAAACAATTCTGATACTCGGCAAGCACTTCGGAATAGAACTCCTGAAGCTGCTGCTCGGTCATTTCATTCAGTTTCATAATCTCCCCCAAAAGGCGAATAAAAAGTTGATTTCAGAAGCCCGCAGCATCGTTCGGATTTCGGCAGCGTACATAAAACTGTCCGCCGCACAAAAAGAGATACCCCGTTTCTGAATTTCGGCAATGCTTATTGTGCCGGGCGAATCGGCGGAAAATGAACGCCGCCAAACATCGCCATAATATGAATTATAGACCTATCCGCAAGCTAAGTCAACCTATATATTGAGTTTCCCTACAAAATTTTTCCCGAGCGCCTTGTTTTTCGCCGTCTTATTATACGGAAGTGAATCTGCGGAGAGTGTTTCCGTTTTCGGTATTGCTTTCACAGACAAAAATGATATAATTGATTTCGGAAAAGCTGATCCGAAGGCGCCGACGAAAATTTTTTTGCAGGATGCGTTAAGCTTAAGCCTTTATCAGCAAAACGGAAAGAAAAGGATCGGAACGGAAGAAATGAACGAAATAAAAAATACGAAATCAGATTTCGAACAAAAAATCGATAATCTCAAGCAGATGCTCCAAAGCAGCAGGCGCGTTGTTTTTCTCGGCGGAGCCGGTGTTTCAACAGAAAGCGGCATTTCGGATTTTCGCAGTGAAAACGGAATTTTTAAAGCCATTCAGCAATTCGGTTACTCTCCCGAAGAACTGCTTTCGCATACATTTTTCGTACGCAAGCCCGATGTTTTCTTCAGATATTATAAAACGCTTCTTCTGACAACTGACGCAAAGCCGAATGCCGCGCATGCTGCACTTGCGAAACTTGAGGCGCAGGGCAAACTAACAGCCGTTGTAACTCAAAATATCGACGGGCTGCACCAGCTTGCAGGCAGCAAAAACGTTTATGAGCTTCACGGTTCAATTCATCGCAATCACTGTATGCGCTGCAACAGATTTTTTGATGCCGAATATGTAAAAAACCACAGCGGTATTCCGTACTGCCCCTGCGGCGGCATGATAAAACCCGATGTTGTGCTTTATGAAGACTCTCTCGATCCCGATGTTCTTGCGGGCGCAGTCGCGCATATATCCCGCGCCGATATGCTTATTGTCGGCGGCACATCGCTCCAAGTCTACCCCGCCGCCGGACTTATTAATTATTACTCCGGCAATAAACTCGTTTTGATTAACAAAACCATCACTCCGTATGACAGCTATGCAAACCTTGTTATCAATGACTCGATAGGCAAAGTTCTTTCCGCAGCTGTTGAATGAGACGATAAATCCCGCGGCAATTCGCGGACAGTGAAAAGACCCGCCGCCGCGGTTTTGCGGCGGTGGGTCTTTTGTTCAGTTTGCCATAAGGAACATCAATGCATTATCAGTTTGGAAAGGCAACAGTGACGGGTGTGTCGCTGTATCCTGCCGTTCTGCCTTTTCCAAAGACTCCGTAGGAGTTCTTGCCAAATGCATAAAGCTGACCGCTTGTGTCAATACAGAAATGTGTTCCGCAGTCGTTCTCCACTGTCACGGAAGAAAACGCAAACGCTGCAATATTATCTGCAATCTTTTTCAGTTGGAGATTGCCGTCACCATCAATGTAATCCAAGTAATACAGCACGTTGTCGGCATCAAGCAGCACAAACTCCGGCCATCCCACTCCTCCAAGTTCATTTGCGAAGCTTGCAACGTCTTTGTATCCGTGAGCAATTTCAGTTCCGCTGGATGTTTCATCTTCAGAGAACATTTCAGTCAACCACAGCGAATGATCTGTTTTAATTACATAACAGTTTGCTTCGCCGTCTTCACATGCACTTATTGCATCATCCGTTATATAGTAGTCATCATATTCGACTGAACATGACCAAAGCGAGCCATCGGTCATTATTGCGAGACTTCCGTTCAGAATCCTGCTTACTCCTGTCGCCGCCTCTGCAAATCCATTGCCGATTTCAAGCATTCTTCCGTCGGTCGTAAGTGCATAGTATGCATTTGTATCCGCAATTCCGTCTGCAACCTTCACCGGCGACAGGCGGTCGATCGTGGTGCCGTCGCCGAGCTGCCCTCTGTCATTTGCGCCCCATGCCCAAAGTGTTCCGTCCTGCTTCACGGCAAACGCGAATTTGTCCCCCGCCGCCGCCTTTGAAACATTGTCCATAATCTTGATGTATTCAGCAGAACCTTGGGTCGTGCCGCTGCCGAGCTGCCCCCTGTCATTGATGCCGCAAGCCCAAAGGCTGTGATCGGATTTCACAACGAGAGCAAAACTTCCTCCCCCGCCGACAGTTACGGAAAGCGCATTATTCATTCCGCTTACGGCAACGGGCTTTTCTGTTTCAAACACCGTCCCCCCGCTGCCCAGCTGTCCGTATCCGTTGCTGCCCCACGCAACAACCTTTCCGTCCGTTGTTACGGCAAGCGCATGAGTTCTGCCCGCGGACACGGAAACAATGCCTTCCCGCACAACCGAAAAGTTCTTCAGGTTGGAGTCAACCGATTTCAAAAGCTGTCCCGCTTTGTTAACAACGTAAAGAGGCTTATCTTCATATTCCAATAAATCCCGCGAATACGCAGCGGCTGAAATCACATCGTTCATTATCCTTGTTGTCTGTGTGTCATCACCGAATTGACCCGATTCTATCAGCCACAGCGAGCCATCCTTTTTAAGCGCAAGGCATGACGCGTTGTATCCTTCTACACCGTGAATCTCTTGAACGCCGTCCATAACTTTTTTTGCGGACCTCGTGGCCGCATTCATTACTTCAACAGTTCCGTCGGGGTTGAGAATAAACAGTACTCCGCTATGACCTGAACCGACTTCAACCGCAGCAACGTCAGTCTTAATCACTCTGCTCGACGGACCTTCTTCGCTATAAGCTCCTCCCCAAACGATAAGTGCTCCGCTTGTGGTTACCGCAGCAGAGAGACCTCCTCCGGCGGAGGCCTGTTTAATGTTACCTATCATAAAAGTCGGCTCACCGATATTAGTGCTTTCTTCATAGTTTGACGGAGAAGTTCCGGTTATCTGTCCGAAACCATTGAAGCCCCAGCCATACAGTGAGCCATCCTTTGCAACCGCAAGCGTATGCGTCCATACTTCCGGAGTTGATTCATCAAAGGAAGCTTCACCGCTTGTGCTTACGGAAACGATGTCGCTTAAGATCTTTTTCGGAGCCGCGTTTCCCGCAAGTCTTGTTCCGCATTTTGCTCCCCATTCCCAAAGTGAACCGTCCGGCAGCGTCATGTCCAGCACACCGCGCGTATCCGCATCCTGCGGTACGCCATTGCCCGCAGCGACCTGCACGTTCGTATCAACCGTTATCTCCGGACTCACCGTTCCGTACATTGTATAGAACACAAGTTCGGGCCTGCCATTTTCGGAATCTACCGACAAAAATATCTTGTACACTTCCGAATTTGAAGCTTCCTCTCCCGAATTTCGAATTTCAAGCAGGAACAATTCACCGCCGCTGAGATCGACCTCGGTCGGTTTGTTGATGGTGCCCTTCAGTATGATCTCAAGCGGCTGCTGCGAACCGCCGGCTGCATTCCCGTTTGCTATCTTGCTGAGTTTCACCGTGCATTCGCAGTTCGTCAAATCCAATCCGCGAATGTCGAGAGTGCATTTCGGCTGCACGTTATAAATCATACCTCTGATATCCGAATTCTGGACGCCGATGCCCGAATTATTCAATGCCGCAAGAACGCAGGTAAACTGCTTTGCGTTCAGTAATTCGCGTTCATACATCAATTCCGCACTTCTGAGAAGCATTCGTCCGAACTGGTTGAACGAGCAACATACAGGAAGCATAAATATCGTCCTATAATATAATTCTGCAATCTGTCGATTGTTCAATGCCTCACAGTAGCTTGCGCCGTTCATGCCGTTTGAAAGCAGATACGCCATATGCGAAATCACCGTGCTGTTGTTATGAATGTATCCGTAATCGTTCCCCTCGTTCGGGAACTCAGCGGTTTCCTTCCAATATTTTCCTTTATAGACCGCAGGACACTTTGACTTTTCCGGATTGGAAATATTTCTCGATTCATGTTTCCAGTCGCAGCTTCCGGTAAGCGTTGGGTTGCCGGAAGTTGCATTGTTTGCATAGTCCTCAATAAGTTCACCGAAAATGTCCGAAAGGCCTTCCATAACGGCACCTGATTCGCGTTCACACAGCATACTGCTTGTTGATTGTTCAACTGAATGCGTGTATTCGTGGCCGATAACGTCATATGCCATGCCCTGTTTTGTACCTACTTCGATGCTTGTAAGATAGGAATACGCTCCATTCGATGCCCATTCAAAAATATTATTCCACGAACAGGCATCGGGATGAGTTGTATCGAACAAGATACTTGTAAAACCTCCCTTGTTATCAAACCCATTTCTGCCAAAGATGTCGGAATAAAAGTCATATGAGTACGCTGCATAGCTCATCGCCGCAACAGCGCGATCGTTATTGACATAGGTCGAACCGTTCGTTGTCATAACATGAAACATTGCTTCATTGTTTTTATCCACAGCATATTTTAACAAAGCAGTAGCCTGAACAGGGAAAATAACTTCTGCATCAGCTTGTGAGGTCAGATAATGCTGACCATCTTCACCGCATGTATACGAATAGCGGTTGCCGTCTGAATCGCACACAAACTGAGCTCCATTTTCTCCTGCAATGTAATATGTACGCAGCTCATCATCTATGAATCCAGGAAGCGCACCTAATATCAATTCATGTCCGTATGCATTAAACACGGCTATGTTCCGCTCTTTGTCGTACAGATAGAACCTGTTGTCGATTTTGTAAAGGTTGAAATGCCTTTCAATACCGCCTTCGGGACGATCGTATCCAACGCCGTCCACCGTTTCCCCCGTATACGAGCGGCAAAATTCAGCAACCGTTTCACCTGTTTCGGCAGAAACGAAATATTGCATGGACGTACCGTCTTCAATGCCGTAAAGATTGTATGTGAGGCAAGGGTTCGTATCAAAGCATGAGTAGATACAGAGTCCGTTGGAGTCAACATCCGATGCGCCGTTTGAAAGTGCTTTTTGTATTGCTTCTTCCTCTGTCAATACAGGGTTTGTGTTCAACCCGGAAATTCTTGCATGATTATCGGTCACGTTAAGGCAATTGCCGTTTTCGTCAACAATGAAATCAATGCTGCTTCCGTAAACAGGCACGCCGTTATATTCCTGCGGACAGCTGTAAAACACATCGTTCATCAACGACTGCGCGCTGCATGTTTTATAACACGCAGCAGCATCGGAAATTCCGAGATGTTCCGCAATGCCTTCCACGGCGCGCAGTGCCGAAGCGGAATCAGTTATTCTTTCTTTAACAATGCTGCCGTCAAGCACCGTCACCTCTCCGCTTTCGGCATCATATGGTTCGGGTGTGGCCGAAACTTGTGCAGTCGGCTCCGAGGTAAACATCTGATCGGGTTTTTGGGCCGAACCGCAAGAACAACCGGAAATAAAGAAGATAACAGCAAAAAACAGAGCCATTGCAGCTTTAAAACAACTTGGACGGGAAGACTTCTTTTGCATAAAACAAAACTCCTTTGCTTTTAAATCTGAAACCATGTGAATGCGTTTCTGTTGAAGATATGTTGACTTTCAACGTGTATATTTACATTATACTCATTATTTGAACGAAATCAATAGGGCAATTAATATATTTGAGCATTTTTTGCTCCGGCGTCAATGCGCATGACTGCATTGTCGAACTCATTGACAACAGCGGCAGCACTGTTGTAAAATATACTCAGCAGTCCAAAGTGACAGCAGCCGAATCGCCGAAGCATTGAAACCGATTGGTTCTGCTTGAACTGCTTTTTGGCGGAAACCCCACGGTTTGAATGGCACGGTTCCGGAGAATATGCGCACTATCATGCTGCAGAAAACAAGTTTGCGGAAAAGTATAAACACTTTCATGTGTGGTTTGGAGAGTTAGCATATGAAAGTTCTTTTTAACTCGATTATCAGGACGATGTATTCAGGCTGTTACTACAAAAAAGGCAGCAGAGTTATTTATCTGTACGATATAAAGCAGACCGGTGACAGTCAAACGGTTATCTTTTTCGAATGCGAACATATTTCTCGCCCAAAAGAAATAACTGTCTTGTACAATGAGTTTCGTCCTGTCGGCGAGCCCAAATCCGTCAACCTCACTGATTTTGAGCTTGAGTTTAGATATGCGAACAATCTCAATCAGAGATGCCTCGGCTGCATTTATTGCAAAGCAACCGATATGTTCACAGATGTAAACAAACGAGCCGACTCCTGCGATGTTCGTTACGCAAAATCCTTGCTTTGCGAGCTGAGGCTTGCATTTGTTACATTATCCGCAGTAAGTTTGCTTACATGCAACTGCGAATACAGGAGGGCTGAACCGCCTGAGTTGATAACATGCAATGCGGGCATAATTGACTTTAAAAAATCAGTCTTGAAGATTGTTGAGGAATGCAGCAAACCTATCGGCAGTTCCGATCTCTTGGCAATGTCACCGGAGCTTTTTGACATATTATTAAAAATGCTGCACCCGGATGATGTGATTTTCTTCGGAAGCGGAGATTCTGCCGGTAATTATTGCCCTGTGATGCATGAAAGTGTTTGGGATTACCTTGCATTTCCCGGAGAAGATGCTGACGTCATATGCATACGCGCAAAAAATGCGTCAAAAGAATTGTATGCATATATGATGTCCGAAACATCTGAAACTCCGCGATATGCTTTACTTTTTCCGTCAATCAGCACTGCATATTACGGAGACGATTTAAACATTGGCGGTTCATGTGCTTACAGCTATGGTTATGCTGTTTATGCACCTCAAAACATTGCTGAGCAAATTCTTGCGAAAACGCAGGAGTGCAAGCCCATACAGCTCAATAACGATTTGAAGCTTTAAGCGCTGAGCGAATGAAACTGCTTGAAACCCCGTAACCGTCTATAACTTTGAGGTCGAAGACTATCACACATACTATGTCTCTGCAAATGCAGACTCGGATGAGTTTGTGTTGGTGCATAACAGGTGCGGTTCGCAACGTTATGCGATGCGCCAAGCTAAAAGGAGTGTGAACATTCCAATGTCACAAATGCCGACCAAAGTAAGCACTGTAAAGATGGTTGGCGCGAATGGGCGTACCGTCTTTGCAAAGTTGGAGATTTATGGCAATAAATTCATTCGGAACGATTTGGGAGGACATCTCTTTAAAGATGGAGGCGTGTTACTGCGACATTTTAATGCAGGAATAACTGACAAAGCATCCAACATGATACAGAATGGCTTACACTTCTGGTATTAGGTTTAATGGGAAAGCAGGTGTAAAAGATGTTAAGATGTGATTACAAACTCAATATTGCATGCAACCGAGTTTCAATAGAAGCGAACACTTGCATCCAGTTTGAAAAAAGTGATGATGAGAGTATCCCTATCGGTACCCCGGTATTATGGGATGAAGCTCTTATGCTGAAAATTGACATCGACAAATACCGCATTTATCATATTTGCTGCATCTTTGTTCCTAACGGGATGTACAGTCGAATAACTGATTACAAAAAGATCTGGAAACTTGCCGGCATTCCGCCGGGGTTTTATGACGGGGCATATACCACGAGCCACGGTAAAATGTATTTCGGCATTACATTCGGCAAAGGAAGGGATTGCTTTACGGCGGACACTTCAAACCTTATGATACTTGTACCTGAAGGTTCAGACTTTGATGCTGCAACTCTGTTTGAAGCGTTTCAATTCGAAAAGGTTGAGCACATGGATGAAAAACTGTGCGCAATTCTCGAAAGAACTGTATCTCAAGAAAATGAAGCATTTGCTTTTTTATACAAGCACGACTTCGGAGGTTCACTCAACATTTTCGGAAAATTTGCTGAGCGTTTCTTTTCAGCCGAAGAAATAATGACTTGGCAGACGGAGGATCCTGCCCTTATTCGCCGTCGAGGTTTAATGGGTTGGTAACTGAACACCGGTGCAATTGTCAACAGATACTTTTGATTTTTAATGAAAGAAAGGAAGTAATATGAAAAGATTAGTACGTTGCTGCTTGCCGGTATGAATCACGATTTTAACTTTTGTATAACTTCCTCTTTGTGCATTGTTAAAGAATAAAGTTTCCCAATATTGTCAAGGATAAACGATTTACCGTGCTCCACGGGTGGGAGAATTTCTTCTTCGAACGCCCTCTCAAAAAATGGTCGCAATTCTTCTTCCGTATATTCTTCATATTCAATTTGAGCAGTCATAAATTGCTTCCCGTGAGAAGTTTGCTTTCTGGACATTACGGTAATTCTTCCTTGAATATCGCTTTCACAGTGGGTGGGGTAACCTGTTATATCGTCAAACTCACCTATGAAATAATAATAATTAACATAGTAGACATCGGCATAATTGGATTTTTGCAGATCAATCCCACACAAGAGATCATGTCCGGTCAAATAAAAAACGTTTCGTTGTTTTTTGAATCCGTGCACTTCAAATTCATTTTTGCAAAATTCCTTAAAAGCTTTTTTATCCATACATCAACCTTCAATCGTCAGATTGCCGGTATACACATATCCACGATAGCGGAAGGGATTATTCTTTCCGAGTGTGGACGCGAGTGAGCCCGAGGTTGAGAGTACATCTGCATCGTGACGGCAAACATCGCGGCAATAATGCTTTAAGTATAGTACATGCTCAGGTTAAAC